>LKMJ01002662.1_pt1 | contig 16472 bp, 16 predicted proteins | sample 643391 | NCBI WGS metagenome assembly LKMJ01 (sample SAMN04112250, study PRJNA286221) | soda lake metagenome | biome: soda lake; feature: Kulunda Steppe; material: water; isolation source: sample PL-Br10 brine of Picturesque Lake | place: Russia: Kulunda steppe | collected 2010-07
CCGGTGCCATTTTACGATGGCTTTCGCTGTGGTGTACCACGAGTTCCCGAGACAGTCGGTGATGTTGATCTCGTTCACGCACACACGCCTTTCGGACTGGGTGTTGCCGGGCTTTGGCTCGCCTCCAGAGAGGATGTGCCACTCGTGGTCTCCTATCACACGCCAACACCCGAGTATGCGGGGTATCTCGCTGGGAGCACACCAGTACGGAGTGCAGTCTGCCATGTCGCAACACGTTACGAGCACTGGTTTCTCAACCACGCAGACCGGATTATCGTCCCAACCAAGCGCACCGCCGACCGCTTTGGAGAAAGGATTGCACCAGCACGGATCGAAGTTATCTCGAATGGTGTCGATACGGAGCTTTTCGCGCCGGATTTAGCGGGAGCCACGTCGTTGCGAGCACAGTACGGGATTCCGGCCGATCAGTTGGTGGTCGGATATACGGGGCGACACGGCTACGAGAAGGATCTGGGAGTTGCAATCGAGGCCGTCGCAGGCCTGGACCGAGAGGTAACTCTTGTCCTCGCAGGCGACGGGCCGGCGAAAGCGGCACTCGAACAGCAGGCACAGTCCGCAGGTGTCTCGGCTGTGTTCCCCGGTTTTCTCGACCGCGAGTCCTTGCCGGCGCTGTATTCGATGTTCGATGTGTTCTGTTTCCCGAGCCCGGTCGAAACGCAGGGAGTCGTCGCGCTGGAGGCAATCGCTTGTGGGACGCCGGTCGTCGGAGCACATGCCGGCGCGCTTCCGGAAACAATCGACGAGGGGGAAACAGGCTACACGGCTCCACCAGGAGATACCGTTGCGTTCCGTGCGACACTTGAGCGGGCACTCGATGAGCGGGAACAACTTACAGCAAACTGTCTTGAAATGCGACAGGGACTCGATGTTTGTCGTTCCATCGACGCACTTGAGGAGGTGTATGCGTCAGTGGGCGGCGAGTGGTGAACCGACTCGCTTAACAGGTTCAAAGCCAAGCCGTGTGTATGCGAACCGTCGATGCGGCCGGGCTGAAAATCGGTGACGACCAGCCGCCACGGATCATGGGTGTGTTGAACGTCAGTCAGGAGTCGCCCTACAAGCCATCGGTGTTCGACGATCCGGGCGAGGCTGCTGCCTACGTGGATCGTGAACTCATCGATCAGGGTGCCGACATCGTCGATGTCGGTCTCGAATCGGCAAACAAACGCTTCGAGGTACTCTCTGCGGAAGAAGAACTCGACCGACTCGATACAGCAATCGAGACAATCGAAAGCGTCAGTGGGGATGCAGTCTTCTCGATTGAGACACGCTATCACGAAGTGGCCGAGGCCGCACTCAACGGTGGCTTCGAGATGGTCAACGATATCTGTGGCTTTGCCGATCCGGAGATGCCCCGCGTCTGTGAAGACTACGACGTTGCTGTTGGCAAGATGGCGAGCCCACCGGATCTCGAACGGCCGGGCGCAATCGAGGATGTCGACGATATCTACGATGCACTGTTCCAGAACGGGTTGACAGAGAAGACGATCATCGACCCTGCTTTTGGTGGCTGGAGTGAGGGGAAAACTGTCGAAGACGACCGCGAGACCTTTCGCCGCCTCCGGGAGTTTCGCGCCATTGGCCAGCCGATTCTCGTCTCGATCAACCGGAAGAACTTCTTGCGAAAGCTCGCTGGACGGGAGACCAAGGAGGCACTTCCCGTCTCGCTCGCTGCGACATCGATGGCAGTCGAACGTGGCGCACACGTGATCCGCACACACGATGTCGCCGAGACGCGGGATGCTGCTCTCGTCGGTGATGCGTTCACCCGCGAGCGAGCACAGACCACCGGGGCTATCGAGATCACCGAACTCGACGTCACGACCGTCGGTGAAGCGGCCCGTCATCTCGACCGCATCAACGAGGAAGCAGCCGACCCAAAGGCGGCCGTCTCGCGTGTGTTCGAATTGCAGGGCCTCTCTGTGACACAACGACAGACGCTACAGGAGACAGCAGCCGAGTATGGTATCCTTACTGCAGGGAAAGATCCACTTATTCTTGCGGGAACGATCCGGAACGTGGAAAAAATGGCCGATTCGCTCGATAATGAGGGCGCCCTTGCACAGACACTCGAAGAGGTTGTGAAAGGTTGACGGTAAGAAAACTTATACCGAAAGAGCCTGAAACAAGAGGTGACGGCCGGAAGGGCATACTCGGGCAGGGGCAGTTCGGTATGCCATTTCGGCTCAACCCGGTTTATATGGTGACAAAACCAATTAGCTGCTGCCATCCAAACCGAGAGAGGGGACGACTGTAATGGAGTTTGACTGCTGGGAACCCGTCTACGAGCGTATCCTCAAAAGTTTTGGCTACAGCCGCGCGGGCGACGAACGCGCAGGCGATAGCTACGCCATGCTCCTTGCGGGCGAGCAGGTGTTCGATCACACGACACTCGATTTCACTGGCCAGACAGTCGCCATTGCGGGTGGGGCGGCCTCGCTCGAAACTGATCTCGACCTCGTAGACACTGCAGATGCCATCGTCGCAGCGTCAGACGCAGCAGGTCGACTCCGAGACCAGAGCTACACCATCGATTGTATGGTGACAGATCTGGATAAAACACCGGAGACAGCCTGCAAGTTGACAACGGAAGGGACGCCGGTCGCTGTACACGCACACGGAGATAACAACGCGTTAATTGAGCAGTATCTGCCCGAGATGAACACGACATATGTCATCCCAACGACGCAGGCCAAGCCAGTTGGCCCGATTTGCAATTTTGGCGGTTTTACTGATGGTGATCGGGCGGCGTTTCTTGCCGATGTCGCCGGTGCAAAACAACTTCACTTTCTGGGCTGGGACTTCGACGATCCTTCGGTGAGTGAAAAAAAACGGGAGAAGCTCGTCTGGGCCGAGCGACTACTCTACTGGCTCGAAATCCGCCGTGGCGAGCGGTTTGCCGTACTAGACGGGCGACGCGAAGGGATCGACACAACGGCACTGCCCGTGAAATGAGCAACGCAAACCGGAATATAAACGCAAAACAGCCGTCTCCGAACTAGAGAAGTCCCGTCTTCTGCAACTTCATCAGATCCTCGGTGTCGAGGGTTTCGCCTTCTTTGAACTGCTGGTAGATCTCCTCGGCTTCCTCGCGTGCGGCTTCCTGCTTCTGTTCGCGCTCTTCGCGCTCTTCTTCTTCCTCTTTCTTGTCGAGTTCGCGCAGACGTTTCTGAACGCGGACGAAATCCTCGTGGTGCTGGTCAGCAGCCTCCTGAGCCTCGACGAATTTTTCGTGCATCTCGTCGGCCTCGTCACGGATTTCATCAGCCTCGCGGTAGGCCTCTATCATCTCGTTGTGGTGTTTCTGGGCCTCGTCTGCGAGTTCAGTCACCTTCTGGTGGTGTTTCGAGGCTTCGGCACGGACTTCCTCTGCCTCATCTTTGATCTCGTCAATCTCTTCGTTCTGATCGAGCTTCTGCTTTTTTTCCTGGAGCTTCTCGCGCTTTTGTTCGATTTTCTCGATGAGTTCGCGCTCGTCTTCGGTTTCGAGCACTTCCGTCTGCTGTTTGAACTCGAGATCTTCGATCTCGTCTTCGAGCTCTTCGATATCTTTGCCTTCGTCGAGTTTCGCGTCGTCTTTTAGCTCCTCGACGTTATCGAACAGCTCGTTTGCTTTCGCGTTGAGTTCGTTTCGCTGTTCTTTGTGCTCCTGGACCTGCTCGTTTAGCTCATCGCGTTTCTCGCGGTGTTGTTGGGCCTCGTCGACTTTCTCGCGAGTCTTCGCGTTTAGGTCATCACGCTCTGAGGCGCGTTCAGAAGCCATCTGGTTCAGCTCGTTACGCCGGTCGCGCAACTTGCCAGCGAGTTTGATGAGTTCGCCTTTGGATTTGTTTTCGAGCTCTTCGTCCGTTACTTCAATGTTTTTCGAGTCGTCTATCGAATCTGCCATGGTTGTACCTCGATGCCATAACCGCAGCGGCGATTGGTAGCACTCTCCCTCATGATCTGTTGTCGCCGAGAACTAGGATTCCCTGTCATGTTGGGCGGTATACTGTGCTTCCGAAACGCCGCACGCGTTCTGGTAGTTATTTGTTCTGTCGCACCGGATTTAAATATTCCGGTCGTCTAACGCCTTGTCGACCTCTCTCACACCCGTTAACAGCCACCTACTGAGTTAGAGAGTTACTACTGCTCATCACGAACGCGAGTATGCTTTTCGTTCGAGAAAACAGCGGTCTCACTCTGGGCGGCTGTACTCGTTTGTGACCGAGAAATCATCCCCATCGAGGGTGAGCGTCGCGGCCTGTGCTGTTTTCGGGATTTCGACCGGACCGTCGCTCCAGCGTCCGTACGGGCCGACTGTGAGGTCGGTCGATCCCTCGGTCTCGCCGATTTCCCAGTGCAGTTGTGCCGACCGCCCGTGTGGTGTGTCGTTGATGACAACAACCTCGCTTTCTCCAGTCGTTGGGTCGGCAAGAAACGCTTGCAGGGGTTCGTAGGCCCGTTCGAGAGCGTCGGCAGCAGCTTTCCGCGACCCGTCCTGTCCATACACACCCTTACCAGCCAGATCAGTATCGCGCAACGCAAACGCAATGGCACCGACACGCTCCATTCGTAACTGTTCGATTATCGTCCGAAGGAGTGTTGCCTGATAGTGTTGTGACTCCTCGAGACCACCAGAGACACGAGCGTCGTGTTTAGCTGCTTCGAAGCCGGCCACGTCGTCGACACCGTCTTCGCGCTCTTCTGCCAGTGCGCCCGCTCCAAACTCGGCGACGACCTCCGCCGGATACCGTTGAAGCAGTGTCTGCATGTCCTCGGCCCTGCCGTAATCCCAACCCGGATAGTACGATGCGGCATCGTTGTCGACACCCGGCGCGCCGGTGACGGGGAAGGCTGGGCGTTGCTCGGGGAGTGTCTCAGCGATCGTCTCGGCTGGCTTGCGGTCGTACTCACTTCGCCAGGCCCGCCAACGAAATCGGAGTCCATCCAGCAATCCACTCCCGACACCGTCTGGGAACGACTCGACCGGGTCGTCGTGGACACCGTAGGCGGCAAGGCTCGGGTGGCGGCCATACTGGTTTGCGAGTGCGTCAGCAATCGCCGTTGCCCGGTCGAGATCGAACGCACCGGGGCCGGTAAGGGGGAGATCCTGCCAGACGAGAATCCCTTCCTCGTTACAGCGCTCGTACAGGCGGTCGGGAAGGGCGTGTGCGTGGGCGCGGATGAGATTCGCATTACAATCGAGCGCGCGTGTGAGGTCTGCTTCGTCGTCGGTCAACAGGTTCACGCCGCGGATCGGAACTGGTTCGTTGTTGACCCGGAGTTTTCCCTCCTCGAAACCAATCGTACAGATACCCGTTTTGACGCTGTGTTCGACATCGTTGAGTTTGGCTCGCAGTTCGTAGAGGTTCTGCCGGCCGAGTTCACGGGGCCACCAAAGCGCAGGGTCGTGGACGTTTATTGTGTGCTCGACGACAGTCTTTCCCGGTCCGTCAGTCTCGACACTTGCCCGTTCCATCATCCCCCTGCTCTGGTGGTCACCTGCCGGCCGAAGCGAGTAGGTGATCCGCTCGTCGATTATCTCATCGGCGACCACGGTCGTCCGGAGATGCAAGACAGCACTATCTTCGGTCAGTTCCGGCTGGATGTCGACTGACTCGATATACGGAAGTGAGTACGATTCGAGTGAGACCCCCCACCAGATACTCGGGACTGCAAAGGAGTCAGGGACCATGTCGGTATCGTGGAGACCACCGAAGCGGTCCTGCGGTGCGTGGCAGGTGACAGTCACTTTGTTGTCCTCGTCGGGTTCGAACGGAATCCGCAGCGGTCGGAAGTAGGTGTCGTGTTCGACTGGCCCATCCCCGTCAAGTCGGTCACCAGTTACCTCCACCTCGCTGTGGGCATACAGCCCCCGGAGTTCGAGGACAGCCACGTCATCACTCGGTTCGCGCGGGTCCGCAAACGATGTTGTATATTTAACAGTGTCAGCGCCCGCAACGGAGACAGGTCGCCCCGGCAGCGAAACCGGTTGTGGGGCTGACTCATCGGTATCGAGTGTCGTGGCCTGCCACTCTTCGAGCATAGTACGGTCGCGGTCCGCCGTCGGCATATCCTTTACGTGTTGTCGGTCGTTCATCGTTGTCTCTCCATTACTTTCACTTTCACTGCGCGGTTGGATCGGCTTGATATGTCTTTCTCTCCTCGAAGCTAAATATGCTTGAAGAACTTTCCCTGGCGTGTGAAGCTTCCGACTGTGATCGCACCCTCACGGGCAGCGATTGTATGCTCGTCTTCCAGACCGCGGCTGGCAAACGGTGTGCGTACGAGTGTGCCTGTGGCGAAGTGACGATCACCGTCAAACGAGAGAAGGAACCGGCAGGTGTTTAGTCCGCAACGGGATAGGTCGGATATGGACGAAAACGGCGCGTGGGTCAGTCTCTTTTCCGGTGGCAAAGACTCCTCATGGGCGCTGTATCGCGCACTTGAGGAGGGGCTTTCCGTAAAGCGACTGCTCACAGTTCACCCCGAGGGCGATTCGTATATGTATCACGTTCCTGCAACTGAACTTGCGTCGCTTGCAGCGGAAAGTATCGGTATTTCGCTGGTCGATGTTCGCCCGGACGATTTCAACGCGGATGCTGCGGATATCGACGCGAGTAAGCAAGGAGACGCGGAACTGGAACCACTCGAAGCAACACTGAAAGAACTCGATGAGACACTCGATGGCGGTGTTGCAGGCGTGACTGCCGGTGCGGTCGAAAGCGAATTCCAGAACAGTCGCATTCAGGCGATGAGCGACAGACTCGAAATTGAGACGTTCACACCGCTTTGGCAACGTGATCCAAAAGAGATCGCGGCCGACATGCTCGCTTCCGGCTTCGAGATTACGATTATTCAGGTGGCTGCAGGTGGACTCGACGAATCCTGGCTTGGCCGCACACTCGATGCCGACGCGATTGCCGACCTCAACGAATTACACGAGAAATACGGTGTCCATCTTCTCGGCGAAGGCGGAGAGTTCGAGACGCTCGTCACTAATGGACCACACATGGACCGGCCAATCGAACTCGACTACGAAACAGAGTGGGATGGGACACGAGGTCATCTGCGTATCGAAGACGCTTGGCTCGGCGAGTAAGTGCTTCTTACCGCATAATTCTGCGAAGCAACGTTTCTATCCAGAGAATAGCTATTTTAAAAGCCCGAAATGAATTGTGGGTAATGTAATCATAACTGATAAAAAAGGCTATCAGCGAAAGGCAAGAGGTTACAATCATGATCGCCGGGGTGGTACATCTAGCGTTGCTCGCCGCGACGGTGGTCGTCTCTGTCATATTCATCTACGTGTGTTACCGACATCGTGACAAGCGAGGTGTTGGCGCACTTGCAGTCATGTTCGTCGGTGTCACAATCTGGGTGTTCTCGGATATCATCCAAATTCTCACAGGTCCGGAGCCAACACTCGGGATGACATTGCGATTGCTCGGTGTGAGTCTCACGAATATCGGGATTTTATTTCTGGGTCTGGATTATACCGGCCGGGAGCGGTATATCAATCCCAAAACCGTCGGGGCGCTCTGTATCGAACCAGCAATCGTTATCGGGCTTACGCTCTCTCCCTATCAACACCTGCTTTTCGAGACAGCCCAATCGACAGCCTCGCCGTGGGGGTACGAACTCGTCCCGACGTTGCTTTGGTTGCTGCATACGGTGTATTCGTACCTGTTAGTCTTCGGTGGGCTCGGATTGCTCGCACACATGATGTGGCGGGCGGAGTATGGCTACCGACGACAGATCTTTGCGATGATGTTTGCTATTTTTATTCCATTTTTCGGCAATGCGCTTTTCAATACGGGCATCAGTCCCTACGATCTGACGCCGATCAGCTTTTTTGGAACGGCTATCGTGTTGATGTACGCAATCTTTCGCTTGCGTTTGTTCGATGCCATTCCGATTGCACGCCGCACAGTGTTCGAAGAAATGGATGATATGGTCTTTTTGCTCGACGAACGGGGTCGAATCTCGACAATGAACGACGCCGCAGCAGGGATGTTTGGCGCGGAAAGAGAACTCACCGGAGAACCAATCGAGACAGTGATTGCAGAAGATGGCCTCGCAGATCCCGAAACTGGCGAAAGAAACTGGGAAGTCATCATCGAGAGAAACGGAGAAGAACGTCACATCGACGTGGACAAATCAGTGCTTACGGATTATCGGGGGAACATTCTGGGACAGTTGCTCGTCTGTCGAGACGTCACTGACCAGCGTCGACGAAAGGAGCAACTCGAATTGCTAAAAGATGTTCAGAGTCGATTTCTTCGCCATAATCTCCGTAACGAACTCAGTACAATCCTCTCGAATGCATACCTCATGAAACAACGGGAGGGAACAAAAGAGGCAGAGCATCATACGAAAGTAAAAGAGACCGTCGACCGCCTCGTCCAGTGGAGCGAAAAAGCCCGAACCATCGAGCAACTCGTCGAGACGACCGACCGGGTGCACGTTCCAGTCTGTACGCGAGTCTCTGGGCTGGTCGAAGAGATGGTCGAGGAATATCCGGAGATCGAATTCGAGACGGACCTTGGCGAGGAGGCGTGGATTCTTGCCGTCCCACAGATCGACAATGCTATCGAAAATCTCCTCGACAACGCGGCGCGTTACAACAGTGCCGATCAGCCCTACGTCCGAGTGAGCAGCGAAGTGACCGAGAGAGCGGTTACTCTCCGTATCAAAGACAACGGTCCCGGAATCGACCATGATGAACTCAAAGCAATCGAAAGCGAAGCGGAGACACAACTCCAACACGTTAGTGGCATTGGACTGTGGCTTGCATACTGGGTCGTCAGAGAATCCGGCGGCGACATTTCATTCGACAGTGAGGGTGGAACGACGGTCACACTCACCTTCGAGACTGTTGACCCACCAGAACAGGAGTGATCTCTTACTGCTGTGTCCGAGTCATAGTGGTTGCTGTGATTATTTTCGTGATCACATCACCTGAACGGTTATTTCGTAGGCTGAAACCCCTGTGTTGTAACTCCCCGGCAGGAAAGGGTCACAGCAATCACGATCAGAGCGAACAAATTTAACCGATCCGCAAATAGACCACGGTATGATATCACTCGACGAAGCGGTGACAGCACGACTCGAATCTCACGGGGAACAGTTCGAGGTGCTCGTCGATCCGGATGCAGCGCTTGCGATCAAACGCGGCGAGTTCGAGGGGGAGCTCGAAGACGTCATCGCCGCAGAGGATGTCTTCGAAGATGCCGCACGCGGCGACCGACCGCCGGAAAACGCACTCGAAGATGTCTTCGAGACGACAGATCCACTGGAGATCATCCCCGAGGTAATCAAACAGGGAGAGATCCAGATCACTGCCGAGCAGCGAAAGGAGATGCAAGAGCAAAAGCACAGACAGCTCATCAACCGGATCGCACGCAACGCGGTCAACCCGCAGATGGACGATGCACCCCACCCGCCGGAACGTATTGAGTCTGCACTCGAAGAGACCGATTTCCGGATCGATCCGATGGAACCGGTCGAGACACAGGTCGATGAAGCCCTGGATAAACTCCGGCCGGTCATCCCGATCCGATTCGATACTGTCAAAGTAGCAACCCAGCTGCCAGCCGAGTATGCCGGCAGCGGGCAGGCGAAGGTGCGTCAATTCGGCGACCTCGAACGCGAGGAGTGGCAACCGGATGGCTCGTGGATCGGTGTCATCGAGTTCCCCGCTGGGATGCAGAATGATTTCTACGATCTGGTAAACGAGGTCTCAAGCGGTGAGGCAGAAACACAGATTGTCAAAGACGAAGACGATCTCGAAACACGATAGTATCTCCAAACAGAAAAATCCGTCAACAGACTTGGATTTATATATCGCCGCCGCCTACGTGTGAACAAGTGACAGGAAATACCGAACGGATCGTCGTGGCAAAGCGCGTCGATTCGGGCGAGGCAGCGACTGACGAAATCGTCGAACTGGCCCACGCCGCGGGCTATCAGGTCGTCGATGTCGTCACCCAGACCCGAAAAGAGGATCCCGCATATCATTTTGGTGAAGGGAAAGTCGAAACCATCGCAGACAGAGTCGCCGCTGAAGGCGCAACAGCGTTGATCATCGACAACGAACTTGGACCATACCAGACGTTCAACATCGGGAACAAACTCCCCGATGGCGTCCGGGTTATCGACCGGTTTCGGCTCATTCTCGAAATCTTCGGACAACGCGCTCAGACCCGCAAGGCACAACTGCAGGTCGAACTCGCCGAGTTGCGGTATGAGCTTCCACGGGTGGAAGCGAAAGCGAGTCTTGCAAAACGCGACGAACGACCCGGTTTCATGGGTCTCGGTGAGTACGACGAGAGTCGTGAACGCGATATCAAAGCGCAGATCTCGCGCATCCGCGACGAACTCGAACGGATCGAACAGACCGATCAACACCGCCGCGAGCAGCGCCGGGAATCTGGCTTCGACCTCGTTGCGCTCGCTGGCTATACTAACGCCGGGAAATCGACGCTACTCCGACGCCTCGCATCCGATCTCGAAATCGACGAAAACGAGGATATCCATCCTGATCTCGATACGACTGCCAAATCCGAAAACAGGCTGTTTACCACGCTCGGGACGACAACGCGGCAGGCCGATTTCGACCGGCGGGACGTGCTCGTGACCGACACGGTCGGATTCATCTCCGATTTGCCACACTGGCTCGTCGAGTCGTTCAAATCCACGCTCGATGCGGTCTATCGGGCGGATCTGGTCTTGCTCGTCGTCGATATGAGTGAGTCTGTCGAGGAGATTCGCGAAAAACTCGTCACGAGTCACGATACGCTCTACGAGCGAAACGAGGCCCCCATCGTGACGGTGCTGAACAAATGCGACAAGGTCGACGACGAGGAGATCACGCGCAAGCGGGAGGCGCTTTCGGCGCTTGCCCCGAATCCGGTCGTCGTCAGCGCACGCACCGGCGAGAACATCGAGTTCCTTCGGGAGCGCATCCACAGCGAGTTGCCGGCTCTCGAACGCGAACGGCTCATCCTGCCGATGAAAGATAATACGATGAGTGTCGTCTCCTGGATTCACGACAACGCGTACGTCGAAAACGTCGAATACGGAAACGGAAACGAGGTTGTCATCGAATTCGAAGCGAGACCGGCAGTCGTCCAACAGTCCCGCTCGAAGGCGGCCACGCTCGTCGAATCCGAAGCCTCGGCGTGACCGTCGCTTTTGAATGATTTGTAATGACTGACTCAAAGTTCATTGCCGAGATCCAACTCACCCATCCAGAGATTGTCCTCACACATACGATCCAACAGATACCGGAGATGAGTATCGAACTCGATTACCAGATTATCGCCGACCCAGAGACGTATTATTTGTTTTTCGAGGTCTCTGGCGGTGACTTTGCAGCCTTCGACGCTGCTGTCGAAACAGACCCAACAGTTGCGGAGAGTACGGTAATTATCGAGTCCGAAGAATTTCGTGTCTACCGAATGCGGCTACTGGCGCTTGACCAACTTGTGTTGCCGAAGGCAGCGGAACTCGGGATGCGAGTCCTGCACGCCGAGGCCGGCGGCGGTGGCTGGCAGGCAAAACTCGAAGTGCCAGACTTCGAGCGGTTTCAAGAGTTTCGAGACTACTGTACCGACAAGGATGTCGAGTTCAGTATTCAGCGGCTCTTTCGAACGGATGAGGAACACGACGGGGACAAATTTGGCCTGACAGCGACGCAACGCGAGACACTGCTTGCCGCGTACCAGGCGGGCTATTTCAACGAACCGCGTGATGTCTCCCTCCAAGATGTTGCTGATAGACTGGGTGTCTCGCAGTCGGCGGTCAGTGGACGGTTGCGTCGTGCGATTACTGCACTTCTCGAAACAACTATATTAGTAGGTGAAGAATTGCACAGATCGTAGTAAATACTCACCCCCCATATAAAAGGTGAAATATATCGGGCGCAGATTCACACGGTTTGACTCCATAGTATAGTTGAATGTCTGACACCACACCAGATTGCGAGGAGACACTCCTTTATCAGGCAGAGTACGATCCGTCCGACAGAGAAACGCTCACCGAATCAATCATCGAGGCCGTCGCGACAGTCGAAGAAATCCCACCCCTAGAACTCCGACCGCTTTACGAGACAGTCGATATCGAATCGCTCACAAACCTGATGACCCATGCGACAAGTGACAGCCGGAACTCCACGGTGTCCGTCGAGTTCACACTCGAACAGTTGCTGGTCGTCGTCAAAAGCAGCGGACTGATCCGGGTTTACGAAGATGCTGCTGAGAAAGCGGGAAACGTTAATGCGATACACCCAGAACAGAGTTGTATCGAATCCAACTGACGTGCAGCAAGACTGGGGATGGCCAGTCTGTTGTCATACTGACGGCTGTCCATTCGTGATACTGGTGGCTGTAATTACGTGAATTACTCATCGATGGATATCAAGAATGACAGCTTCTCTGAACCATCTCTTCGACTGCCGATCAAAATAGTTACAGCCACCAGTATGAGTCCCCTCGCCACCCCGGTGTGGCGAGGTTACTCGGTTTCTGACAGCCGTCAGTATCAGGCGTTGGCCATCTCCCGGCAGGAATCAGCACATTGTTCTAGAACCTCGGCACAGGTCTGGCAGTGATCGTTATCGAACTGTTCACATTCTTCCATACACTCTTCACAGAGTTGTGCACACGTCTCCGCGAGGGAGGCGTGGAACTCCGAGCCCCGGGCCATCATCCGCGCGTGCAGTGTCGTCACGTCGGCTACGTCACGACAGAGTTCGATACACCGGGCCATCTCTTCGTCACCCATCTTGATACACTCATCAGCACACCACTCGCTGGCCTGAGCGGCCTCGAAGCAGTTGTCGATACATTCGTCCATTCGGTCGATCTCGGATACGTGGTCGATTTGTTCGAGTGCCATCAGTTATGATATCGCATACACAGTAAAAGTGTCATCGGATATTTATTTTTCCAGCAAGCAAGGGTCTTGTAACCGTTTCGTAGCTACGGTTCGACGGAGAGTACATCACGGTATACGGAAAGTGGCCCTCGCCACAGCAACTGTCACGGGATGCTCCCGACTGTGAACGATTGGTGGATATTGTGCTACCGACGACAGGTGAGTATATTTATTGCTAGCTTCTCTTGGAGTATTTCTCCCCTCTGAATTATGTAAATGAAGCAACTATTACCTGTGTGCGCGCCCTTCGATACAGTGTCATGCCCGTTGGAAAGCTCGGTCCGGAAGAGGCGATAACGACAGAGCCAGACACAGAAGTAAGTGACGTCGTAGACAAACTCGAATCGGAGGAGATTGGTGCGTTAGTCGTCACAGAAGAGAACGAGCCGATTGGGATCGTGACTGATCGTGATGTGGCGTTGGCGATCAACGACACCGATGACATCGAGAGTGAGCCAGTCGAATCGATTATGACTGAAGACCCTGTGACGCTACAAGAAGACGAGGAGGCGATGGAGATCTCACGCACAATCGAGGAGAACAACGTCCGGCGGATCCCGGTTGTCGACGAAGACGGCGAGTTGCAAGGGATCGTTACGCTCGATGATCTCATTGCGACAATCGGTGAGCAACTCGATAACGTCTCGGACACGATTGAGGCCCAATCGCCCGAGTACAGCCCATAGAACGCCACGGTCGACTCCGCCTGCGGATCCAAACAACACGCTGAACGACGATTCTGTACGCACGGCTATGGCTCTCTTTTTTAGACAGACGAGATATGCAGGAGACTATCATACTGATGGCTGTCAGAAACGGTGTACTCTCGTCACACTGGGGTGGCGAGCGTGCGCACGAATGTACAGCCGTCAGTATCAGCAGTTCCGGGGTGGGTTGTGATGGCCAACGTGAGCAAAGCGCTCGCAGTCACTGGACTGCTGACGATGGGTGTGAGTCTGGTATCCGGCGTGTACCTCACGTATATCGGTGCGATATGGGACTGGGCCGGTGCGATTGTCGTACTGTTGGTCGTTGGATTACTCTTCTATCTGGGGGGACGCATGTTTCGCCGAGAACTGTGAGGTGAACTGGCCGAGCAGGCGTTCGTGAACTGGGTGCACGACCGTTGTACAGATCTCAGGCTTCCGAGACGTGCACCTCACCGTCTGCGAAGACGACGACTTCGTAGCCGATGTAGGTGAACTGTATTTTATCGACCGCTGCGTTGTTGCTGGGGCGCTCGAAAAGCGAGTTGAGTGCTTGTGTATCCACTGCGTTATGTCACCCCTGACATTACTGTTGGTACAGGATACCGTGATACGGACTCACAGCGGAATCTGTGAGCGGAAATCCGCACTCTGTGCATCGAGGTGGTCCAGACGCCGCCCGAGTAGTTCGCGCAGCAAGACGACGAGGCTGTTGTCCTGTCCTTCGCCAGTGATCGCCGTCTCGCGGTATCCACCCGCCTCGGGTTCACCGAGTGTACCGAGCATGACTGCCTCGCGGTCAGCGAAGACCAGCCGTCCAAGCCGTTCGTAGTTTGGCGGGAGGTTCAGCCAGTCCAGTTGTGGCTCCCAGATGGTTGCTCCCGGCAGTTCCTCACGGACGAGGTCACGCACTGCCGCAGTCTGTGAGCCGACGTAGACGGCGACACCACGGTCGATGGCGTCTTGCAGACGGGCAATACAGCCGTCTTCGAGCAACCCTTCGGTCGTCACCATCAGAAACAACTCCTCGTCAGCCTGCTCGAACAGTTCCTGACCGCGGGCGACGATATCCCCCGTTCCGGTGATCGTCCGTATCTCTGCTGGCTCCTGTGTGTTCGTTGTTGCTGTGTCGAGTTGGTCAGTGAGTTCGAGGTCGAACCAGTCCGGATCGAGGTCTGGGTGACCAGCATATCGCACAGTCTCGCCGTCGTAGGCAATCAATCCGGCGTGCTGTAACACGGGGAGATGCGTGTGGTGGAAGGAAATGAGTGCTTCCTCCGTTGTTTCAGCGGAGACGGCTTCTGGATCGCTGGTCTCTTCGCGTGCAATGACACGCCGTGTCAGTTCCCGGCGGTGGAGTTCATCTGCCGCTTCGAGAACTGCCAGTGCGAGACGTCGCCGCGGGGCCGAAAGTGCCTCCAGCACGACACCCCAGTCGTGTGCCTCAACAGCCATCAACTGCTGAAGTTGGTCGATTTCCAGAACGGGATGAGCAGTTGCGGAAACAGTCTCCCCTGCCATATCCCAGTCGATTAGTCCCTCTTCGTGGAGTTTCGGAAGATGTGCGTGGACGAGTCTCGTGTGCATCCGGTCGCGTTCCTTGCGAGTAACGTCCACGAGTTCGGCGTCTGTTCGTGTGGCAGCAACGAACGTCGCAAGTTTCGTCGTCGTGAGCGGTTCAGAATGGTTTTGCAGTATGCTGAGAATCTCGCGTCGCGTTTCGTTCGCAAGGCATGCAAGAATTCCATCAGACAGGAGTTCACCATCAGATCGCACTTTTTTGAAAGACGTACTCATGTATCTCTTCGTTGGCGCTAGTCCAGAATGAACATCCTGCCTAAGAGTTTAGGAATTATCGACCAGCAGCCAAAAATACGGCCGGAACGGCGGTCACTCTGCTCGTCTGTCTTCAAAAAGCTGGGTGAATATCTGCCGTTCAGCGCTACGCAGGTGCTGTGAGAACGTCGCATTCGAGATGTCGAGTGACTCAGCGACGTCGACGGCTTTGCTCTCACGTGGCCATTCGAAGTAGCCACTGTAGTATGCTGCTTCGAGTGCCGTTCGCTGGCGGTCAGTGAGGGGTGCGAGCAAGTCGGTCTGCTCTTTTGTTACTGCATCCCGCTCGCGTGTCATTCGTTGCTCAAGTGTGACCTTCCCCTCCGAAAACGTCCCTTCGATCTGTTCGATGAGCGTTTTTACCTTCACCGTCGGCGGTAGCTGGACTGTCATCGTCATGACGTCGTCTTCGAGGATTCCCCGCTTGATCCGCCCGCCAAAACTGGCAACGAGGGAGGTTAGCGGCGGGTCGAGTAACTCCAACTCGATGTGTGGATGCGAATCAGTATGAGAGAGGATGGTGACCGACTCGACAATCGGCAGTGATTCGATGTCTCCGAGTTGCTCGGCTGGAAGTGTCGTGAACCCATAGGCCAGAAACTGCCCCTCGTCCACTGGAAGAATGCGGTCGAACTGCAGCCGGTGACCTGCAAACGGATTCGACTCCGCCATATCGAGCGCCCCCTCGATTTGGAACGTGATCTCCGTCACCTCGTCGGCGTGCAACGCCTGACGCTGGGAGAGCGACATCAGTGAGTGGCCGAGCAGTTCACCAAGCGCGTCGAAGACCTCCCGAACTTCCTGACGAAACATCTCCGGCTCGCCGGCATAGATCCCGAGCAGTCCGAACACTCGCTGCTGGTAGACAATCGGGACGATAGCGAGTGACCGAAAGCCACGTTGGAGTGCGGGTTCACGCCATGGCGCAAACCGGTCGTCAGTCGCAATATCCGAGACGATCTGTGTCTGTTGTGTCTCGATAGCCCG
>LKMJ01002663.1_pt1 | contig 16471 bp, 18 predicted proteins | sample 643391 | NCBI WGS metagenome assembly LKMJ01 (sample SAMN04112250, study PRJNA286221) | soda lake metagenome | biome: soda lake; feature: Kulunda Steppe; material: water; isolation source: sample PL-Br10 brine of Picturesque Lake | place: Russia: Kulunda steppe | collected 2010-07
CCGTTGCCGTTGCCGTTAGCACCACAGCCCGCAAGGCCGACCGCGGACGCCGCACCCACGGTTTTCAGTATCGTTCGTCTGTCAATTGTCGATTCGTTTTTCGTTTCTCGGGTCGCCATGTCACGTGGTTACACCGCTCTGATATAAACCTTTTACATCGTGCAATGTAAACCAGAAGTCGAATTTAATGCCATAATATTCATTGTATGCCCCCATATTGTTTCAGTCCGGCGATTGTTATCCAATGGGATAACTTTTTAGCCCCCTCTCTCTCTGTTACGAGCGTAATGCGCTTGAGAAGCGAGCTAGGAAACCGCTTACCCCAACGTCTCAAGAGGGTGCGAGATCACTACATGGTACGCAACTTCGTCAGCGGGTTGAGGAAGATGCTCAACGACCGGACGACTGCGTTCTATTTCACGATCTTGGTACTCATTATGCTACTGGGACTCTTCGGACCGATGCTTGCTCCGCACGGGATCGAAGAGACACACTACGACGACGACGGATCGATCCTTCGGGCCGAACCACCCTCGGCCGAACATCCCTTAGGAACGACGTTCGCCGGCTATGACGTCCTCTCGCGGGTACTTGTAGGTGCCCAACCGACAGTTCTGACCGGCATCATCGGCGGCGGGATGATCCTGACGATCGGAACGACGATCGGGATCACCGCCGGCTACGTCGGCGGTCGAACCGAGACAGTACTGATGCGATTTACCGACTTCGTGTACGGGGTTCCGTTGATTCCCTTCGCGATCGTTCTGGTCACGTTCCTCGGCGTCGGGTTCTTCTCTTCGATCGTGGTGATCGGGTTGATTTTGTGGCGCGGTGCCGCGCGTGTGATACGCGCCCAGACGTTGCAGGTCAAACAGTACCCCTTCGTCAAAGTCTCCAAAGCGACAGGGGCAAGCACGCCGCGGATCATCTTCAAACATATCCTGCCGAACGTCGCCCCGATGGCCATCTTCTTTTTGGCGCTCGGGGTTGGCCTCGCGATCATAATCCAGGCCAGTCTCACGTTCCTCGGCGTCGCCGATCCGTTCGTTCCCTCCTGGGGTGTGATGATTAGAAACGCGTTCAATTCGGGATACATGTCGACAGCCTGGTGGTGGTCGCTCGTCCCCGGTCTGTTGATCGGCATCACGGTGCTATCGACGTTCATGTTCGGTCGCGGGTACGAGGACCTGATCGCCGAAGACGGTGAAGGAACTGAAGCCGACGCAGTGAGTGCATAACATGAGTGATGATCCACTACTCGAGGTCGAAGACCTCACGATCCAATACAAGACTGCGAACGGGATGTTGACTGCCGCCTCGAACACTTCGTTTACGATCGAACAAGGCGAGTTCTTCGGACTGGCCGGCGAATCCGGGTCCGGAAAGAGCACGATGGCGAAGGCGATCGTCGGCGGGCTTGACGAAAACGGACAGATCTCCTCGGGGACGATCCGATATCGGGGAGCAGGGATTCAGCATCACTCCGAAAAGCAGCTCAACGAAGAGGTCCGGTGGAAAGAGATCTCCTGGATCCCCCAGAGTTCGATGAACAGCCTCGATCCGCTCCAGCAGGTCAGCGAACAGGCGATGGAGATCGGGCGCGTCCATACCGACCACTCCGACGAGAGGCTCCGGGAGAAACTGAAAGAGATGTTCGACATCGTCGGGCTCCAGGAGAGCCGAATCGACGATTACCCGCATCAGTTCTCCGGGGGAATGCAACAGCGGGCGATCATCGCACTCGCGCTTTTCTTACAGCCCAGTCTCGTCATCGCCGACGAGCCGACGACAGCGCTGGATGTTATCATGCAGGATCAGATCTTCAAACACCTCACGGAGATGAAAGAGGATCTCGACACGAGTCTGCTGTTGATCACTCACGACATCAGTGTAATATTCGAATCCTGTGACAGCGTGGCGATCATGCACGCAAGTCAGATCGCCGAGAAAGGCCGAACTGAAGCGGTCTACAAGAACCCGCGTCACCCATACGCGTTCCTGTTCAAGGAGGCGTTCCCGGACATCAGAGAGCCCAAACGGGAACTCGAGGTGATCGATGGGTACCCGCCAGAACTCATGGGGGACGTCGATTTCTGTAGCTTCGCCGACCGATGCCCGTGGGCTGTCGACGAGTGTTACTCGATGGAACCGCCACACGAACAGGTCGAAGACGACGACCCGACACACACGGTCGGGTGTTTCCGGAAGGACGATGCCTACGACAGCTACATGTCGGACCAGATACCGGACCCGGAGGCGAATGCGACCCAAGAACTGGGTATCACAACCGAACAGGAGGACGACTAATTATGAGTGAAGAACCACCGCTGTTAGAGCTCAGAAACCTGAAAAAGTACTTCGAGGAGAGCACCAACATTCTCGACACCATCCGAGGGCGAGAACCGTCCGAGATCCAGGCTGTCGACGACGTCTCGTTTACGCTCGAGGAGAACGATTCGATGGCCGTAATCGGCGAGAGTGGCTGTGGCAAAACCACGCTTTTGCTTACGCTGATCGGGCTACACGACATCTCCGGCGGAGATATCTATTATAAGGGCCAGCCGGTCTCTGAGTTCTCGAAATCGGACTGGAAGGAGTATCGACGCAACGTACAGGTGATCTTTCAGGACCCGTTCAACTCACTGGATCCGAAGATGTCGGTCCGCGATTCGATGATGGAGCCGTTAAAGATCCACGACATCGGTACTCGAGAAGAGCGCGAGGAAAGAATAAAAGAGGTACTCGAAGACGTGGAGTTGAATCCCCCTGAAAAGTACATCAATCAAAAGCCGATGAACATGAGCGGCGGCGAGAAACAGCGCGTTTCGATCGGCCGGGCGCTGATGCTCGATCCGGATATCATCCTCGCTGACGAGCCCGTTTCGATGCTCGACGTGTCGACTCAGGCTGCGGTGTTGAACATGATGAAAGACCTGATCGACGACTACGGGGTATCGATGATATACATCTCGCATGACCTCTCGACGGTGTCGTACATCTCCGATATGGTGAACGTGATGTATCTCGGTCGGATCGTCGAGTCCGCACCCACGGAGCGGATCCTTCAGAATCCAAAACATCCGTACTCCGAGGCGCTTATCTCGGCGATTCCGATCCCGGACCCGACACACGATAGAGGACGAACGCAGATGTTCGGCGCTCCACGGGATCCGAAGGATCTCGGTGAGGGTTGTCGGTTCCGAGACCGATGTCCGGCGGTCATTGCGCCGGAGGAGATCTCCATAGACCAGGAAGCCTACCGCGAGGTAATGGCGTTCCGCGAGAAGCTCGAACGGGATGATCTCGCGCTCGACCGTATCCGTGAGTCACTTGACCACGATGACCCCGATGTCGAGACCCTTTCGTCGGCAATCAGACGGAACTATTTCGCTCACGATATTGAGGGCGAAAACGAGGCAGTCCTCGAGGACTCCCTCGAGGCGCTCGCCGCCGGCGATCGCCAGACTGCGATCGAGGGACTCCGAACGCGCTTTAAAAGTCTCTGTGAAATCACGCCAGAATATATCGAGGACGACGAGAACTGGAACGTTGCGTGTCATCATTACTACGACCACGAGGAGCCCGAAGAACATGCTACACCAATCAACTGAACCCGCGACCGGGGACGTCGATACCCCGGGTGTCATACGAACTCAGCACCTGCCAGGACCGACCGACGAATCCGGTGCCAGCACCGATCATCGAAACGATAGCGTTCGGAGCCGAATCGGGGTGATCGAACAATGTCGTCGATGAAGCGATTCGTCGTTGTTCGCACCCTCCAGACGATCGTTATGCTCTGGCTGGTGCTGACGGCGCTTTTCGTCATGTTCCGTCTCATGCCGGGAGATTTCACCCAGCAGATGGCCGCAGCCGGGGCCAGCGAGGACGTGCTCGAAAACATCCGAGAGCAGTGGGGATTGAACGATCCCATCTACGTCCAGTACATCGAATACATGCGGAACTTCCTCCAGCTCAATATGGGCGAATCGCCGGTGTTCCGCGTTGACGTGTGGGAGTTCACGAAGATGCGGATATTCAACACGTTCATCCTCGTGGCCCCGGCAATGACGTTTACCTACCTGCTGGGCGCGCTCGTTGGCACGATCGCCGGTAGCAAACGTGGTTCGTTGATCGAAAAAATCGGCCTCGTTCCGGTCATCGGGATGGGTTCGTTCCCGGCCTTTTTCATCTCGATCGTGCTGATCGTCGTGTTCTCGAGTTGGCTCGGGATATTCCCGACATCGGGAATGCATACACCCGGATTCACGCGCCAGTTCGATACCTGGTGGCGGTCGTATTTCACCACCAATTTCGCTTGGCACTATATTCTCCCGTTTACGGCCGTCGTCTGTCGGTACCTGTTCATCCCATCTTTGATCATGCGGACCAGCGTGGTCGAAGTGATGGATCAAGACTACACACAGTATCACCGACTGACCGGCCTGCCGAAAACCAAGCAGCTCCGGCACATCGCAAAACACGCTAGTCTCCCACTGATTACCATCTATCCGGTTTCGATGGCCCGTGCCCTCGGCGGGTTAGTGCTCATCGAAACGGTGTTCAACTGGCCGGGGATCGGCTGGACGCTCGTCGAGGCGGTGCTCGGACGTGACTACCCGGTCGTCCAGTTCGTATTCTTCATCGTCGCCGCGTTCGTCATCATCTCGAACTTCGTCGTCGATCTCTTCTACGGCGTCATCGATCCCCGGATCCGAGTCGACGACTAACGACCACGGCGGAGAACCGCAACCGCTATTTTTCCACTGCGTCCCGATAGGGATGTGATCGATGCGCTCCGTCGTGTGCTGGCCCGCCGAATATACTACGGATGGGTGATCGTCGCGGCCTGTCTTTTGGCGTCGATGGTCGTCTTCGGTACCTCGTACGCCTTCGGGGTCTTTTTTGATGCGTTTCTCGAGGAGTTCGATCGCTCGCAGGCGGCGGTTTCGGCGATATTCGGGCTCCAGACCGCGCTGTTGTACTGTGGAGCGGTCGTCGCAGGCCGTGTTGTGGATCGATTCGGACGGCGGTTCGTCGCCGCCGCCGGCAGCGTCCTCCTGACAGTCGGGCTGGTCTGGACGGCTCTGGCGCGCTCTTTCATCGAGATCGCGTTCGCGTTCGGTGTGCTCACCGCATCGGGAATGGCGGCGCTTTACCTCGTCGCCTACGCGACCGTTCCGCTCTGGTTCCGCCAGCGTCGAGGGATGGCTGCCGGAATCGCCGCCGCCGGTCTCGGTGTCGGACTCGTCGTCGTTCCGCCCGGAGCATCAGTGCTGATCGATGCTCTCGGATGGCGCGGTGCACTCGTCTGTGTCGCGATCCTCTCCGCCGCGATCCTGGCGATCGTGGTCGGTCTTCTGGCAAACCATCCCGGGGACGTGGGCGCTGATAGGAAAGTCGGTTTTTTCGATCCCGAACAGCCATCCGATGGCGGTCCATCGTTGTCGCTGTCGGAACTCGGTCGGTCACACTCGTTTTGGTTCATGTTCCTCGGATGGACGCTTGCGTTCGCTCCGCTGTACGTCATACTCAGCTATATCGTGCTCTACGCCAGCGAGGCTGGCCTCGGCCGCTCGGTCGGCGTACTCGCGATCACGGCCATCGGGATCGCGACGACCGTTTCACGCGTCGTGGTCGGGGTGCTTTCCGACAGCGTCGGGTTGACACGGACGTTCCTCGCCTGCGCACTGCTCATGAGCGTTTCGATGATCGCGTTGGTTTTCACGGGAACGGCGACCACCTTTTTGTTGGTCATCGTCTGTTTCGGGGTCGGCTACGGCGGCTGCGGTGGGCTCGTCGGCCCGGTCGTCGCGGACGTGTTCGGCGATCGAGGTTTGAACACCGCCTTCTCGGCGATCTCCGTTTCGTTCGGTGTGTCTGGGCTGCTCGGGCCGCCCGCAGTCGGCGTCGCTTTCGAAGCGTTCGGCACGTACGACCCGGCGTTCGTAACGATCGGGGTCGTCGGCCTCGTCGGGTGTCTGCTCATTCTCGCTGGGGCACGGCTTCCGACACCGTCCGAGGCGTAACGGTCGTATCGATGCCGCATTGACGAGTGAGGATCACCGTCCCGACCGCTGGAGGGCGTACGGTCCGTTCGCCACCTATATCGATCATGGGATAATAAACCCTGTATGTGCGGGAGATACAGCCTATTTACGCCACAGGCAGATCTCGAGAAGCGGTTCGACGTGACGTTCGGGTTCGATTTCGAACCCCGATACAACGCCGCGCCGAGCCAGCGGCTGCCGGTCATCACCGACGCGGACCGGGATCGAGTCAGCTGTCTGGAGTGGGGGCTCGTTCCGAGGTGGGCCGACGATACGAGCGAGCGTCACATCAACGCACGATCGGAGACCGCGACGGAAAAGCCCACGTTCGCCGACGCCTACGAGAACCGCCGATGTATCGTGCCGGCCGACGGGTTCTACGAGTGGACGGACGAGGGGGACGGTAAACGACCGTATCGGGTCTGTCTGGGGGACGATCGACCGTTCGGAATGGCCGGGCTCTGGGAACGGTTCACGCCGAAGACGAAACAGACCGGTCTGGGGGAGTTTACGGGCGGCGAATCGAGGGTGTCAGAGAGTCAGTCGATAGAGACGTTCACGATACTGACGACGGAACCCAACGACGTCGTCGAGCCGCTGCACCACCGGATGGCCGTCGTCCTCGATCCCGACGAGGAGACGGCGTGGCTCGAAGGCGAAGACGTCTCGTTCGAGCCGGCGCCTCCGGACCAGTTCCGCAGTTACCCGGTATCGAAAGCGGTCAACAGTCCGGCGAACGACGGCCCGGAACTCGTGCGTCCGCTGGAGTGACGCTGAGGGCCGAACACATAAACCGTCGGCAGACGACCAACGGACGATGGACCTAACCGATCGGCTTCAGGGGACCCTCCCCTTCGTCGATGACGGGAAGCCACCGTCCGAACCGTTTCTCCAGCGGGCCGCTCGGTGGGCGAGCGGGCTGAGCTACCGGGATGTCCCGAAACCGATCAGACGGAGCGCGACGACGCAGTTGACCGGCAGCGTCGCGGCGGCGATCTGGACGTCGGGTCGCCCGATCGGACACCGGATCGAAGAAACGATCGGCGACACCGACGGCGACGGTCGAGCGACGTTTCTCGGTGGTTGGTTGACGACGCCCGAGAGAGCCGCGTTCGGGAACGCCGCGCTGGCTTCGGCCCTGAACTTCGACGACCTGCTCCTCGGTGGAGCCACCGGACCCAGTAGTGTCTTCGTTCCGCTGGCGTACGCCGAGGCGACCGATGCGAACGGTCGTCGAGCGCTCGTCGCCCAGATCGCCGCAAACGAAATCGCCGGACGGCTCGGTGCAGCGGTCGCGACCGGGCCGTTCGACGAAGAACGGATCACCTCGATTCACGCCGTCGGTGCGGCGGTCGGACGCGGTGTTATAGAGGATGTCGAAGCGGACACTCTCGCTGACGCGCTCGGGACGGCACTCTCACAGCCCACCCAACCGCTCGAGCGCTCGGCGCTCGGCTCCGAGACGGGCGTCTGGAACGTGAGCGATCCGATACGTACCGGAATCGCCGCGATCGACAGTGCACGGAACGGGATCGCCGGGCGACACGATCTGATCGAAAGCGAGGGCGGATTCCTCGATTCGGTCTGCGATCGACCGTCGCCGGCGTACCTGTCAGGATTGGGCGATCGCTGGCATACGGCCACCCTCTCGGTCAAGCAGTCCCCGGGGAGTGTGTTCCTCGCCGCCCCGTTCGAAGCGGCCACGGAGGCTCGCGGACGGTTCGATCGCGGACGGACGGCACTCCGGCGGGTGGACGTACACGTTCCGGCGGCTTCGATCGCGGCGGACGTGCGCGCTCAGAGGTACTCGGACGAAAACGGTTCACGGACTGTGCCTCCGTGGTCGATACCTAGGGGCGTCGGGACCGCACTCGTCGAAGGAAGGCCGACGCCGAAACCGTCGGACAGGCGAAAGGATCGGGTTCGAAGGGTCGCGGAGCGAGTGCGGATCCATCACGACCCGGAGTTGACGGTCGCCGGGGCCGGATCGGCCGGCCAAAGCGGCGTGACGCTCGGCGGGAGCGGCCGTCTCGCCCCGATCCGGGCGGCACGAACGCTCGGGCCGAAAGCGACGGCTCGTCATCTCCCGTCGGTGCTCCGGTCCGGGCGGCCGCGATCACCACCCGAAGCGTTCGAAGCGGCCGAGCGTCGGTTCGGCGCCCGGATCGTCGTGACGACCGCGGCGAAACGCACGGTCGAAGCGACGATCGATCGGCCGTCCGGGTTCGCCGGCGCGCCGCTCGCGGAGAAGCGAGCGATCGCAAGAAGGAAGCTCCGCGAGGGAATGGCGACAGTCGGTGTCGACGGTCCGACTGCACGAGAACGGAGCCGGGAACTGCTTTCGATCGCCGACGCTGACCCGGTCTCACTCGGAACGCTCCTCGATGTGATTGATCGCGAATAGCCGACGGGGAGCGGTCGGTCTCGACGATGAAAACATGTAAGACAGCGGCGCACGCCGTGGTAGTATGAAGCACGCACGTATAGAGACGGCGGCCGGAATCCTCGAAGGGACGTACGAAGACGGGACGGTTCGGACTGACGAAGGGGTGTACGAGCCGGAGGAGTACGAACTGCTTGCGCCGTGTGACCCCTCCGTCCTCTACTGTATCGGGAAGAACTACGACGCAACGATCGACCAGATGGGCTATGAGACGCCCGACGATCCGACGTTCTTCGTCAAACCGCCGGTGTCGCTCCATCCGCCGGAACGGCCGATCCCGTATCCCGACTTTTCCTCCGAAGTCACGTACGCGGGCGAACTGGCTGCGGTGATCGACAGCGAATGCAAGAACGTCGACGAGAGCGACGTCGACGACGTGGTACGGGGCTATACGATCCTCAACGACCTCGACTGTCTCGATCAGGAGTGTCTGGCGGCGCGGAAGTCGTTCGATTCGTCGGGACCGCTCGGGCCCGTCATCGCCGAGATCGATCCGGTCGGAATCGAGATGTGGACGGATATCAACGGCGAACGTCGCCAGGAGGACAACACCGAGAGCATGCTCATCAAACCGCGGGAGATCGTCTCGTTTCTCTCCGATCGGGTCACGCTCAAACCGGGAGACGTCATCAGCTTCGGGAGCCCCGCGAACCCCGGCCTGATCGAACGCGGCGACGAGATCGAGATCTGCTACGAGGGGATCGGGACGCTCAGAAACACCGTCGTCTAGCTCGTCAGCCGATATCGACGACGAGAACGGGTTTTTCGGCTTTTTTCACGATCCGCTCGGTCGTGCTCCCGAGATTGAGCCGTTTTTCTTTCCCCTTCCGCCCCTGTGTGCCGATCACGAGCAGATCGATCGGCTGGGTGTCGATATACGAGAGGATCTCGCGGTACGGGACCCCCTCGGGCGTCGCCGTCGTGGCAGTGACGCCTGCGTCCTTCGCACGGGTCGCGAGCTCTTCGACCGCGGTAGCGGCGTCGGCAGCCAGTTCAGCTCGGACGTCCGCTTTGTCCTCGGCGTCGGCGGCGAGGATTACGCGACGATCGACGACAGAAACGATATGTAGATCGGCCCCATATGCGTCCGCGGCACTGAGGGCGTGCTCTAGCGCCTCGGTCGCACCCTCATCACCGTCGGTCGGGAGAAGTATCGTATCGTACATACGGCCCACTCGGAGGGCCACCCACTTGAAACGGACCGTCTCAGATGGAGGCGGACAGACGGAGCCCGCTCGAACCGGTCGGCCCGCCCCGAATTACGGCCAGGTTTCGATGACAGTCGCGTTCGACCCACAGAACAGGCAGCGATCCCCGTGCTGGAGCGCGGCGAGCTGTCGGCCACAGTCCAGACAGTGGAGCAGTTCCCTGTTTCCCCGTTCGAGTTCGCGTCGGATCGCGTCGGACTGCGGCGGGATCGCGTGTCTCGGTCGGCGCAGGTCCCGTGGATCTGTCACGGCCTCGCTTCGGATCGAGAAATGATAGGCGTTTCCCCCGAATCGGACTCATCGCTCGAAACCGATCCGGCGTTGAAATAGGGATGCGTTCAAGAGTCAGTATGGCAGCCGACAACCCGTATACGATCGAATCCGCGGCAAACGAGCCGATCCGGGAGGCGTACATCTCCCCGACGGCCGACTTTCTGCTGCTCTCGTTTCTGGTCTCGATCGTCGCCGTCGCCGGCGTTGCAGTTATGATCCCCTGAGTTCAGAAGCAAAGTGTGAGCGAGGAGGGAACCGTCCCGGTGTTGGGCGGCAGGGATCGAGAACTCTGGATCGCCGCGATCCTCTTTTACGGAGTCGGTGATACGGTGACGACGTTTCTCGGGCTCTCTGTGGGCAGTATCGCCGAGGTCGGACCGATCGCACGGCCACTCATCGAGTCGTACGGACGACCCGCGCTTCTCGGGATCAAGGCTGTCGTCTTCCCCGGGTTCTATCTACTTTGGCGGGTTCTCAGGACGCCCGGACGGGTCGCAGTTCCGTTCGCGCTGGCGCTCGTCGGTGCGATCGTGACCGTCTGGAACCTCCTCGTGATCGCGATCGCTGTTTTATAAACATCGGGCCGGATCGGACGGGGCTGGTCTGTGGCGTTTATATCACCCGCGCCCGAGGGATCGAACACATGTTCGAGACGATCGTCGTTCCGATCGACGGAAGCGACCACGCCGACAGAGCGGCCGACCGGGCCTTCGAGATCGCCACACACCACGGGTCGTCGGTGCACGTTATCTGTGTGGTCGATACCGGGCCGCTCGGGGGGTATCAGCTCCCCGGAGAAAGTGAGGACGCGGAGGCGGTGATCGGAGAGCGCGCGGAGACGTTAATCGAGGAAACGGCCGAGACAGCTCCCGAGGGAATCGATATCATCACGGCGACGCCGACCGGCTCCGCCAAAACCGAGATCGTCGATTACGCGGACTCCGTCGGGGCGGACCTCGTCGTGATGGGAAGCCGGGGACGTGACGGAGTCGAACGGCTCATGCTCGGTAGCGTCACGGAACACGTCACACGAACAGTAGACATCGACGTGCTGGTTCGCGGCGAAAGGGACTGATTTCACTCGGTCTCGGCGGCGATCCGGTTGACTGTCTGTGTTCGAGTTCCGAACCCCCACCCGGCGAGTGCGAGTCCGACATAGACCCCGACAGCCGGTATCAGATGCACTGACGGGGCACCCTCGAACGTCAGCCCGGCGGTGTCGAGAAGGCCGCTCACGACGATGGCGAAGAGAAACAGCGCGACACCCAGATCGGTCGTCCGCATGTTCGGCATGCCGTCGGTCTGCGGCCGTAGTCGACCGAGCGAATAGAACAGGAGGAGGTAGCTACCCCAGCCGAGCGCGAGGAAGGGAACCGCGCGCGTGAACGAGTCGGGGAGATACCGAGGGAGCAAGAGCGCGTGGACGAGGAGGGTGGCCGAAAGCGCCGCGACACAGAGCCCGATGAGTCGTCGGTCCGAGTCCGATCCAAGGGTCATACTGGCGCCACGGCGGCAGATAGTAAAAGTCCCGGCGTTCGGGGCGTGGGGTGATCCGGCGTCAAAGGAGCATCGAGACGATCTGATAGAGGAGGCCGATCGCGAAGATACCGATCAGCACGGCCGTCGTTCCGACGACGATCGGCGAGAGATGCTGTTCCTCGTCGATGATGTAATCCTTCATAGTGGTCGATCCGATAGCCGTAGGTGGGTCGTGCGGCCACTTATGCGTAGCGCTTCGACGTTCCGTGTCGTCCGAGGGAGCCCCAAAGCTATAGTCCCGGCGTTCGGGGAATCCGTATGGAGTTCGAGGACGCAGACGTACACCGGCGGCTGGATTCGGATGGCCGTCCGCTCGATCGGGGATATGAACCGCCGCTTTCCGACGAGCGAATGCGGGAGATGTATCGTGACATGCGGCTCGCCAGGCATTTCGACCAGCGGATGATAAGCCTCCAGCGGCAGGGGCGACTCGGGACCTACGCATCCTCGGCCGGACAGGAGGGCTCGCAGTTCGGGTCGATGTACGCGCTTTCCGACGACGACTGGATCCTCTATCAGTACCGCGAACACGGTTCAGTCATCGATCGAGGCGGACTCGCGGAGTACGTCAGCTACTGGATGGGCTACGAGGAAGGCAACGCCGAACTGACGGAACACAACATCGCGCCGCTGAACATCGGGATCGGGTCGCACATCCCACACGCGGTCGGGATGGCCTGGGCCTCGAAGCTCCGAGGCGACGGGAACGCGGTCGTCTGTCACTTCGGCGACGGCGCGACGAGCGAGGGCGACTTCCACGAGGGGGCGAACTTCGCGGGCGTCTTCGACGTACCGGCGGTGTTGATGTGTAACAACAACCAGTGGGCGATTTCCGTCCCGGCGGAGGCACAGACGGCGAGTCGAACGTTCGCCGAGAAGGCCGACGCCTACGGCTTTCCGGGTGTCAGAGTCGACGGGATGGATCCGCTTGCGACCTTCGAGGTCGTCACCGAAGCGGTCGAGCGAGCGAAAGATCCGAACGCGGAACCGCCCGAGGGGACGGCCGGACGGGCGGGTCGGCCGACGCTCATCGAGGCGGTCCAGTACCGCTTCGGGGCACACACGACCGCCGACGACCCCTCCGTGTATCGCGACGACGAGGAAGTCGAACGCTGGAAGCGGTGGGACCCGATCCCGCGGCTCGAGACGTATCTGCGAGAGCGAGGAACGCTCGACGAGGAGACGATCGACGCGATCGAAACCGACGTCACCGAGACGGTCGCCGAGGCGATCGATCGTGGGACCGACATCGAGCCGGACCCCGACAACATGTTCGACTACGCGTACGCGGATCTCCCCGATGAAGTCGAACAACAGCGCGAGTATCTCCACCGGCTCCGCGAGGAGTACGGCGACGAGGCGCTTCTCGACGAGCACTGATTCGGGAGGCCCGATCGAGCCGATTTTCACCGGTGGCTGTCGAGGGGCGTAATCGTCGCCGGAACGCCGTCAGCGGGCCGAAGCGTCGGTGTCAAACGGAGATCCTCCAAGGCCGTTTCGGGGACGTCGATATCGAAATCACGCACGAGACGGGCCAACACGAGCGTCGCCCCGGCGAGCGCGAATCCCTGCCCGATACAGGCGTGTGGACCGCTCGAGAAAGGTCGGTAGGCCGGGACACTGTTCGGATCGCGACGCTTCCAGCGATCGGGGTCGAACGTCTTCGGGTCCTCGAAGTATCGACCGTCGCGGTGGATGGTCCAAAGCGGCATGATGATCGCCGCGCCGTCCTCTATGACGTACTCGCCGAGTTCGACGGTCCCGTTCGCGCGTCTGAAAACGGCCCACGCGGGCGGGTAGAGCCGAAGCGCCTCGCGGTAGGCGCGTTTCGTGTACTGAAGCTCCGAGAGGTCGTCGTGTGTCGGCGGCCCATCACCGAGGGCGTCGGTCGCTTCCGCTCTGACGCGCTCGCGCGCCTCAGGATGCCACGACAGTAGACTCAGGGTGTACGTCAGGCTCAGAGCCGTGGTCTCGTGACCGGCGATGAGGAAGGTGGCGACCTCGTCGCGGATCTGGTTTTGGGGGAACTCGACGTCGGGGTTCTCCTCGGAGCAGAGCAGCATCGTGAGCATATCCGGGGCGTCGGGCTCCGCGTCGGCGTCGAGGGCGGCCCGTCGACGCTCGATGAGTTCCTCACTCAGTTCTCTGATCCCGCTCGACGCATCGCGGAACGCCGGTGAGGTCCGGGTCGGAACCCACTCCGGGAGCACGGTTTCGAGGCCGAACTCGAACTCCTCGCCGGCGATTCGCATCCACTCGTGGAACTGATCGGCCCGCTTTTCCCCGATGTCCTCCCCGAGGAGGATCTCGGAGGCGACACGGACGGTCAGTGAGGTCATCTCCCGGTGGAGATCCGTCCGCTGGACACCCGCATCGGCCCACCGTCCGGCCCGGTCGTGGATCCGTTCCCCGGTCGTGTTCGCGTAGGCGGTGACCTGTCGGCCGCCGAAGGCTGGCGCCATGATCGAGCGCTGCTGTTCCCAGAGTTTCCCCTCGCTCTGTACCAGCCCGTTCTCGGCGATCATGGCGACGGCGTCCTGGGCGGGTATTCGAGGGAAGTCGTCGGGGCGCTCCAGCGCTTCGGCGACGGTTTCCGGACCGGTCAGAATGACGAGCGGCGGCCGACCGGGAATCGGGATGGCCGCGCCGTCCTCGTAGCGAGCCTGCATTCCCTCGAGAAACCGAACCGTGTCGGTTCCGAATCGGAGGGCGTTTATCAGTCCTGCCTCCGGGGGTTCGGGGAGGGAGCGTGACATACCCCAAAGAAGGGCTGGCCGCTATTGGGGCTTTCGCGCCCGGAAGCGCCCGCCGGCTTTTCGGTGAAAACGGCGAACACCGGAGATCATACTCACAGACAAAGAACGTAAACACGACTTCCCCAGAACAGAGCCGTTCGATGGGGCGGAGGGCACGGTACTGGTGGGCCAGTTTCGCTCGGTTCTCTCTGTCAGTATCAGTTCGTCGTCGTGATCTCGATCACGTCGCGGTGTTCGAGTTCGGTGTCGGCGCCGATCTGTCGCCCCGACCGGACGTTGTGGGCGTGGAGGAACCCTTCGCCGATGTCGGTGTGCAAAAAATACGCGAACTCCTCGGCACTCGAGCCACCGGGGAAGACGAAACAATCCTGCAGGAACGTGCCGTCGTCCTGTGGCTTGCCGGTGCCCGGAAAGACCGCAACGGCACCCAGCTCCTCGAAGAGGGCCGTTTCGATCGCGCGCTGAACGCCGGTTTCGCCGAACGCTCCGAGAAACCCCCGGATCCGTTCGAGTCCCTCGCGTTTCTCCTCGGGGAGGTCGGCGGTCACCTCGAAGTCGTCGTCGCCCGGCCGATACTCGAGTACGCCCGCCTCGTGGCCGTTTTTGAGCGCTTTCTCGGCGTGGGCCGAAACCGGAACGATCGTCAGGTGCTCGTAGGCCGGATCGGCGGTGATCTCCGCGTATTTCTCTCGGGCCGCCTCGGTGTCGGCTTTGTTCGCCGCGATCACCATCGGTTTCGTCCGGATCCGGATCTCGCGGGCGAGCTCCGCTCTGTCGTCGGCGTCCCATCCCTCGGGATCGAGTTCGAGACCGAGCGCGAGGATCACCTGTTTCAGCGCCTCCTCTTTGATCCCGAAGGCGGACATCTGTTCGGCCAGATCGGCCTCGATCGCCCGCTCGGTGCCGTCGTATCCCGACCGGTAGCGTTCGATTCCCTTCTCGAGGATGTCGAGATACCACATGTCGAGTTCGGTCTCGAGGAAGTCGATGTCGTCGCGGGGGTCGTGTCCCTCGGTCGGTTCGCCCTCGAGGTCGGTCTTTCCGGTGAAATCGACGACGTGGATCAGTACGTCGGCCTCGTTGAGATCGGTCAGGAACTGATTGCCGAGGCCCTTCCCCTCGTGGGCGCCGGGGACGAGCCCGGCGACGTCGACGAGTTTCGCCGGAACGAAGCGGACGCCGTCGGTACAGTAGCCGTGGTTCGGCGTGCAACTGTGGCCGAACTCCGGGGCCGCACAGTCGACTCTGACGTAGGCCTCGCCGACGGTCGGGTCGATCGTAGTGAACGGATAGGCCCCCTCGGGAACGTCGTTCATCGTCGCGGCGTTGAAAAACGTGGACTTGCCGACGGAGGGTTTGCCGACGAGTCCGATCGTATAGCTCATTACCACGACTGAGTCGAACGAACCGCTAAAGCGTTGTCAAACGGAGCGTTGGTGATTGTGTTTCTCTGCCAGAGGTCGGTCCGGACCCGGGAGACGGTCGGTCAGTGACGGACCAAATCGGGGGGTCCGGGATGGGATAAGATGACACGCCTCCCGCATCTTTTTACCGCTTCCGGTGCGTAGATAGGGTGTGAGTGAAGAAACAGGGCGTCGGAACCTTCGAATGCCCAACGACGACGAGCTGTTCGCCGTGGTGACACAACACGACGGCGGCAACCACGTGCGAGTCCAGTGTGAGGACGGGAAAAGCCGGATGGGCCGGATCCCCGGCCGCATGAAATACCGGGTCTGGATCAACGAGGGCGACACCGTCCTCGTCGAACCCTGGGACTGGCAGGACGAGAAAGCCAACATCGAGTGGCGCTACGACAGCCAGGACGCGGAACAGCTGCGCCGCGAAGGCCACATCGACTGAACCGACGCCCTTTCGACGTCAGCACACACCGGAGAGCCGGCGGCTCGGCTGTTCGAGCGTGATTTTAAAGGGGAGCTTTGGCCGTCTCGTATTTTATAAACGCAACTCCTCGGCGGTTCTATCACTTATAGATCGACGAGCATAGCGACCGCTTGAGGTCGTGAAAACAAAAAACCGAGATACGTTCAGTTACTGTTCGAGTCGAAACCGCGAAGCGTCCGATTACAGTCGGACGACGTTCTTCGCGCGGGGCCCTTTGGGGGCGTCCTCGATCTCGAACTCGATTTCCGTTCCTTCCGTGAGATCCTCGCCGCCGACGTCTTCCATGTGGAAGAACACGTC
>LKMJ01002664.1_pt1 | contig 16469 bp, 10 predicted proteins | sample 643391 | NCBI WGS metagenome assembly LKMJ01 (sample SAMN04112250, study PRJNA286221) | soda lake metagenome | biome: soda lake; feature: Kulunda Steppe; material: water; isolation source: sample PL-Br10 brine of Picturesque Lake | place: Russia: Kulunda steppe | collected 2010-07
CCCGAGCCGATCTCGAAACGCTACATGATACTACTCGTCCGGAGTATACTTTCCCCGATGGGTTTTCGCTGTACGATTGGCAGGTAGAGGCCTCGTCTGCATGGCGTTCGTCTTCCTCAGGTGGTACAGCAGACACAGGAATCGCCCAAGTTGTCACTGGCGCGGGGAAGACAGTGATGGCACTTGATGTAATTCGTGAATGGATTTCGGATACAGACGATGGCGTTATCACGATATTGGTCCCGACACGCGTATTGATGAAGCAGTGGCTAACTGAACTGCTTACAAAGCTAAATGTGCCCCCAGAAGAGGTGGGCTGGGCTGGCGATGGGCACCGAGATGGGTTCACAAATAATCGACGTATCGTCGTTAGTATCGTGAATACAGCAGTACTTGATGATTTCCTCCAGTCAGAATTAACTGCTGTAAATGACCCTCCACATCTTCTCATTGCAGACGAATGCCACAGATACACCGGCGAGACATTCTCTGATGTCTTTACTTACCACCGGACTGCCGAGCTTGGTCTCTCTGCCACCCCCACCTCTAATGCAGGTATCGGTGGTGATGGTGAAAGTACTCCAGAAGATCAACTGCTCTTAGATGAACTTGGTGAAATATACTATTCCCTCACCTATGATGAGGCCTTAAATCGAGAGTTGATCTCTCCGTTTGAGGTGAACTATGTTGGGTTTGATCTGACTGATAGGGAACGGACTATATATGACCAGTTTACACGAAAGCTCTCATCTGCTATCGGAGACATAGAAAGTCGATATGGCCACCGTCTTTCTCAACTCAATGGCGGTTATTCACAGAAGTTGCAAGTCATCAAAAACGACAGTGATGGCCCAACGCCAGCTATCAGTGATTATTTCGAGTTTACTCAAGACCGACGTGAGTTGATCGCGGATGCCGTGGCACGACAATCGATTACCCTTGAGTTGCTTCAACAATCAATTGATCAGGAAAAACAAACTGTCGTCTTTCAGGAGCGTATTGAGCAACTTGAACAGCTAATCGCTCCGTTTGAACGCCGTGACCGAAACCCCCGTACAGGAAAATTAACTGGGACAGGTGAAACCAGACAAGAACTCTATGAGACATATCCTGAACTCCGCAAAATCGATCTTGCAATTGAGGATCTCTTCGATGACCCAAGTTTTTGGCCAGTCATGTATCACTCTGGCCATTCACGGGATAAATGGAACGACTTCGCAATGGAGTGGTTCCGAGATGAGGGTCACGCAAACGTTATGTTGAGTGTGAAAGCTCTCATCGAGGGCGTCGACGTACCGAGTGCTGACGTCGGAATCATTCGAGTATCGAACAGTAGTATTCGACAGCGGATTCAAACGTTTGGTCGTGTCCTTCGTACTGGTGATGATGCATCTAAACGATCTCAGTTATACGTACTCTATGCGCGAGATACTGTCGATGAACAGCTGTTCAAGGAATACGACTGGGACGAGCAGTTATCAGGGGCCGAAGTTAATCACCTGTATTGGGAGAATCAAGATGGCATCCTTGATGGCGAACTACGAGAGACTGATGAGCCACTGCCGTCGGGGGGGAGTAAATATGAAGTTGAAATTCCTGATGAGAGTGACTTGACCCGAGGTGACCCATACAAAGGTCCTTGGAGAGGGTATGAATTCACCGTTAATTCAGATGGAGATCCAATAATACGACGAACAGAATCGACTGAAGATATCACCAATCCAGAGTTAATCGAAGTAGCCCAATATGTGTATGAACTGAAACGTGGTGGAACAGTGACGATCAACGAGGCAAACCACGTGCTAACGATGGGGAAAGATGGACCCATCTTCCTTGGAACCTTCGACCCAGATAACATCAACTCTACAGAGCGAGATGGACTCACTGGTGATGCCCCAGATTCAATAGATTTCTTCGAGTAAACCACCCTATCTATTCACTACGACGCCCTTCGCTCCTTGAGAAAGAAGACTTAGTACCTAGTTCTAATTAAAATAGCAGGTGTCTGCTTCAAAGTGCTACTCATATGTTTCAAATCCGATAACAAACCTGGGTTTCCTATTCTATAAAAGTAGAGTATTAAATGCCCAATTGGTTATTTTCCCATCTTCTACGACTCTTTAGCACTTTTTTTGCTCGGCCTGTGAGAATATACATATTTGTCCGGTCATTCTTCGCGCTCTTTTTAACGAGCCCTTTTTTCACTAGCTTATCTAAATTAGGATAAAGACGACCATGATTCACTTCTTCAGACATATATTCGGTAAGGTTTTCTTTAATGACTGTACCATGAGGCTCCGATAATCCTGCAATACAATATAGCAGATCCCTTTGAAATCCAGTTAGCTCATGTATTTCAACAGGCTCGGTTTCGGTATTTACTTCTTTTTTCGAGGGGGCTGTTTCGTTCTCACCACTATTATTTGATTTATTATCTTGGATCTCAGACTGATCGTCAAGCCCAATATTACTTATTACGTTATCGAATCTTTCTGAAGGAGTCTCATCAGTCATATGACGGTTATTAGACTATAATTCACTCAGACCATTTAAACCACGGGGGTATATTATCAACTTGATTGTTTGCAAGGAACAAAATGTCTTGGTCAGAATTAATACAAATATTTAATATAATTATTCCTACAATAGGTAATTACATAGGCCTTGGAAGTGTATTGAAAATATTGATATATGAGTGAGGGGCTGAAAATTCCACAATGGGTCGAAGCCCGCCCATATCAAAAAGAAGCCATCAGTGCTTGGCTGGGTGCAAATGGGAAAGGTATTCTCAATATGGCAACAGGGACGGGTAAAACAGTCACTGCACTCTCAGCTGCTGCTAAAATCAGTGGAGAACTTGATGGAAACCTCGCACTGGTTATCGCAGTGCCATACCAACATCTTGTAGATCAGTGGGCAGAAGATCTGAGCGATTTTGGGCAAAGGCCCATCTTAGCGTACCGATCGCGTCAGCAGTGGCAACCACGGCTTGAAAGAGAAATAATGGAGTTCAATATAGGTGCGCGTTCTTCATTTGTAGTGATTACAACTCATGATACTTTTGCCTCAGATCCATTCCAAAAATCAATAGACCGAATAAACCGCTGTGAAAAAATGGTAATCGCAGACGAGGTTCATCACCTTGGAGCCCCACATCTTCAAACAGGCCTCCCTGAAACATTTGTACTTCGTCTAGGATTATCGGCTACACCCAAACGTTGGTATGATGAAGAAGGAACCAAGGTTCTATTTGACTACTTTGGAGGCGGGGTCATTTACGAATATAGTCTACAAGAAGCCATTGACAGTGGTGCCTTGTGTGAATACTATTATGTGCCACATATAATTGGATTAAATGACGAAGAAGCAGAGACATACATAACATTATCCAAAACAATAGGCCGGCTAGCTAGTCGTGCAGATGGTGATCTTTCGGATGCAGATTTACAGGAAAATCAATCACTCAAACAGGCACTGTTTAGACGGGCGCGTCTTGTTGGGACTGCCGAAAACAAATTGCCACGACTGAAATCCCTATTACAACAAGAAGAATCGGTAAAACATACGTTAGTATACTGTGGTGACGGATCCGTTGAAGATGAGTTGACTGGTAATGAAAAGCGGCACGTGGATGCTGCAGTGGGTCTTCTCCAGGGAGAACTGAATTTAAGTGTCCACAGATTTACCGCTCGTGAATCCCAATCAACTAGACAAGACCTGCTACGGCGATTCGAGGGGGGAGATCTACAAGCATTAGTCGCAATAAGATGCCTTGATGAAGGGGTCGATGTGCCAGCAACTCGTAGTGCGTATATGCTCGCCAGCTCTTCGAATCCACGGCAGTTCGTGCAACGACGTGGGCGGATTCTTCGACAACATCAAGGGAAAGAATATGCAGTAATTCATGATTTTATTGTTGCACCACCGTATCGGGAACATCCAAAACTACTGGACGAAGATATTTTTAATACAGAGAGAAAAATGGTAAAAAAAGAATTAGAGCGTGTGAATACATTTGCTGAGGCTGCGCGAAACCATCCAGATGCAGAGTTGGATAATATTCCATCCGATGGAGAATCATTACGTGAGCTCAAACGTAAATATAACCTCATGCAGATGTAATCAGATATGTTGTACGCAGTCTATGTTATGATTTGAAGGATAATTAAATCAGCTCTGTCGTCTTATTTTTGCTTCGCTGTCAATGTGATTTTAGAAATAGACACCACACCCTTTCTTATATATTGGTGTATTAGGATTAACTAGGTAAATGTCCGAGATCAGTTCTAACGACATAAATGAGGAGACGCTCAAAGCGATTCAAGATCGTGTCTTAGTTGCTGAAAAGAATCAGTTGCACATGAAAAAGCCACATAATATAATTCCTGAGATAAAAGAAATTATTGAGCAAGAAGTCCAGGCACCAAGCACTGAAGATCAATAAATATGCGTCTTCAAAGACTTACACTCAGTAATTTTAGACAATTCCAAGATGAGGTCTTAGAGTTTGCTATTGGTGACAAAAACAATGTTACGGTAGTTCACGGCCGTAATGGATCGGGGAAGACTACATTGCTAAACGCATTCACCTGGCTTCTCTACGGAAAAAATAATTTCAACACCGGCAGTGAAAAATTAGCCAATGAGGGTGAGATGGCACGAGCAAAAGAGGGCGAAACCGTCCGTGTTGAAGTGACTCTCGAATTTGAGGATGAAGGTATTGATTACAAAGCTCGACGTTGGCTAGATGTCCAAAAGCAAGATCCGACTGATAATGTTGGTGAGGAGTTGGACTCTGGACTTGAATTGAAGTACCGAGATGAGTCAGGTACGATGAATAGTCGAGAAAACCCGTCGGTCTCGCTGGAACAAATTATACCAGAACGGCTAAGCAGCCTATTCTTTTTTGATGGCGAGGACATTGATGAACTTGCTGGATTTGATAATCAAGAACAAATCCAGGATGCAATTCAGAATATAATGGGCCTCACGATAATTGAGCGCTCTATTAACCATCTCGAATCTGTTGAAGAACGCTTTGAAAATGAGATGCAGCGACACGGTAGTTCTGAACTTTCTGATCTCATTGAGAAAAAAAGATCTTTGAAGAGTGAAATTGAGAATCTTGAACAAAAGAAGGGTGATATAAAAAAGAACAGAGAACAGCTTCTGGAGGATGTCAAGCTAATTGAACAAAAGTTAGAGTGGTTTGAGGACTCTGCAGCCCTTCAGAAGGAGCGATCTAACAAACTCGACGAGCGAAAGAAATTGAAGCACGAAGTAGAGGGTCTTGAGGATAATCTCAGGAATGAAATTTCGAAACGCGGGTACCTTACATTTGCAATGCCCGCAATAGAGGAGACCGCAAAAGATCTCGATAATCTCCGAGCACAGGGGAAGATCCCATCCGAGCTTGATAATAAATTTGTCGAGAAATTATTGGATGAGTCTGAGTGTATCTGTGGTCGACCTCTAGAGGAACATTCCGAAAGTTATCAGAAAGTCTCAAACTATCTTGATGACGAGAATTTCGATGGGGTCGACCAAGCTGCTATTCGTATAATCTCACATCTTGATCACTTCTCTGGTGAGCGGTCAGAATTCTTCAAAACTATCGAACAAAAAATTGACGAGCGAAAGAGCACCGAGGATGAAATCACTGCTCTAAGCGAGCGTATCGATCAAATTAGCAGCGAGCTTGAAGATATAGATGTCCCTGAAGGACAGGATGTCGAGGACCCTGGTGAACTGGAAGCAACTAGGAAGCAGAAGGAAATCGAGCGCCGAGAGCTCAAGGATGATATTGTCCGTTTGAATCAACAAATTGATGACAAGAATGGAGAAAAAGAGAAAATAAAAGAAAAAATCGAACAAGCCAGGGAAGAGGAAACTAAGGCGAATACTGCTCGGAAACGTATGCTGGCTGCCGAAGAAGTTCGTAAACGGTTCGAAGGTCACTTCCGAGACCTACAAGAGCAGGTTCGTGATTGGTCGAATACGATGATCAAAGACACGTTTAGTGAGATTGCTCAGAAACATATGCAGGCAGAAATTACGGATGATTTCCGTCTTCGTATTTTACAAGAAGTGTATGAAGGCGAGATGATGGAGGTGAATAAGTCGACAGGGGAACGACAAATAGCTAGCCTCGCATTCATTGGTAGTTTGGTTTCAATCGCAAAAGAGCGGTATGAATCTGATGCTGATACCCCCTACTTTACTGGAGGAATCTATCCGATTGTAATGGACTCTCCGTTCGGAGCCTTGGATAATGAGCACCGACGACGGGTTAGTCGGGCAATGCCGAAGTTAGGTGAACAAATTATTGTTCTTGTAACCGATTCACAGTGGAAAGGTCCAGTGGCGAATGAAATGAAAAGTATCGCTGGAAAACAGTACCAGTTAGAATTTAGTGAAGGTAATGGATCTGATGAATATCCACGTACAGAAATTGTACCTGAAGCTAACTTCAATGGGGAGAGCAACTAATGAGCGATAGTACGATTCGAATCAAGCACAAGAGATCGGATATCTGGGAAGAACTTGTCGACGAGCATTCTATATTCGATACATATATTGACATGTTCGTATTTACGGGATGCGTCGGATACTACAATAACGAATACGCTGTGGACTTCAAATCGGATAATGACGACGAGAATGGCGAGATCCTGTGGATGCACCTAAGTAATAAAGATTTATTCCGCGCGTCGATGGCCGCGATAGCTTATCAACACACCGGTGATCCTGAAGCATTGGTGCAACCAAAGACACAACTACAAGTAATGGCCCAGTTTGCTGTTGGCGGCGCGCAGATTATAAGAGACGAACTTAGTAGCGTGAAAGGCGATCCCACAGATACGTTGATAAATTACATTCAGAATCATTATGATCCAGATCAACAAAAAGAGCAGGAAAGTGAACTCAACAGAATTCTGAAAAGCTTTGATAGTGATATGATGGATATGGAATCTGACTAAAGGGTTGTTTTATTTTCTGTTTTTAGTATATCATCGACTCGAATTTCGTTTTGTGCTACTGTTCTTACAGATCTTAATCAAGCCATTCTTGAAGGAGAGACGGTAGGACATCGTCTAAATCACTTGCTTGAACTATTCGGATCGGTAATTCAGCCTGTTCCCTAATAGAGAGGACTTCTTTCTCAATATCCTGTATGACGAGTATCCCATGTAATCCATCGCCATAATAGGAACTTGAATCAAATACGTACTGGCCATCTCGCTTGAGGAATGCGAGATATTCGAGAGTTTCTTTTATTCCTCGTTGAATTGTTTTCTCGGAAGTTGAGTTCTTGATCTCCACAATCAGATACTTTGGATGAGCTCCGGTCGATCGCTGATATTGAACGAAGATGTCTGGACGTTTTGTATGTTTTGAACCATTCTCACCATAGAATTTGTCTGCAATCTTTTCAGTTCGGTAGTGGACATCTTCGAATCTAGTAAACTCTACTTCCTGTTTGTTAGGCTCTGTATCGAAGCGAATACCCTCGGGACCAGATTGGTCAAAATAGACATCTAATTTATCGTTATTTCTAATCTTAACAATTGCGTCACGATTTGATGTAATCGTATTCACAGTGAATTTCTCATTACGAGCTGACTCAAGTGCGGAAATAAACCTGAAAAGAACGTACAATTCGAAAACTCGATTATCACTTTTAGGATTTATTGCAGTTTTAGACAACAGCTCTTGGAGTGCTTCTTTATCACCTGCTTGTAGATTTTGACGATATCTGAATAGTTTTGAGGCCTCACGGTAGATTTTTTCTCGAGCATTGGAAGCACGTGTGAGCATGCGCTCTGTGGGTTCGTAGACTTCGGGAGATCGGATTCGACGAACATGGACATTTCGTTCAACGATAGATGTGAGGTTCTCAATTAGATTCTCCTCAGCCATCCACCTTTGAGAAACCCAGTCATACTCTGAATCAAGAAAGTTCTCTGCTTCACACAAAGTATCGTGTATCCGACTGATGAGACTCTTCAATACAATATTTTCGGGAATATCGTAATCAACGGATCGGTTTTCCACAACAAACAGGCTCCGATCGTTTGGTGATTCCGAGTGTCGCTTTTTTATCGTTTCTGACCAGTTGATGCGTCCATTTACACTTCCTCGTTTAGTTTCTGTGATAGATTGAGTCTCAGTTCGAATACTTCGTAGTCTCGTTGGTAATTTGCGGATGAAATTGACAACATCCTTACGCAACACAAAATGAAGATCAAGCAATAGCTCGTAGTCATTGAATCGTCGATCGAGCGTTTCGTGTTTTAAACCTCTTGCAATATTTGTTTCCTCGATAGTACCACTCATTACATAGCTAAGAATGTCCTCCGCAAGTTGTTCAATGAGTGCGTCACGGTCCATATTAATCGCTCAATGGAGTGGTATCAAGCATTTCTTGACCAGCTTGATCGAGGAGAGCGGTATCAATCATACTCACGTTGGTAAGGGCCAAGAGCACTTTTTTGCGCTTTGGGACACCTTCTAATTGAGGGAATACGTAGCTTATTATTGCCTGAGTAAGCTTCTGGTCAAGATTCATCGACTCATGAGACTGTAGATATGCGAGCATATCATGAACGATAGCTGGGCCAATTTTTCTGCCACCTTCTGCCATATTGACCGCGCTCCAAACCATCCCAACGAGTCGTTTTTCTTTAGGTGACGAACTAACGTCGTCCCAATGTGCGACATAGTCGTCTACTAATTGTTCCAGCTTGGATTCGTCTCGTGGCAGTTCAGGTACACCCACACGGATAAATGCAAAGCGGCGCATGAATGCATAACTCATTTCATAAAGTGAAGTTTTATCATACGTGTTCATGGTTGCAAAAATTCGCCACGATAATGGGATTACATATTGATTTGAACCTATATTTTCATTAAATCCCTTTGCCGTATGTAGCTCGATTTCAGTACCATCCCGTTCAAATGGAAGTTTCACAGATTGCCCAGAAAGGGTTGTAAACAGTTGTCCAAATGCTTTGTCGATATCTGCTCGGTTTATTTCATCGATTATTACCGGCTCGTTAACCTGAGTTCCAGTCCGGTAATTTTTGAGTCGTTTGAGAATTACGCCAGGAGTGAACGAGAGTGATTCACCATCATCTGATGTAGAGGTTTTTGGCATGTATCCACCAACGGTGTCAAACGTCGACCAGTCGGCAGTTGCGGTGGTCATTTGAGCCCCTGTGTAAAGATAGGGGTACTCTTCCACCAGATGGTCTGCGACTCTGCGTGCTATTTCGGTCTTTCCGGTTCCTGGGGGCCCAGTAAAAATAATGTGTTTTCCCCCGCGAAGAGCAGCCCCGATTTCTTCGATTAGCTCCCGGTCTCGTCCGTCTGGGAAATACAGGCCTTCTAGAATGGCTTCTGGGATTGTTCCAATAAATGGTCGATGTATCGCTATCGGTGGGATTTCCGTGAGTTCGTTTGAAAGTTCACTCAGAAGTGGTTTTGCAGGTTCATCTGTCACTGATTGAGCTAATGGAGAGAGTCTTCGCCGACTTGGGTACGGACTTCCAGCGGTTTCTCTACAGATTTGATCCGCTTGTTGATAAGCGAAAACATTCTGGATAATTGTATCCAAGTCTGTCTTGATTTCTTCCCTAGTTTTCTCATTTAATGAAAGTCGAGAAAAATCTATAGATCCGTAATCTCCAAGGATAAATACTCGCTGGAAGCTGACTAGATATGGATACCAATCCTTTGTTTGATCTTCCTTAATCCACCAATTTTCTGCTTTTTTCGTTGATTTTCCAGCGACACAGGCACCGATAATCCCTTCCGTGTCAGAAGCCATATTTGGGCCATCTGGGGTATTTTTAGCGCTGAAAATTATAATATCACCTGGATCTACCAGATTCCAATCTTTCTTCCTGTCTTCTTCAAATCCGATTGCCCCACGTTCCAAGACAGTTAGCCAGTACTCTAGAGACTCAGCGAATACATATACTTTTGAGCTCGAATTATCACACCACTCAGGAAGGCTATGGACCCCTGCTACCTCCTTTTTGCCGTCAGACAATCTATATAGCTCTAAAAGAATGGCTTTCATTCTCTCTGCAGTAATATTTGGTGTCCGTCCGACCTCGTCCTGAATTTCTCGGAGAAGGACTACAAAGAGTGTCTGTTCTTGATTGAGGCCTTTGACCGCGCCGGATCCAAGTTTTTGAACTTGTTTAGATAATTGTGACTTCGATTCCTGATACAAAGACTCGATCTGGTTTAATCGAACCTCCTGTGTTGGTGTGACCTCTGATTCGGGTTGAAATTCGGTTATTGCGTCTGTCCAGTCATTGATTAATGTCTCCGAAAGCGATTGACGTAGCCAATTTTTTTGTCCAGGTATAATTCTTAGTCGTTCACAGATATCGTCTGTCGCCTTCGAAATTGTCTTGTAATGGTTGGTAGGTTTCAATTGTGCTATTGGTATATTTTGGCGAGGATACCCGCGAGATTCGAGTTTATCAGCAAGTTTCGGTGACTCATTTACAAAAATAGATAGTAACGCATCAGGTACCGGTGTAAGGTAATTCTTCTCACTAATTCTCAAACTTCGGGTGAAGAATAACGGACCAAGTTCATCATGTATATTTAGAAGGACTCCGGTATAGTCATCGTTATCAAGAATATCTTCATAGACATCAATGGCTTCATCAAGTTGTTCGAAATCACAGAGACGTCGACAATACCCCTTTGCCTCTTTCTGTTCTTTTGTCCATTCACAGTTCGGGGGGGCCTCAAAATTGGATTCAAGTTCAGAATCAATCGTAGAAATTGCAATAATTTGGTCTTTATCTTGTAGCAGATGAATGACTATATCTCCAACAGTTGCTTCCTGAATCATTGGAGAACAATCAGTCCCATCCGGATTAACAGAGGGGCAAAAAATTACTTCGCCGAGCTTAGCGGGACCACTTTGTCTGTGAGATTGGCCTTCGATCTCTGTAGTTTCAAGCCAGACACGAGGTGCCTCGTTATTATTTTCGTATGAAGTCATATATTGTCTTATTTACGTGATCAAATTTAAATATCAATTGTTTCGTAACCAAGTTATTGGACTTCCGCTTAACTGACTAAACCCTCACGACCATAATAAAGCCTTGTGTGAGGTGAGAATCAGATTTTGAGCCGGTGTCTGTAAATTAATCACAGTATATCTGGCCAATTTCCAAGGGTTTTATCCGATAATTCATCTATAATTTTCAAATGTTTTTTGTTCAATGAAGGGTGAGAAATTTGTTGCAATTATATCTGTATAGCCAATATCACGTCGTTTCGTTTCATCGCTGTTTATTTTTCTCTCCCCACGGATTCCCACTATGCGAAACGCCTTATCGAAATCCTCGTGTTGTTTGTAGATCTCTTCTGCAGAGTTTCCATTAGTAATCATCACATTGGCGCCTCTACGATCAAGTTCCAAAGCAGTTTCAAGGAGTTCTACTTGGTTGTCTTCGTCAAATCCACTGGGATCATATTCGTTGAATTTTGCAGTTTTACTTTCTTTAGGATACGGCGGATCAAAGAAGACCAGATCGTTCTCTCCTACATGTTGTTCCACATACGAGAAGTCTTTAGAAGTTATTGTGGTGTTTTGTAAAACTTTGTACCCTTTTCGAAGTCTCCGCTCAATTCCCTTCATTCGCGTCCATCCGGATCCCTGGGGAACATTAAATTCTCCCTCTTGATTAGTTCTGTAGAGTCCATTGAAACAAGTCCGGTTCAAGAATAGTAACAGAACAGCTTCCCTGAACTCATCTTTACAGTTATTATTAGCATCTCGAAGAGAGTTGAATTCGTCTCTTAAGTTGTAATATATCTCATCTTTACCATCTTCATCTGCCCTTGAATACCGATCGTCGATTTGCTTATTTTCTCCTATAATTCTTTCCGGCTGTTCTCTGAGTTGTTGATAGAAGTTTATCAGGCGGGAGTTTATATCGTTGATATACCCATTTTCGGGTTCGATATCAAAGAAGACGGCACCTCCTCCAAAAAATGGTTCATAATAGGTATCAAACCTACCTTTTGGTGGCAGCCGTCGTGTAATTTCTTTCAACATATGACGCTTACCACCGGCCCACGTCAGTATCGGCTCTGCCATCTATTACTATCCTACAAATCCGCTTTCTTAAAACAACTTGGTATCACGCTATGAAGCATCATTTCAAGATAGTTTTAATTATCCACATCCATCGAGTCTAATTGAAGTTTTAGATTTTCCCACAGTACTTCATCGATAGAATCAGTTTCTACGCCCAACATCTTACATAATTCGGTGCGTTTGATATCCAAGACTTTGGCTGCACGTTCGTTTTCTGAATCACCACCAAGTACTAAAAATAGTTCTGCTGATTCCTTGCTAACAGACTCATCATCAACTCTTTGGCCCGTATGGACTGAAGCTTTCTCGCTTTGAGACTCGTTTGTATTGGCTTCGATCTCCACATCAAGATCTTCAATTGTCGTTGGAAGATCATCTGGTACAACCTCTTTTTGCGAATAAAAATCCACATCGTGTTTCTCAATGTATCCTTTGTATCTTGGGAGCTGCCACTCAAAAAGATCATGTGGATAATAAATACCGTTTTCCAGATGAATACGGGCTAGCTCGTTGATTTTCCCGGCTGTTTGATGAGGTTCATCTTCTACATCAGTTGGTGGTAATGAAGAGACAATTGTGAGATTCCCGAGATTCCGATCACTCTCCCGACTAAGTTGGACTTTATATGCAGGTACTTTCCATTCAGCTAATATATCTTCACACGAGATCCATAGTGTCGCATGAGTTGCTGCTTTCTTTTGTAAATCGGAAAGTTCTGGTAAGTCTGTATCGGGCCGATGATTATTGACTATACGCTTACGATTACTATAGTCCAATTTAACTGGATTCCCGTCATTCACAGCAAACTCATGGTCTGCATCAAAAGGATCTACAAACGCTTTTGGAATCTTATCTGCATCAAGTTCGAAATAGTCCTGAACTGTCCGGCGCAGCCAATTATACACACCTTTTGAATTACTTGTGCCCCGCATTATGGGATTATGTTTATCAACGGACGATTTTTGAGTATCCCATGGTAGTAATTGACCATGACCTTCTGTTTCTAGTTCTACGATCACCTTCAAACGTTCGTGTCGAGCATTGAAATTCCCTATTCGGTTTTCACCCGTTCCGAATCCACCCTCTTCGTCACGTCGTCTCGATACTACCTTTCGTTTTTGACAATATATATCCGTTCCAGCGCTCTGAGAATCCTTCTTAGTTAAAAGTCCAACTGTAATGTTCAATACAACAGGCTCCTCCATGTCTGGAACAGATATCTGAATATTCTCATAACGACGAGGATAAATTCCGTCAAATGGAGAATATGACCAGTCTGGTACTCCTTCGGGCTCTGCTTCTTCACCATCAACCTGTATTGTTAAGTCATATGTTGTTTGATGAACCTCTTGCATTTCATCACTCAGAAAGAGATTATAAGCCTCACCAAGCCTTTGACGAAGGGTTTGGGCTGTGCTTTCATCCCATTCATAATTGAGGCTCTCTATCTGGATTTTTGTCACACCCTGCTCAATTTCTGTGTCCTGGTGAACATCAACCGTCCAGTCGTGATCATCTTCAAACCACTCTTCAGTTATTTCGTATGACCAACCAACAGCTGCATCCGAATCTCGTGAAGATATTCGAAAAGGGACCCCCAAATTTACAAGGCTCTTTTTTGCACCAACGCCGTACGTTCCAATTGACCCAGATACATCGGCCTTAGCCGTCTGGCCAAGCCCGAAAAGCATAGCAGCGTCTTCTCGGGGTATACCACCTGCGTCGTCACGAATAATCAGTTTGTCGTTCTCACTTCCCTGCTCGACAAAAATATCTATTTTCATGCTATCTGATCGGTCACTCGACCTTTTCCAGGCATCAAGTGCATTATCACATAGCTCAAGACATGCAGATTCTAAATTCACATCCGACTTTAGAGCGGTTAAAGTGTCTTTCGTAGGAAGCAGTTGTGCCTGCTGAAGAATAGAATCACCGTGGCTCTGTGCCATTATTAATTTAATAGGTGATCGTGATCAGCATAAAGCTTCGGCTAAAACATCGGCTTCTTAATATATGTTTGAAAGGACAGTGCGTCCTCACAAAATATCTTTCCAACAGTTATGTATCGGTATCAGCTCTTTCCCGAAGTATTGGCCGTTCCTGATGTATATTCTGAGCGCCTTTAGTTATCAGTACTACCAGCAGTGGTGGTGATTGACCGAAGTGGTGGCTGAGTTAACGGGGAATAAGCTGGGTTTCCGATCAAGTCGAAATTGGGACGTCTGGCATAAACAGGTCATCGATTGCAGCGTGTTCACGGGTCATGTCGAGCAGATCTCAACCCACTATTGTTCGATGTGGGCACGAACCAAACTGAGTTCGTTTGTCGAGTCGGCCCTGATATCGGTTTGTAACGTCGGAGTGGTAATTGCTCGACCGGGAGATCACGCTGGAAAGGGCGTCACTGCGATCAATTAATGCCCCTCGCAGCCTGCCGCCAAGCGCTGCAATTGATGCGCGGTCGATTTGACATACATAATGACTGCGATTTAGAGGCAATACAGGAGGAAATCGCCGACCTTTCCCAGTATTGGGAGATGTCTGCACAGACGGCCTTTAGTTGTATAGTCATATGGACCACGACCACAAGATTGTGATTCACGACGAGACGTACGTCTCGCCAGAAGGAATTCACACCAACCCAATTAGGGATTAATTTCGCTTCTCAAGCCGTGGCTCAGGAAGTCTCGTGACCTATCAAAGCACGGCTTGGAGCAGGTCAGTTAAATTTGGGGTATTATCTGCTCGGTGAGTCGTTAACTGTTCCACTGAGTCCGGTAAGAGCTTCAAGTATCCTCACCCAAAAGGTGGTTTATTTCAGTTTATCAGTATTCGAATTACGTCGGTGGGAAATCTCTATACCGCTTATCTCAACATATAGATCCACGGAGGGTATCAGAACTCGTAAATATCGAATGAGTCGGTACGATTATTATTCGCGTTAGTCTGTTTGGTAAATATGAGTGATAAGTTCAGTGAAGAAATCGATGATATTCTATCAGATGTTCTCAGCGAGGCTAATTCCACGTCTCCAGGAGAGATTGAACAGAATATCACTTTTGGACAGTCAGTGTCTGTCGAGCGGCAAACAGACCTCGTTGATGATCAGATCAAACAGTTGGCGGCTGACCTGAATATTCCTGACGCGACCGTCGACCTTGCAAAATCACTGCGTGATCAGTACCGTGAGCAGCGTGGTGACCTCATCGGGACCGCTCTTGAGCTGGTCGCCGCATCGTGCGCCTACTGCGCAGTCAAAGTCACGGAAGTTCCGTTGGATCCGACTGACTTCGTCACCGCCGGCGATACAGTGATCACCCGAAAGGCATTGCTTCGCCGATCGAAAGATATAGCCAGCACCATCGGGCTCGACCCGTCTGCGTTCTTTGGTAGTGAACAGTATGTGGACCGATACTGCGACGGGCTCGACGTGACTGATGCGGTCAACGATCGCGCACGACAAATCATCAAAATTACCGAGGATTCCGGGCTCTCCAGCGGGAAAAGTCCATCCAGCTGGGCTGCCGCAGCTGTGTACAACGCCTGCCTCGACGTCGGTGAAAAACGAACACAACAGGATCTATCTCATATTGCGAACGTCTCCGAACTAACGATCAGAAACCGATATCAGGAACAGCGTGCCGAATTACGACAGGTAGATCCGCTCCCATCGGATCCGGTTGGCGTAATCAAGTATGTTGCCGATGCAAGCGGAATTGGTACCCCTACGCGGGAGCTAGCTGAACTCCTCGTCCAGAAGGCACGAAACGACCAATACCCCGTTGACTCGAACGCAGTGCTATGGGGATTGGCTTCTCTGCGCCGCGCATCTCAGCTCACTGATGGGGATGTCAGGCTCAAAACCTTGTCACAATATGTCGATGAAGACTCAGATGCAATTAAAGCAATCACCTTAGATCTACGGTCTGTCATTACACAGATAGAGATTGATGAGTTCCGAAGGACTTACGTACAGAATCAGTCTCATCAGAGTACCTTCTAGGAGAGATTCTGCAGCTCTAGCGAAATTAAGCTGTGTTAACCAACCACATTCCCGTGTCATCAGATTTGTTGGTTAATACGATACCAGTGAGTCTCTGTTCAATGTAGGTACGTAGCAAACGGATTTCGCTAGGTAACCAGGCCCCGTCATCAATAGATTACGCCGAAGTGGCAGTGCTCAACTGTCGCTAGTACCCGGATATCGGTCGGAGAATGGCCTCTCGCTGCATGTGTGCTCTGTGGTCAGCACAGAATTCCAGGACCTGGTTCGCTACTGAGTCGGCTTCCTCACCGTCGACGTGAATGATCAGTCTGGGACGCCCAGACTAATTGA
>LKMJ01002665.1_pt1 | contig 16468 bp, 25 predicted proteins | sample 643391 | NCBI WGS metagenome assembly LKMJ01 (sample SAMN04112250, study PRJNA286221) | soda lake metagenome | biome: soda lake; feature: Kulunda Steppe; material: water; isolation source: sample PL-Br10 brine of Picturesque Lake | place: Russia: Kulunda steppe | collected 2010-07
GAATGAGGGGGGGGGGTTGGCATTTGCAGCCAATCGAGTATGGGTGAGGTGCCATATCCAAGTCGGGGAAAGGGAGGAGGGGAGGGGGGGGGGCATTTGCAGCCAATTGAGCATTGGTGAGGTGCCATATCCAAGTCAGAGGGGAAGGAGGAGCAGCCTTGCCTGCCTGCCTGCCCGCCTGCTTCCCTGGCCGCCTACTCACTTACTTGCCTGCCCGCTCACCTGCTCACTGTCTTGCTGGCTTGCCTGCTTGCTTGCTCGTTTGCAGGCTTTCCAACATGCGCGCATGCCAAAGCAGCCTGTCCTGCCAGGCGCAGAAGGTTTCTTGCCACTGCAGCAGTGTTGTGAGCATGTGTGGGATGGGCCAAGCAAGCGCGTGCACGCGCGACGCAGAGGCCCACTGCTCTCACCGGGTGCGCACGTTCGACCGCAGCTGCCCCCCTGCCAGTGGCATCATTGCAGACCGAGCGCGCCTGCTGCCTCCCTGCCGGACACGCAAGCTGGGGCTGCTGGGCACGCTCCGAGAAAGGGCATCCTGCGCGCCCTCAGCGCTGCTCCCAGGCGCGGGGGCGGCCTCTGCCGCTGTCGCAGCTGCTGCTGCGCCCGGGATGTGCGCTGCATTCAGGCAGCCGGTGCTGGCATTGCACATGCCCGCCATCCCTGCCAGTTGCGGAGATGTGCGGGGGATGTGCGGGGGCTGCAGGCTGGCGAGGCTGCTGGCATCAGAGCCGATGCTCATCAGGTTGCCTGACCCATGGTGGACCTGCGAGAAGGGCACACATACACACACACACTCGCGCGCGCGCTGCGTCATGCTCATGCGCGCACGCGGTGCTCTAGCCAGCAAACTGAGCCGCCAGCGCTTTTTGTCAAACTGTTCATGGAACGCCACCGCAAGAACCGCTCAATGGCCATCACTGAGGCTGAACTTATCCGCATGGACAAGTTGTTGACGGGTTTTATGGCCATTTTCAACAAATCGTGGCAAGCAGCATGCCTGGCTTATGGTACTTGATAGTGGCGGGGCCACAATCAAGTACCACAAGCGAGTGCACATGACTCAACTCATCAGGTACGACAAGCTTGTTTGCCAAAAAAAATGTATGCATCCCCTTTGCGCTGCACACTCCCCTCAACGCACGCGCCCTTGCTGCAATGGTATGATTGCACCATTTATACTTGAGCACGACCCTGACGTGCGCAATGGCCCGCGCGACGTCCAGGCTCTGTGCTTGCATCCGCCTGCCTCACCACCGAGTCTGGACCGAGTCGGATCCACACATAGGTCATCCGTAGCTTTTGTTCGCACGACCGCGAGACCAGCATTGCCGCAAAAATGGTATTATTGCACCACCTACTTGTCCCTGCCCAGTTGGTGCACTGATAGTCGATACATGTGCCCAGTGCTGGCAGTGCTCAGCTCAATCGCCCCGACCAACCAACTCAACAGGGCTTTCCAAGTGGGTGTCTGCACTTGCACGCATGCACATCCGCTTACGCCTGCGCAAAGCTGAGCACACCCCTGCGCCCACACCCACACACACACGCGCCCACACCTATACTTTCGCTCACATGCTTGCACAAGCACACACACCTGCATGCACACGCATGTGTTCCTGCGCACACATCTGCTTTTACGCGCACGCGCGCGCTCAGTTGAGAGTGCTTCAAAGCAAATGCCCCGTCACGCGCATAAGCACACGCGCACACTCCCACCATACCAGGATACCCCATCATACCAAGTGCTTCCGGATGCGCGGCTGCACAACGCACTGGCACGCACACGCACACATGCGCAAAGCAGCCTGCGTGCCACCTCATACTTGCTCAAAGAGCGTACACGCGCGCACGCGCGCACCATGCCGGTGGAATTCCTTTGGCTGAGCGGCATCACAACGCCCCCTGCTGGGTCCTGCAGTGCGGGGCAGCCCCGCAGCATCTTGTGGATGGACGTGTTGCTCCCCGTGACGCCTGCATGCAAGCATGCACGCAAGCTCCACACTGCCACTTCGCACGGATACCAGCAAGAGGAGAAAGAAGCCCAAAGCCAGCCAGTGGACATGGCCCTGGTGATCTGCCTGACCACCAGCCGCCTGCTCGTGCTGATGCACCAATCGCCCCGGAACACCGTCAAGATCACACAAACACCTTGAGCCGGGCCACACACCACCCTTACAGTCCACCAGGGGGGGAGGGAGTGGGGGGAAGTCCCAAGCCTTCATTGGGTGCTGCTGTGGTGCACACGCGCACACTGGCGCGCACAAGACCACACAGCACACAGCAAGCACTCAGCAACACACGCAAACAAAAGCGCAGCCCACGTTGCGCCTGGGCACCTAGGTGTTCCACCCGTTGCTTGCGGGCCCCCCCACAGCAAGTGGCATCACAGCCAGGATCAATTGGCTGTCCTCAGAACATCCAGCCGCCTAATTGGTATGACGATACTTCAATATGGTCCAGATCTTATAACCATGATCAAAAGAGGAAGGCCGTGGCATAACGACCAGTCAATTGACATTGAAACTGAACGAACTTGTCGATAAACTCTGTCTGGCCCTGGCTGCAAACCAGCTGGCCACACAATGCTTCCCTGGGCTTGCTGCAAGTAGAACTTGTGATGATAAGAGAACGCAGTTGCAGGTTTTGTCCTAACATGCCACCAGCCGGTAGGCCTTGCTGGGGCCTAGCCTGCTCCACTCCAGGGAAACAGCAGAGGCCCTCCCTAGAGCCTGGAGCTCCTGCGGCTGAGGTCTCCCCATCGGACCTCAATGAAGGCTCAACCCAACAGGCAGGGCAAGGAGAATGCCCGGGCAGCAGAGCTAGGGGGGGACATAAGAGCATGAGGGCTCAGAAGGCAGCCATCCGCCTTACGCTGCATGGGTGTCAGCGCCGATCATACTTATGAGCCTTTTGGGGTAAACCCTTCCAAGACCCTTGAGTCCAAATTGTGGACTGCTCGTTGAGGAGGGGGGTCAGGAGCAGCACCAGGAGCAAGACAGCGCAGTCCTGACTCATGAATGGACACCGTCCACTGCTGGTCGCTCATTTCTGACCAGGAAGTCTGCAATTGAACCGTACCTATTTTTGACCTCCAACATCTAGGCAGTCCAAACTCGACTCGAGAGCTACCGTAAAATCTGTGTGATGGCACCGCGTCTTGTCCCAATCATAAACCAAAGCCTGTACCGTAGTGGCACACAAACCTGATCACAGCACAGCGCACATCCTCTGGCACACCTGAAGGGAAGCGCTGCGCGTCCAGCACGCTGTGGTTGCAAGCAATGGCGGCCAGCATGTTGCGCAGGCCCTCCTCAGCGCTGGACACTGTCTCCAGCTCCCTGGGGGACCTGCAAAGCGCAAGAGGCATCATCCGCATCCTACAAGACCACTCATGTATGATGCATGACTTTTCAAGTCCATTCATGGCTATCTATGTACGAACGATGCATGGCTATTCATGTACGATGCATGGCCATTCATGAACGAACGATGCATGACCATTCATGTACAATGCATGGCCATTCATGTACGATGCATGGCCATTCATGTACGATGCATGGCCATTCATGTACAATGCATGGCTACATGTTGGAGGTTGCTGCCGAGCGGTGTGGCGTGTACTGCCCCAGCAAGCGGCGGTGGCTTTTGGCCAAGCCCACACGCCAGGCACGGCAGGAGCCATGGGGCACGTATGCACACGCACACGCACGCACGCATGCAAAGTCCAGCATATGCGCAAACACACGCCCGCAGACCAGTGCTCCAGGCTCTGCACCTGGCCCTCCTATCTGCGTACGCACGGTCAAAGAAAACATGTGCACAGCTTCTGTGCATGCCATGTCTGCGTAGACGTTCCTGATGGCAGTAGAGCCATAAGCGCCAGCCGCAGGATTGCTGCGGATTGATCCAAACGACAGAATAGCCTGCGGATTGATCTGAGCCCGGCACCGACCTGTCAAGGTGGATAGATGGATGGGGTCAGGCAGCCTGGCACTAACCTGTCAAGGTGGATGAGGTCTGGCAGCCTGACACTGAGGTCTGGCAGCCTGACACTGACCTGTCTAGGTGGATGGGGTCAGACAGCCTGGCCCTTAGCGCGGGGCCTGAGCTCATGTCCCTTCTGATAGCAACGAAGGGAGGGGGACCTGAGGCCTCACTGCTGCCGCCGTCGCCCACTTTTTCCAAGTCTTGCGTGCTTGTCGGGTCTGCAGACATGGACGCGAAGTGAGCAGCATGCATGGCCATTGCAGGAATAGATATGTGCAATGGATTAGTGCAAAGTTGAGGCTAAGTCAGCTCCCAGCTGATGTACTTCCAGGGCCTGCAAGCAGGTGCGTTTCAAGAAAATGTACCATCACCAATCATGACGTGCTTTACCACTTTCTGATAATACAATGCTATGATAATCAGCGTCCATATTTCGATACATATTCCTGCAAAATAAGTCCAATGAAGCAAAAAGAATTGACCAGACAAAATGCATGCCTTTCACACAATTTTTTTCCCCTCGTAACCATGTAAGGGTAGAGGATAAAAAGGGGAGGTGGGGGGGGGGACCAAGCAAGGCCCAACTGGCCGTTTTTCGGTTTAAAGTAGCTTGTTTCATGGGCTTCACGAGCCCCTTAGCTCAAGAGTTTATACTTATTTTAACCGCTCGTTGCCCATCCTGGACTGCCCAGCAAACAAGAGACAAATGTTGTGCTCAGAGCTGAATTGGCACTATTGCCGTGAAAAACACAGCAGAAAGCAGGAATTGGTTAGTCAGGTTGCCGTTTTTGCATTTGCCATTAACAATTTACAGACACATTTCAAAATATTAGGGGCTGTCGTTGGTCTACAGTGCCAAATTTTTCGATGGCATGCTGGCATTCGCTCATTTTGGGCCCGCCTTGAGTGACCCCTGGGCCCCTGGGAACTCTGGATAATTAAATTGAATTGTCAGACATCGTTGATGGGGATGAGCTATAGATGAAGCTGGGGACTGATGGCATGCAGCCCCATGTCTAGGGCAGTGCCACCCCTGGATACTTCTTCAAGAGGACGGCAGCAGGCTTTTTCAGGAAGTGGTCTGACAGGTACACAATGAAGATTCAGAGTGGGGCTGAGTGATGGAGTGAGTGCACGCAATGCAAGGCCAACCTCTGCCCTGCAAACTCCTCGACGATGCAGCGCCACAACTGCATGTGGCAAGCACTGGCTGCAGCAGGAGTTTGCACAATCCCCAGGATGCATGCCAGGGATCCTCTTCAGGCCATGAGGCAACGAAGAAGCATAGCGATCGATTCATCAGTAAAAAAATGTAAAACAGCCAACAGCTTGGGGGCCAGGAGCAAGCTCGTAATGCCCAGCCTAGCAGGTGACATGTGCGTACCTGTACCTGATGCAACTCTGTGAGGAGCGATGCCCAAGAGCTGGTAGCACAAAGCCTCCTCAACCTCAGGCTGCACGTTCAAGCCACAACAAACACATCATTTAAGAACCCCGTTTGTCAACGAGGGATATGGCTTCAATTCAAGGGGGGTGCTCAGGTCGGCTTATTGCTGCACTCGCATGTCAAGCACGTGCCTGCTGATGAGGCAAGGCATGCAAACACATGGGAACACATGCTCACACACACACACACACACACACACACACACACACGAGAAATGGATAGGAACATCCCCAATCAGTGCACAATGACTGAAGGTATTGAAGATGGTAGCCAGCCTTTCCTTCATGTCGCGCCTCACCCACCAGCTTGTGCTTCTTTTCTGCCTGTCAAACCCTTCTGGCCCAAGTCCACCACACCAGCAGGCGCTCGAGCCCAAGCAGCCCTGCCACGGCTGTTGAACCGAGCTTGTGGGCTCCACGAGCACACACTTTCTGCTTGTCTGCGCCCCTGGCTGCCTGCGCCCTTAGTTGTCTGTACCCTCTGCTTGCCTGTGCCCCCCACGCACCTCCATGGTCATCGTGTGCAGATGCTGCCATGGGTCTAGCGGCGTGTACATGTCATGGAGGTGGACGCCGCTCAAGAGGAACTCTCGCAGCAGCAGCAGGTCCTCGGCACGAGGCATGCCCCCCTTCAGGATAAGATCCAGCACCTCCAGAATCAGGTCTGTGCAGCAGGGAGGCCACACAGCAATGGTCGGCAGTCAAGCTTGCACCGTGGCATGTACAGCCTGTGGCTGTATCAAAGGATTACAAGTCCTTGTAACTCGAAAGCTGCTTTGCCCAAAGTAGACCTGACAGAGCTGGGATTTGCGCACAGATATATTCGGAGTGCATGCTTAACTTTTCTATCAAAGCCACGAGCCGGAGTCAGAAGCAGCTGCACTACTTTGGATTAAGAGTCCACACCACCGCTGCCGGGCAGGTGCCAGGCGCATTCTGAGTAAGCCTTCAAGCCACTGACTTGGTGCGGCCGGCACCTTATAATGCTGTCATATGTATATGTCCAAGTCCCAACCAGCTGGAGCCTGCAGCACACCTGCGGGGCTCCCCGAAAGCAGCGCTGAGCGCCTCTGCTCAGCCAGGGCCTGCAATTCAGTCTGCGAGCAGGTGAGACAAAGACACGCTGGAACGAGAGCAGACACGCAGCTGCCTGCGCAGGAAGGGGTGTGCGCCACCCGGTGAGCATCAACCAGTGTCTGCCTGGCACTAAAGTCCTCACAGCCCTCACAGGGAGCGCAAGGCGTCTGTCCTGGGTCCCACCCACAGAACACAGCTGTGTAGCCTCAGGAGAAACTGTCACAGGACCAAGCGACCAGCCAGAACCTCAGGACTCAGTCTACAGCGAGTGCGTTGCTGGAGTCAAATTAGAGCTGGGAGCGTGGGGGGCACCAACATTCCATGCATGCGTGAGTGCATGGCAATAGTCCAAAGCTGCCACTGGCGCACAGCACCGCGGCTGTCCGAAATTTTGCAGTGTGTTGGTTTCCTGACAAAGTCAGAAGGCAGAGCTTCAGCGCCAGTGCCTGACTCAGTGCCTGACACAATTGGTGCCAGGCAGCCCCAAAAGCTTGTGTGCCCAGTGATGCAGATGGAATTAGAGGAGCAACACAAAGGGGAGGAGGGGCAACTCAAAGGGGGGGCAAGTGGGATGTGAGGAGCAATGCGAAGGAGAGGCGGAGCAACGCAAAGGGGGGGCATCATCACCATTGCGCACATCCATTCCAATTCAAAGACAGCTGAGCCTCCAGCAGCCTTGTAGCAGGCATTTGTCGTGGGCTGTGTCTGCTGCATGCCACGGACCTTCAATGCCAGATCAGCAGAGGGCCACTGTTCTGAACAGCTGCACAGACACACTCACCTCCAGCCCCTCCTTCTTATCAACCAGTCCCTCGTTCTCACGATGCAAAGCCACCAGGCGCACAGCAGCTTCGTTTACAACAGCCTGCATAGAGAGAGGCGCCGAGGTTGGGCACCGTAACGGGTAGTGGAAGGTTGACAACAACTTTGAGCTGTGTGCTAAGTATGGGCTAGGCAGGTCACGTGTGCATCCTGCTGTGTTGGGCTGCTGGCCCATCATTCCTGCCTGAGCATATACAACCGGGTGCTTTGTGGCTGGATGCACGCTCAAGCTGCTCAAGGAACATGATGCAACATCAAGCTTTGTTCGTTGATGCTATCCATAGGTGCTGGTCCCGTACTCCCCAGGAGTCACATTACATTGGGAACATGTTAGGAGTCCAAAGCAAGAGGTCAAGAACAAAAAGACAGCATTTGCTCGTTTGGAAGGGAAGGAGCCATCCAGACCCCACCCTTAATTCTGGCACTCCACTCACTCTGATGGTTGCATCTGATTTGCTCTGTCCAATCAGGTATGCCCAGCTGCTCAAAACAGCGACTTCTAGTAGGAGGGCCAGGTATGCCCAATGACCTGCGTAAGGAGCATGACAAGGCCTCCTCTGGGATGGCTTGGTTGGGGCAGCTCAGAAGAAATTCTGTTTGGCCAAGCTCTTTTTGGCTGAGTTTTCATTGGCTCCAACTAACAGCCTTGATGCAGCACACGCATCCACAGTCAGCATATGGCTCCCAGAGGCCCAGGAGGCCAGAAGGTCCTTTTGCAACAGGCACGCAAATGAGGCTTCTGCACATTTCGAAATGCAATCCAGCGCATGCTTTGGGCAGCAGGACACACGCAGGTGGACAAGCAAAGCGCGAGACTTGTAAAGGACATGAAATTTGCAGTGCATGATAAGGTGGTTAATTAGTGGACATGCTGTCATACCTGCAGGTGTGCATGCAAGCGTTTTGTGCTATACAGAGATGGAGGTGAGATGGATAACACAATTTATGGAAGGACACATGCAGATGCTTGCGTGTGTTCCAAATCCAATACACACCCATGTACAGCGCAGAACCCAGGTGGACCATGAACAACAGAGCCAGGGGCGTGGTCCACCTAAGCCCGGGTGAGCCATCAGTCCAGCAGCACCAAGTCTTCCAAGCATTTCCCAGGAGCTGTAACAGCATTGAGACACAGCCTTCCAAGGCCCAGGCTTCGGGCGCTGGTTCCGGGCCGTCCCTGTCCCCTACCATGAACCTGAACAAGGCACAAGTACAAGTGCGAAGTCAGGCCTTTTGCGTTGCACAACACGCACAGGGCGTCGGAGTCCAGTCCATAGCCTCGATTGAGCTGTGAACAACGGAGTCACCTCAGGTCACCCGGAGGTCAGCGGTCACCTGAAGAGCGAATCTAGTCAACTTTCTCAATCCCAGCTCTTGATGGACATAGCCATGAAATTTGAATGGAACACCAAGCTCGTTTGTGGAACTGGTTCCTTCAAATAAGTGCGAAGCAGCTTAATCCAAGCTCAATTGTATATTTTACCTACATGCTCAATTGCAAATCTAAACTTCCTGCTCTGTAAAGCGATCGCGATAGACTCGATACTGTATAACCATGATGCTGCTTTATAAAGGCAGGTGGTCGTTATCGCTGCATGGACAACGTAGACCGTGCTCCAGTCAAGCTGTCCATGCAGTCGCCTCTCCCTGCACTGCATATGAGACCAAATTACCGAGTAAGGCCATGTTCGTCACTGACGTGTTGTGTGCTGTCCTGTGTGTGCGTGCGTGCGTGCGTGGGTGTGTTCTTGTGTCTTTTTGTGCATGTTCAGTCGCTTGTGAGTGATTGTGTGTGTTTGTGTGTTTCGCGTATGTGTCATGTTTGTGAGTGTTCGTGTGTTTCGCTTATGTGTCGTGTTTGTGTGTGTTGCATGAAAGTCTAAGCTTTTATGCACATGTTTTGTGCGTCTTCTGCCACGAATGGCTAAACACTTGCTTCCAACCTCTTCATCACAGATGTCAACTTCGATGCAAATGGGATAGTGAAATTCGAGCCACCCAACCTGGCCCCATTGGCCGCTCCGGTTGGAGCCCGGCCCATTGTGATTCTGCCAGGTGATGATGTGAAAAGCGTTCTATTGATCACTCTGATGGCGCGAGTTAGAGCATCAAAGTGCTGAGGCGTGGCAAGACAAGAGCTCCTCACATAGTTCTGCCTGTTGCGGCCTCAAGCATTCGTGAACTGTCCGCACATGAGACAACAGCCAGTAGATAGAGCAGCTGGTGCCCAGCTGCGTGTGCTGGGCATGTAACACTGCGGACGCTCTGATCCTCCTCAAATGACACTCCAATTTAGCAAGGAGGCAGCCGCAAGTTGACTCTGTTGCCTACCACGATCCTTGCATAACAGGGTTTGGTAACAACACAAAGGACTACGTGGCACCCTTTGAGCAGCAGGAGTCTCTGGTGAACAGCTTGCAGGTAATTTGTCCAACAGGCTTCTTCCTCAGGCATGCTTGTGCAGTGCCCATGCCGCCACCCTGTTAGTGGGTCTCCACACCTGTGAGGACAACACCCAAACCTAGGCCGAGAGAAAGGCGCAAGGTCAATGAGGCAAGGTCATGTGTTTGAAGCATCAAGTTGGCGCAGAAAGCCATGTTGGCCAAAACAGGCAAAGCAATTGTGCCTCGTTTTTCTGCCTGATCGCCGTGTGCTGCTTTGGGCACTCTCCTCAGGCTCGTGGCTTTTCTCCATACGTTGTGCAAGTGGAGAGGAAGGACTGGTTCAGGTGCGATTGTGTCCAGCATTTCCAGCCTCGGTCCTTCATCCAACTGACAAGGCATCGCAGTGAATGCTCATGGAGATGGGTTAATGCGTGGCTTTCTGCAGATCTGGCTGGCCAGACCAGACTCCCCCGGGCATGCATGACCTCTGCACCATTTATTTTGCTGCCATTGAAGTGTCGGTGAATGATAGGTTGCTGGTTGCTGCACACATGCTCTGCAGGCTCACGCCTCAGCAGCCACAAAGCCTCTCCTCCCACACCAGACAGGCTGCTCTTCAAACTTTGGCAAGTGCTCTCCACAGACCGCATGGCATGCATGCAGCAGGCCTGCTCCTTGACTGATGCCGCATTAAGGACATTGTTTGGAACAGCGTTCTCCTGATGGCACCACCTTGCTGCACCTGCAGGGTTGCTCGCGCTCTCTTTACGCTCCGCTTCTGGTCTAGTTCTCTAACCACGAGCCCTGGCTACACCTGGTGCGCCTACAGACACACCGCATGCGTGCCCGTACAGCACGCTGGACTGAGCGCACAAACTCCTGCTGGCTGAGCGTGTACCTGATGGTCAAAGCCCATGATGGACCATCACCCCATACGTGGACAATCCACTTCTGTACCCTGCGGCCTCACACACGCGAAACCTAGTCCCTCGCAGGCGTCCCTGCTCCTCTGCTTATAATGGGTACTTGTGGCCTGCGCAAGGGGTGGGGTGTGGACTTAGGGAGCATGCAGAGGCGCTTGTGTGGGTCTGGCTCGTGTGTGACCCATTGGCTGTGTGTATGTGATTGTCACCCACTGGCTTGTGTGTGATCCAGTCAGTGAGTCTGGCTTGTGTGCGACCCATGAGCTCCCTTGGAGAAATGGTGTGATGCGGGCAGCCGGACAGGATTGCAAAATGAACAGGTCAGCAAAATGAGCAGGATGGCTAGATGAACAGGTCAGCAAAATGAGCAGGATGGCAAGATGAACAGGGCACCAAGAGTCCACATGCCTATTAGGGCCCTGCGTGCTTGCACCGCAGCGGTGGGTCGGCTTGCACTTCCCCCCTGCTGCTGCCGCTGCTGCTGCTGCAGGTATCTGCGCAGAGTCAATGATGCGGTTGAGAGGGCCCTCAAAGAGACTGGCGCCGAGCAGGTGCGTGCCAGCTGGCCTGCATGGAGGGCTGATTGTTGCTCAGCGGTAGCGCGTGGTTGTTGCTCAGCGGTAGCGCGTGGTTGTTGCTGAGGGTTGTTGCTCAGCGGTAGCGCGTGGTTGTTGCTCAGCGGTAGCGCGTGGTTGTTGCTGAGGGTTGTTGCTCAGCGGTAGCGCGTGGTTGTTGCTGAGGGTTGTTGCTCAGTGGTAGCGCGTGGTTGTTGCTCAGCGGTAGCGCGTCTGCCGAGCATGTGCTGTGCCTTCCGGACATGCAAGACCCCCCTGTGCCTGCATGGAGGGCTGGTTGTTGCTCAGCGGTAGCGCGTCTGCCGAGCATGCGCTGTGCGTAGGCCTTCCGGACATGCAAGGCCCCCCTGTGCTTCTGTGTGCAGGTTGACCTCATCGGGCACAGTGCAGGTGGCTGGCTAGGCCGCGCCTTCATCGGGGACCCAGACTTCTTCCCTGCGGGCAGCTTGCAGCACGCGGAGGCCAGCGCAAGCGCCAGCAAGGCCTCGGTAGGAGGCGCTCAGCGCGTGTCTGCTGCCCTGCCCTCGCTCCCGCCCCTCATGCTGCCCCTGCCTCAGCCTGTGGAGAAGCCCCAGCAGGTCAACAAAAGAGGGGCAGCCTCATCCACTGCACTGGCTTGTTCTGTGCCTGTGTTCTGCCCAGGGCTGGTCAGCGTGTTCTGTGCCCGTGTTCCGCCCAGCGCTGCTCAGCCTGCATGCAGCACATAGGCTTGCAAGCAGATGGTTTCTACTGGCGCTGGGATGCGGAAGGGGCCCTGTGGGAGTTTGTGTCGGTCCTGTTCCCCAACCCTGGAGTCAAAGGGCATTTGTTTGGGTAGCAGGCCATAGCGCTGATCCTGCTTTGGATTGGCTTTGCAGAGAAGGTTTGCTCTGCTGTCCCAGCACCTACTTTGGGTGGGCTCTGCAGGGCCGATGAGTTGCTCTGCAGATCCTGCACCTGCTCACGGGTATCGCCCCAGGGCAGATTGAATCAGCCGATCCTGGTGTTGGTTGCACCGTGGCCTCTGTGCGAAGGACTGTGGCTTTGTGGCAGCAGATGATGTTGAGGACGTTGGTCGGGGCAACGCAATGCGCCCGACAGCTGCACCAGCAGGCAGCAGGCCGGCCCGCCTGCAGGTCCATATGCAGCAGTCGGTTGGTCGGCGCTTCCTCTCCATCTCCGACCTGCCGCCTGCGCCCTCGCTGCTTGTCCCAGGATTCATCCGAGGGCCAGAGTTCCGCCGGACGCCAGAGCAGACCGAACCCCAGGATACGGGCGCTCATCACCCTCGGTGCGGAGTGTTTTGGCCAAGGACCGGCCCCGTCTGTCTGATCCAATGATGCTGGAGTGGCACAGTAGTATCAGGATCACACGCCTCTTGCAGCTTTGCCGACTTAACAGCCTGTGGACATCAGGCAATCAACACCTGCGTCCTTACAGGCTCACCCCATCGCTAATGGATGCAGGCACCCCTCAAAAGTGAGCGTGCAGCTAGTGGCGGCAACTCCGCTGCGAGGCACAGGAGAGGCGTGTGCTCCAAGGGGAAATGCTGTGCTGGATGAGGGCCCAGTTTCGTTGAGGCCCTGACACGTGCGAGTGGATATGCTTGGACGCTACCCTGTACTGCAAGCACAATCAATCAATACCTGCTTCCCTCCTGTAGCCGTGTTGCTGCTGCTCTCAAACATCCCACGCTTTGGGCTACACATGTGCTGGCTGTCGTAGGCCACCTCCAGCAGACAAAGTCCGAGATGTCACTGGGGGCGCTGTCGGATGGGTGCACTCGACGTTTCCTGGTAGGGGAGGATGCCCCACTGTCATCAATAACATGCAGGCACGAGGCCTGATCCTTCTGCTGATGCTGGTGCACTTGATTCCTCCTGCACCCAACATTCGAGTTGATGTGCCTTGAAGTGTGGGTCCCATGTGTGAATGGCTGTGGTTCACTTCAGTTAGCGGCGTAATGAGTGCCAGAGTGCAGGCACAACATCAGCAGCTCCCTCTGGTCAAGGTCTGTTAATGTGCCACTTGCAATGGCCCATTTCTTTTGCTTGTGTGCGAAAGTGGCCTCTGAGTTGCCATTTTTTACAGCAGGTCGTGAAGTGGTAAGCATGGAGTGTGTGCATGAGTTGCATGAGTAAAACATGCTCAACCTATGCTGTGCCTCAGCCCCTGAGGCTGGGTCGTGTACATCTTCTCAATTCATTATCTGTGTGCGCTTGTATGTCCTCGTAAACACTGCTGGTTGCAAGCAGGGGCCTTCTTCGCTGACCAAGGGGTCAGCTACATCAACGTGTGCGGCTTGACAGTGCGGGGGAGACGCGAGGTAGGTCATGCATATGGTCATGCATATGGTCATGCATGTGGTCATGCATGTGGTCATGCCCTCTCCATGCTTCTTCCCTCTGATTGGCTTGCATAGAACACACATGCCCTAGGAGGAGGTGCATCCCCCCAAAAGGATTCCAGAGGCGGGTTTGCAAACCAATGGATTGAGGAGTCATTGTCATATGTTGGGCAAGCTGCAACAGCTGCGCCTCCCTTGTATGACAACCCGGGGCCATGCCCCTACTTTGAGCAGCTCAGCCATGCCCCTACATTAAGCAGCTCAGCCATGCCCCTACTTTAAGCAACTCAGCCATGCCCCTACTTTAAGCAGCTCAACCGTGCCCCTACTTTAAGCAGCTCAGTCATGCTGATGGTGCCTACTGGTGCTACCAGGCAGGGACAGCCCGCTCTTGCCTGCGCACGCTTTCTGGCACTCAAACAGAGGCAGCCCTCCGCCCAAAGGCTCTTGGGTGCCTGGCTGCTCCCGCGCGCAGCTTCCCCGGCACCTCTGCTGGACCCATGGGCATTGCAGAGGCCAGGGCTCTTGACGCTCTGCTCTCCCTGCCCCTCCCCAGGTTACGAGCGACGGCAAGGTTGTGTACGAGAGGCGCCCTCGGCGTCCTAGCGAGTACGCCTACGACTCCTACCAGCAGGTCAGGGGGGCTCTGGGCTGCATCTGGCACATGCCAGCGCTGTGCACTGCAGTGTGAGGTGCCCAGATGAGCTTGGCTGGTGGCCTCTCCCTCGCGGCAGCTTGCTGCCTGCATTTGCAACCGCGGGTGCTGATGTTGATGCCTCTTTGCCAGCATTGCCTTTGACCATGAGTGGGAGCGCAGTAGACAGGGCAAGCAGGCAGGGCAGATGCCCTTCCAGGTGAGCCGCGGAGTGAGGCATAGAGGGGGCTTTGAGAGTGCTGGCGTTACGGCCTTCCTACCTGGGCAGATGCGCAGAGTTCAAGGCAGCCATCACGGTGTGGCAGATACACAGACTTCAAGGCAGTCATCACAGTGTGGTAGATACGCAGACTTCAAGGCAGTCATCACAGTGTGGTAGATACGCAGACTTCAAGGCAGTCATCACAGTGTGGTAGATGCGCAGACTTCAAGGCAGTCATCACAGTGTGGTAGATACGCAGACTTCAAGGCAGCCACCACAGTGTGGCAGATACGCAGACTTCAAGGCAGCCACCACAGTGTGGCAGATACGCAGACTTCAAGGCAGCCACCACAGTGTGGCAGGTGCAGGAGCACTAGGGCTACCGCGGGGAGGGAGGGACTGCGCCAGGCCCTGCGTATGGAGGCACCTCCTGACACTACCAGCCGGTGAACATGATTGACCTGGGCGCACCGCCCGCATGCCTCTGTGCAGGTGTGTGCTGAGGGCCAGGGCACTGTTGGCGACGCTGTGGTGCCACTGCAAAGGTGCGGCCCCTAGCGTCAGGTGACGACATCCACACCAAAGGTCCCCTCTGTGGTGTGCCCTGGTTTGTACCAGCTGACCAGGTCGGGCACAACGACTGGTCCAGCTCATGCTGGCAGATGGAAGGTAGCTGTGGAACTGCGCACGTCGAACGCACCACTGCTGCTCACTTGCTGCTTGGCTTTTCTGGTGATCTCCGTCACACACGCACTTGTCACACCAGCACTGCACTTCAGGTGGTCTCTGTGTGTCCATTTGTCAGCACTGCACTTCAGGTGGTCCCTGTGTGTCCATTTGTCCCTGTGTGTCCATTTGTCCCTGTGTGTCCATTTGTCCCTGTGTGTCCATTTGTCCCTGTGTGTCCATTTGTCAGCACTGCACTTCAGGTGGTCCCTGTGTGTCCATTTGTCTGCAGTGCATTCCTCTCTGGTGCGCGCCAGCTTGTGATCCCAGGTGAGCAGAGCTTCACTCACGCCCCTCTGGTGGAGGGATCACCCAGTGCTTAGGCCCTAGGCCACCCCTTTTCCTTATTTGATGTAGGGACTTATTTCACTGCCTATGTAGTTCGTCTTTTCTTTTACGCTGTGGTCGTCGGGACGGCACTGGGGGCAGCGCCTCCCTGCTTTGAAGAGGAGGCTGTGTGCCCCTTCCCCCAGAAAGGGCTCGTGAGCAGGGTCCCCCACACTGTACAAACCATGTCATGCATGCGGCTGAACTGCAGGGGCATGGCACTCAATGTCACGAGTCGGCACGTTTGAGGAAGAAAGCGGGGTCGTCTGGTATGGCAGTGATGCTGTCGTTGACCTCTGGCTGGGGCCGTACATTGAGGAAACATACAGCAAGGCATCCTAGATGGGCAACCATGCGCTCCACCCAGATGCCCTGTTGCTTTGATTCAGTTCTAAAACAGTTCTAAAAGAGTGCCCTGGGGTTTTGACTGTTGTCTCTACCCAAGCTGCACCGTGTTGTTGGTTGGGCCACGGCATCAACTCATCTTGCAGGTAGATGCCCTGTGAGACAGCACTGATGCGCTGTGGGACAGTGGTGTGCACAACTTTTGATTGCCTTAAGGCTGAACTGGCCATTTTGCGCACGTCCTGGCAGTGGTTGTGGCGTGCCTACTCGTGCCCTTTGGGATTGTGCACTTTGGCCAGTGTGCCCTCAACAGGCATGTCTCACGCAGTGCCTCCTCCTGCGCTCCTGGCCTTGACCTGGCTTTCTGAATTGCTTGTAACATTGTGTTGTTGCACACAACAGGCGTGGGGAGGGGCAAATGCGCCATTTCAACGTGTGCATGAGGTCTGAATCTGGGAGGCACCTCCCCCCGAGCCATCCCCGTGTACACTCAGCAACCTTGGCCACACAGCGCCCCCCACAGTGCGTGTGACAAGTATCACAAACACCACTGGTGCACGGGGGCGAGGACGGGGGGAGCGATTCTGGAAGGTAATGGTGTGGTCAAGGCCACGCAATGCAATGTACTGGTAATGCACCATGCTTGCATCTCTTGCCGCCCCCCCCCCCCCCC
>LKMJ01002666.1_pt1 | contig 16467 bp, 2 predicted proteins | sample 643391 | NCBI WGS metagenome assembly LKMJ01 (sample SAMN04112250, study PRJNA286221) | soda lake metagenome | biome: soda lake; feature: Kulunda Steppe; material: water; isolation source: sample PL-Br10 brine of Picturesque Lake | place: Russia: Kulunda steppe | collected 2010-07
CGTCAGTGCTCGGTCGTGGTTCCTCCAATTTCGTGAAATAATTCTCATCGCCGTCGTCTACAATATTTTGCGACGCTTACGACGGTGAATTCCAATGCAGTCTATCGATCCTACTGAGCAGAAATCTCCGATTTCTGGGGACGCTGTATCCCCGGCCTACTCGCTCACTTCGTTCGCTCCTTGAGGCCGGGGGCTTAGCGCCTGTAATCAGCTAAGAAGGGAGGAAATTCACGACTGCAAGCGCCTCGGCAACCACCCACGCAACAAAACCCCCATAGGCAACGAGCAAGAGATACGCCTCCCATTTTGTCAGGGCCAGATCGGTTCGCAACATAACAAATAAAAGGATCGTCGCGGCGACCAGACAGCCCATCATCGGGGCAGTCACGGCGAAATTGATCGTTGCTGCGCCAGTCAGCAACACACCGACGGGAATCACCACGAGCAGATCGAACGTATTCGATCCGACGACATTTGCGATACTGGCGACGTCGCGTTCTCTGTCGGCAGCCTGCACACTGACGAGTGTATCTGGGAGACTGGTTGCGATAGCGACGACAGTGACACCCCAGAGGAAATCCGACGTGCCGGCAGCATCACCGAGGACGATCACCGCATCAACGAGTCGTTCAACGGCGATGAGGATAACGAGCAATCCGGCGAGCAGCCAGCCCCACTGTTTGATCGGGTTGATCTGTTCGGTCGTGGGCTGTGGCGTGTAATCGACGGTGTCCTGCCACTGCAAAAAGAGGTAGAGAATGTAGGTCACAAGCGGGAGGAGGACAAGCAGACGGGTGAGTTCACCCGACAGTGATCCCTCGGCTGCGTTGACTTCGCCGTCTGTTGGGTTGTATATGAGTGCAAGTGCAAACGTCAAAAAGAGGACGACAACTGCGAGTAAATAAAACAGGGTCTCCTTGTGAACGAGCGTCCGGGTCGAATCGATCTCACGACCGGAGATGAGCACGGCGAGTGCCGGAATCACGAGCACGTTGAAAATCGCCGAGCCAACAATCGCCCCGACGCCGAGTCCGAACGAGCCAGCGAGTGCAGCGAAGACGACACTTGCGAGTTCGGGAAAACTCGACCCGGCAGCAGCGATCAGCCCACCCTGTACGACCGGTGGCAGTTCATAATAGGTCGCCAGTCGGGCGCTTGCATCCTCTAGCCAGTCGCTTCCAACCCATATCGCACCGGTGGCGAGAACGACGACGACGACTGACAGAGCCAGGCTCATTATCCGGGTTGAAACACCTGGTTGGTTTAATATGCTCTGTCTTTGCGTGGGCAACTCGACCGTTATTTATCAGCAGTTTTGGGGCTATTCACTCTGTGAACTGGTGGTTGGCTCGGCCAGATCAGGGATGCGAAGATAACCAAGCACTATCCCCAGCACGCCACACCCAGCAGCCATCACGAGGAACTGGACGAGTGGCGACACTGCTGTAAACAGCACGATCCCAACACCGAGTGCAAGGAGTGCGCCAACGACCCACGGGACGAGCAAGCGAGGCAACATGTGACTGGCTCGTTCGAGGTGTCTTCCAGCCGCACTGGTCCTGAAGACAGGCTGGACCCCACCAATCCGTGTCTGGACGAGGTAGCTCATCATCGCCGCAATGAGTCCATCGATAAGAACCCACCAGTACCAGCAGAGGCCGTAGGCTCCGAAGCTGTAGCCAAACAGCTCACAGGTGGCTACCTCGTCAGGGTCGGTTGGCTCCTCTACATCAGTGTCGTCGATATCGATAGTGCCGATGTCGGTATCGAACGTTCGTGTCAGCACCCGGTCTCGGTCTTCAGTGACGTAAGTAAAGGAAAATCGGTAGCTTCCCGGTTCTCGGAGCGTTCGTGATGTGCGGAATTCAGACTGTTGGCCGGGCGCGAGTGTCGCTTGCTGTGCCTGGAACACCTCGCCCTGCAGGCGGTGTTCGACGGTCACGTTTTTCGTCTCCGTGCCGTTGTTCCGGAGTGTGACAATCGAGGTTGCCCTGATACTGTTGGTTGGTTCGGTTTCCAGTCGAGCATCAACGAGTTCGATCCCGCCGACATCGGAAACTGGCCCGGTAAGTCCGATATCTGGATCGACAGTCTCCGGCGGAACATCCACAGGGATGGGTTCATCCGGTGGCGCTGGGGGTGTTGGGTCTTCGACCGTTATCTGGAGGTCTCTGACTGTCATCAGCCCCGTTCGATCACTCGCCCGGACGGTAAAGCTGTAGGTTCCAGCCTGTGTTGGCGTGCCGGAGATCGTTCCCGAAGCATCGAGTGTGAGTCCGGGTGGCAATGAACCTGCGACGATATCCCAGGTCACTGGAACGGTCCCACCCTCGGAAGCGAGTTGCTGGCTGTAGGACTCATCCTGCTCTCCGTCCGGGAGTTCTGTCGTCGTAATCGAGAGTGTGTCATTGATCTGGATAGACAGCTCCTGTGTCGCCGTCGAGCCGTCGGAATCAGTCGCACGGACGGTGAAGGTAAACGTCCCCGACTCCGTTGGCGTTCCGGTGATCGTGCCGGTCTGGCTATCGAGTGTCAGTCCGGGTGGAAGCTGCCCATCACTGACCGTCCACGTATATGGCGCAGTGCCGCCAGCGGCCTGGAGTGTGGCACCGTATCCTTCCTGACCGCTGCTCCACTCGGGAAGCGTCTGCGTCGTCACCGCGAGCCCGTCGCTGATCGTAATGGTGTGCTCCTGAGAGACAGTTTTTCCGCTGGCGTCGGTCACCTGGACAGTGACAGTGAACGTGCCGGCCTCGATTGGCGTGCCGGTAATTTCCCCGCTCGATTGGTCGAGTTCGAGTCCCGGCGGCAACTCGCCGTCTGCAACCTCGTAGGTAAAGGGTGCTGTGCCGCCCTGGTGTGTGAGCTGTTCACTGTAGTCGACGCCAGCCACCCCACCCCGAAGCTGTGCTGGCGAGGTGGTCTGTAGCTGTGGATTGACCGTAAGCTGTACCTGTCGAGTGGCGGTGGTGCCGTCGGCGTCGGTCGCTTGAACCGTCATCTCGAAGGTTCCAGACTGTGTTGGCGTGCCGGTAATCTCACCAGTCGACGCGTCGAGTGTCAGTCCGTCGGGGAGCGAGCCACGGCTCACCTGCCAGGTGTAGGGTTCGGTCCCACCAGTTGCTTCGAGCATCTGGCTGTAACCATCCTGATCGACCGTCCACGGATCGAGGTCAGTCATCTCGACTGTCAGTCGCTCACCGACGGTGATCGTCAGTTCCTGTCTCGTCGTTGCACCGCTCGCGTCAGTCACTTCGACAGTGAAGGTGTACTCGCCGGCAACTGTCGGTATCCCACTGATGAGTCCTGTCTGCCTGTCGAGTGTGAGTCCCGGTGGCAACTCACCGGAAACGTGTTCCCAGGCGAACGGTCCGGTTCCATCAGAAACAGTGAGTTGCTGGCTGTAACTCACACCGGAGGCAACCGTTTCCGGTTCGACCGTCTCGATTGTGGGCTGGTCGTTGATTGTAACCGAAAGTTCCTGCTCGCTCGTCGTACCGTCGCCATCGCTCACCTGAACAGTAAACGTATACGTCCCGGCTTCAGTCGGCGTGCCGGTAATCGCACCGCTCGCTGGATCGAGTGTGAGCCCTGCTGGCAACTCGCCGTCAGTGACCTCCCAGGTATACGGTTCGGTTCCGCCGACCGGCTGTACTGTCTGTCCGTATCCGGGCTCACCAACCGTCCAGTCATCGAGCGTTGTCGTCTCGACAGCGAGTCCCTCACCGATGGAAACCGTTACTTCTCGCGTCGTTGTCGCGCCCGTCTCGTCAGTAGCCTCGACGGTAAACGTATAGGTTCCAGCCGCCGTCGGCAGCCCCGAAAGCTGGCCAGTCTCTTCGTTGAGCGCCAGCCCCGGTGGTAACTCGCCGTCGGTCACTGTCCAGATGAACTGCCCGGTCCCGCCTTCGGCAGACAGCATCTCGGTGTAGAACACACCTTTCGTTCCCGCAGATAACGTCTCCGGCGTGGCTATCGCAGGCTGTTCGTTGATCGTCAACTCGATTTCCCGCGTGGTGGTGGTGCCGTCGGCGTCGGTCACTTCGACGGTGACTGTAAACGTCCCGGCCTGCTCAGGGGTCCCGGAAATCTCGCCTGTCTGTTCGTCGAGTTCGAGTCCACCCGGCAGGTCACTGACTGCCCGCCACTGGTATGGTTCGGTCCCGCCTGTTGCCTCTAACTGGGCGGTGTAGCCTGACTGGTCGACCGTCCAGTCTGGAAGCGCGCCAGTGTTTACGTCGAGTCCGTCGGTTATCTCGACAGTAATTTCTTGGGTGGCCGTTGCCCCGCTCGCGTCAGTCGCCTGGACTGTGAGCGTATAGGTTCCGGCCCGCTCGGGTGTGCCGCTCAACAGGCCGTCCTCGGCGAGTGTGAGTCCGGGCGGAGCAGAGCCGTCGATGACCTCCCAGGTGACGGGGGCCGTCCCGCCATCGTGGGCGAGTGGTTGACTGTAGGCCACTCCCTCGACACCGGCAGCGAGTGCAGCGGGCGAACTGGCGCTCAGTCCGTCGTTGATCGTTATCGAAAGTTCCTGCTCGGTTGCCGTTCCATCGCCGTCGCTTACCTGAACGGTAAACGTAAATGTCCCCGATTGGGTCGGTGTGCCAGTGAGTGTACCATTGGCTTCATCCAGTTCGATACCGGGGGGCAACTCGCCATCGGTTACCATCCATTCGTACGGCTCCGTTCCACCCGCGACACTGATTGGCTGTTCGTAGCCGGACTGATCGACAGTCCAGGAACCGAGCGTGGTCGTCGTCACCGTCAGCCCATCACCGACAGTGAGCGTAAACGTCTGTGTGGTCGTTGCCCCACTCGCGTCAGTCACCTCGACAGTGAAGACGTATGTTCCCGCTTTTTCGGGCGTTCCGGAAATATCGCCTGTCTCCGCATCCAGGGAAAGCCCGGCTGGCAATTCTCCATCGATTATCTCGTAGGCAAACGGCCCTGTGCCGTCAGCAACAGTCACTGTTTCGTTGTACGCGACACCCTCGACACCGCTTGTCAGTGTCGCTGGCGATGTCAACACAGGCCGCTCGTTAATCGCAAGTGTCAGCGTCTCGGTGAGAGTCGTCCCGTCGGCGTCACGAATCTCGACCGTGACGGTGAACGTCCCTGACTGGGTCGGTGTTCCCGATATTTCACCCGTGTCGGTGTTCAACACCAGCCCATCCGGCAGGTCACCGACGAGGTGCCACTCGTAGGGTTCGGTCCCGCCAGCCACGTCGACGAACTGACTGTAGCCCGCCTGTCCGGCAGTCCACGAATCGAGTTCGTCCGTTTCGACGGAGAGTCCATCAGTGACGGTGATCGTTATCTCCTCGGTCGTCGTTGCCCCGCTTGCGTCGGTGGCTGTCACGGTGAACGTATAGGTTCCGGCCTGGGTCGGCGTGCCTGCGAGCAGTCCGGCTTCATCGAGTGTGAGCCCCGGTGGCAACTCACCAGCCGTTAGCTCCCAGGTGACTGGCTCGGTTCCACCCTCGACAGCGAGTGCTTGGGTGTACGTGACGCCTTCGACGCCGGCAGTGAGGTTAGCGGGCGAACTGACACTTAGTGCGTCGTTGATTGTGAGGGTGAGTTCTTGCTTGACGGTCGTTCCATCGCCGTCACGAACCTCGATTGTAAACGTGAACGTCCCCGTCTCGGTCGGTGTGCCAGTGAGTGTGCCACTGGCTTCATCCAGTTCGAGACCGGGTGGCAACTCGCCATCAGTCACCGTCCATTCGTACGGCTCCGTTCCGCCCGCGACGTTGATTGGCTGTTCGTAGCCGGACTGGTCGACAGTCCAGGAATCGAGTGTCGTCGTCGTGACTGTGAGTCCATCACCGACGGTGAGCGTAAACGTCTGTGCCGTCGTTGCTCCGCTTGCGTCGGTCACTTCGACAGTGAAGACGTAGGTTCCCGCTCTGGGCGTTCCGGAGAGTGTTCCGGTGTCACTATCGAGGCCAAGGCCTGGTGGCAACTCGCCATCTGCGAGTTCGTAGGTGAATGGGCCCGTCCCATCTATCAGTGTGAGTTGCTGGCTGTAGGCCACGCCATCGACACCAGTCGAAAGTGTCGGTGGTGAGGTGATCGCTGGCTGCTCGTTGATCGTGATCGTCAGCTCCCGCTCGACGACCGTTCCATCAGCGTCAGTTACGTCCACAGTGAAGGTGTGAGTCCCGGCTTCGGTCGGTGTGCCCGTGATCGCACCCGTATTCGAGTCGAGTTCCAGTCCTTCTGGTAGAGCGCCCGCAGTGATCGTGAACGTATATAGCTCGGTGCCACCAGCCACGTCGATCATCTGCCCGTAGTGCGGCTGGTCGATGGTCCACTCGGCGAGGTGGGTCGTCGCCACCGTCAGCCCGTCGCCGACAGTGATGGTAAACGTTTCCGTCGTCACGGCACCACTCGCGTCAGTCACGTCGATGGTGAAGGTGTACTCACCAGCCTCGGTCGGCGTCCCCGAAATCAGACCTGTCTCGCCGTCGAGTTCGAGTCCCGGCGGAAGCGATCCGTCGCTCACCGCGAAGCTGAACGGGCCGGTTCCATCAGAAACAGTGACCGTCTCGTTGTAGGTGACGCCCTCGACGCCACTGGGAAGCGTCTCGGGTGCGCTAATCGTTAGCTCGTCGTTGATGACGATGGTCAGTTTCTGTTCGACGACCGTGCCGTCAGCGTCGGTAATCGTGACCGTGGCGGTGTACGTTCCGGGCGCAGTCGGCGTCCCGCTAATCTCACCAGTACTGGAATCGAGTTCGAGTCCCGGTGGCAACGCGCCCGCGGAGACGTTCCACTCGTAGGGCTCGGTGCCGCCAGCGACCTCGACGAACTGCGAGTAGCCATCCTGATTGAGTGTCCACGGTGTAAGTGAAGTTGTCTCGACTGTCAGGCCGTCAGTGACCGTCATCGTAAACTCCTGCTCACTCGTTGCACCGCTCGCGTCGATCGCAGTGACAGTAAACGTGTACTCACCAGAAGCGGTCGGCGTCCCGCTGAGGAGACCGGTCTCGCCGTCGAGTTCGAGTCCCGGTGGCAACCCGCCGTCGGTAACAGCCCAACTGAACGGTCCAGTTCCCTCACTGGCAACGAGTTGTTCGCTGTAGGCAACACGCTCGACACCAGCAGACAGCGTCTCTGTCTCGATGGTCGGTTCGTCGTTGACCGTGATGGTGAGTTCCTGCTCGACAGTCGAGCCATCGGCGTCGGCCACCGTCACAGTGAACGTGTACTCGCCAGCCTCGGTTGGCGTGCCGGTGATTGTGCCGGTCGATTCATCGAGTGCCAGTCCCGGTGGGAGTGTGCCCTCGGTTACCGACCAGTTGTATGGTTCAGTACCGCCAGCGACAGTGACCGTCTGCCCGTAGTTGGGCTGGTCGGCAGTCCACTCGTCGAGTGTCGCCGTCGTGACCGCGAGTCTGTCACCAACGGTAATGGTAAACGTCTCACTCGTCACCGCACCGCTTGCGTCGGTGATCTCAACAGTAAAAGTATACTCGCCAGCCTCGGTTGGAATCCCGCTTATCTCACCTGTCTGGGGGTTTAGCGCGAGACCGGGTGGAAGGTCGCCATCGCTTACACTCCATATAAACGGTTCAGTTCCGCCGGTCGTTTCGAGTGACTCGCTGTAGGCGACGTCTTCGACACCACCAGAGAGTGTTGTCGGCGAGACGAATCGTGGGTGCTCGTGTATCGTCAGTTCGAACGTCTCCGTGCGCACGGTACCGTCGGCGTCGCTCACCTGAACGGTAACCGAGAACGTGCCAAATTCGGTTGGCGTCCCCGAAATCTCACCGGTCGATTGGTTGAGTGTGAGACCGTCGGGAAGGCCACTGATTGCCTGCCACTCGTAGGGTTCGGTCCCGCCAGTTGCCGCGAGTGCGTAGCTGTAACCGTCCTGGTCGACCGTCCAGTCTGGAAGCGCGCCGGTCGCAATCGCCAGCCCGTCGGTCACGTCGATTGTGACCTGTTGGGTTGCGGTTGCGCCTGTCTCGTCAGTCACCTCGACAGTAAAGGTGTACTCGCCAGCCTGGGTCGGTGTGCCACTAATGTGCCCATCGGAAGCGAGTTCGAGTCCTGGTGGCAGGGTGCCATCGATGACTGCCCAGGAGACAGGTTCTGTCCCTCCTTCGATGGTGAGTTGCTCGCTGTAAGCGACTCCTTCGACACCGGCAGCGAGTTCCGCCGGCGTGGTGACCGCCGGTCGTTCGTTGATCGTAATCGAAAGTTTCTGCTCGACAGTCGAGCCATCGGCGTCGGTCACCGTGACGGTAAAGGTAGACGTGCCTGCCTCAGTTGGCGTGCCCGAAATCTCACCTGTTTGTTGATCGAGTTCGAGTCCCGGTGGCAACTCGCCATCGACGCTGTACTCGTAGGGTTCGGTGCCGCCAGCGACTGCAATCGTCTGCGTGTACGCTGGCTGATCGACCGTCCACGGATCGAGTTCGGTCGTCGTCACCGTCAGCCCGTCACCGACGACCATGGTAAACTGCTCGGTGGTCGTCATACCGGTTGCGTCGGTCACTTCGACGGTGAAGACGTACGTCCCCGGCGCCGTTGGCGTGCCAGTGATTTCACCACTCGATTCCTCGAGTTCGAGACCGGGTGGCAACTCACCGTCGACGACCGCAAAGGAGAGTGGCCCAGTTCCATCCTCGACAGTAATCGTCTCGCTGTAGGAAACGCCATCGACCGCACCCGGTAACGTCTTCGGTGCCGTAACGGTCGGCCTGTCGTTGATCGTCAAATTGAACTCGCGCTCAACTGTCGTCCCGTCGGCATCGGTCACTCGGACTGTCACAGTGAACGTCCCCGCCTGTGTGGGCGTGCCCGCGATTCCACCAGTCGTTTCATCGAGAGTCAGGCCATCGGGCAGGCCGCCGACGAGTTCCCACTCGTACGGTTCAGTGCCACCAGAGACGTTGACGAACTGCGAGTAACCATCCTGATTGAGTGTCCACGGGTCGAGGTCGGTCGTCTCGAAAGCGAGAGCGTCGGTCACGACGAGGGTAAACTCGCGTGTGGCCGTTGCACCACTTGCATCCGTTGCAGTCAGAGTGAAAGTGTACGTTCCGGCTTCGGTGGGCGTACCACTCAACAGCCCGTTTTCATCGATGGTGATGCCCGGCGGTAGCTCTCCGTCCGTCAGTTCCCAGGTGACCGGTTCAGTTCCACCTTCGATACTGAGTTGTTCGCTATAGTGGACGCCTTCGGCGACAGACGACAGGTCTGAAGCGGTGGTAACCTGTAACTGTTCGTTGATCGTACTGGTGAGTTCCTGCTCGACAGTCGTTCCGTCAGAATCGGTCACCCTGACTGTGAAAGTGTACGTGCCAGCCTCGGTTGGTGTGCCGGTAATCTCACCGCTCGCTTCGTCAAGTTCGAGACCGGGTGGCAGTTCGCCGCCAGTAATCTCGAAACTGTACGGTTCGGTGCCACCTGCGACATCGATAGTCTGGCTGTAGCCGTCCTGATCGACCGTCCAGGAGTCGAGTTCGCCCGTCGTGACTGTCAGGCCATCACCGACGACGATGGTGAACTGCTCGGTCGACGTTGCGCCCGTCTCGTCGGTGACCTCGATGGTGAAAACGTACGTTCCTGCTGTCGTCGGCGTGCCGGATATGGTCCCAGTGGAAGTCAGTTCGAGACCGGGTGGCAATTCGCCGTCAGAGACTGCGAACGTAAATGGCCCAGTTCCATCCTCGACAGTAATTGTGTCGCTGTAACTCACCCCTTTGACTGCGCGGTCGAGTTGGGCTGGCGAAATCGCTGGCTCGGCGTTGACCGTCATCGAAAGTTCCTGCTCAACGGTCGTGCCGTCAGCATCGGTGACGCTGACAGTGAACGTATAAATTCCAGCCTGTGTCGGCGTCCCCGAAATCAGACCTGTCTCGGAGTCGAGATTGGTTCCTGGTGGCAACGCGCCTGCCGAGACGTCCCACTCGTAGGGGTGTGTGCCGCCCGCGGCAGTCACGAACTGACCATACCCCGGTTGGTCGACTGTCCAGTCGTCAAGTGTCTGCGTCGTGACTGTCAGCCTATCACCGACGAGGATAGTTAGCTCCGTTGTGGTCGTTGCACCACTCGCGTCCGTGGCTTCGACAGTAAACGTATATTCACCTGCGTCGGTCGGTGTCCCGGTAATTTCACCGGTTTCTGCATCGAGGTCGAGTCCGGGTGGCAATTCGCCGTCGATAATTGCCCAGGTGATTGGCTGGGTCCCCGCCTCGGCAGTGAGAGGTTCGTGGTACAGCACACCTTCGACACCGCCAGTCAGCGTCTCCGGCGAGGTTATCTGTGGCCGCTCGTTGATCGTGATGGTGTAGTGTTGGCTGATCGTCGTCCCATCAGCGTCTGTGACAGTCACCGTAAACGCGAACGCGCCAGTTTCTTCCGGCTGGCCACTTATTTCACCAGTCGACTCGTCGAGCGTGAGTCCTGCCGGAAGGTCACCGGCAGTAATATTCCAGGAATACGGCTCCGTCCCGTCAGCAACTGTGACCATCTGACTGTACGGTTCGTCGATGGTCCAGTCGGCCAGCTCCGTCGTTTCGATTGAGAGGCCATCAGTCACCTCGGTTGTAAACTCGCGGGTCGTCACGGCCCCCGCCTCGTCGGTGACTGAAATGGTGAAGGTGTACGTTCCGGCTACCGTCGGTGTGCCCGTTATTTTGCCAGTCTCGGCATCGAGTGTCAAGCCAGGTGGCAACTCACCCTCGCTGACTTCCCAATTGAACGGCCCAGTGCCCTCGGAGACGGCAAGTTGCTGGCTGTATGCAACGCCTTCGACACCCGTCTCAACTGTGACGTCTTCGAGTGCTGGCTGGTCGTTGATGAGAAGTGTGAGTGTCTGCTGTGCGGTCGAGCCGTCGGCGTCAGTGACTTCGACAGTAAATTCGAAGCTCCCGGTTTCAGTCGGCGTGCCCCGAAGAATGCCCGCTTCGGAATCCAGTTCGATCCCAGCCGGTAACTCCCCATCGACGAGCGACCAGTCGTACGCCAGTGTGCCACCTCTCGCTTCGAGTAACTGCGTATAATCCGGTTGATCGACGGTCCACTCGTTGGGGTAAGTCGTCGTCACTGTCAGTTGCTCGCCAACGACGAGCGTAAATGTCTGTGTCGTGCTTGCACCACTCGCGTCAGTGACTTCGACTGTAAATGTAAATTCGCCATCCTCGGTTGGTGTACCGGTAATTTCACCAGTATTAGAATCGAGTTCGAGTCCTGCGGGCAACGAACCGTCTGGAATCGTCCACGAGAGGGGTTCGGTTCCGCCCTCGAAGGTGAGTTGCTCGCTGTATTCAACACCCTCGACAGCACCGGCAAGGTCAGCCGGCGAGGTGAGTTCTGGCCGTTCGTTAATCGTCAGTGTCAGCACCTCGGTCTGGCTGGTTCCGTCGGCATCGGTCACCTGAATGGTGACAGTGAATGTGCCACTCTGTGTTGGTGTGCCGGAGATTTCACCAGTCTCGGTGTCAATTGTCAATCCCTCGGGAAGCCCACTTGCAGCGAAGACGTATGGCTCCGTGCCGCCGGAAACGTTGACGAACTGCGAGTAGCCATCCTGATCGAGTGTCCAGGAACCGAGTGCTGTCGTCTCGATTGCCAGTCCGTCACCGACGGTCATGGTAAACTGTTTTGTCGTCGTCGCGCCACTCGCGTCGGTCACCTCAACGAAGAAACTGTAGGTTCCGTCCTGTGTGGGTGTACCACTAAGCAATCCGTCTTCATCGAGGGTCAAACCAGGTGGGAGTTCACCGCCAGCGAGTTCCCACATAAAGGGCCCAGTCCCCTCATCGACGGTGAGTTGCTCACTGTAGGCAACATCTTCCGTACCGCCCGGCAAGTCGGTATCCGAACTGATCTGTGGCTGCTCGTTTATCGTCATCGTATACGTCCGGGAGACGGCCGTATGGTCGGCATCGGTGACACGGACGGTGAATTCGAACTCGCCTGCTTCGGTCGGTGTGCCCGTAATTGCGCCCGTCTCTGTGTCCAACGAGAGTCCGTTCGGGAGTGCGCCATCGGTAATCGACCAGTCGTATGGCTCTGTCCCGCCAGAAACGTTGATGATCTGTGCGTAGCCGGATTGGTCGACTGTCCAATCATCGAGGGTTGTCGTCGTCATCGAGAGTTCATCACCGACGACGATAGCGAGTTGCTTTGTCGTCGTTGCGCCCGTCTCGTCGGTCACTTGAACGGTAAACGTGTAGGTTCCAGCCGCTGTCGGTGTGCCGGAGATTTCACCAGTCGACTCGTCGAGTTCGAGTCCGGGTGGCAACTCACCGCCGACGAGCGCCCAGGTTAGCTCACCGGTCCCACCCTCGAATGCGAGGGCTTCGGTGTAGGTGAGACCGCCGACACCGCCGGATAGTGTCTCGGGCGAGGTGATCTCTGGCCGGTCGTTTATCGTAATTGTTAGCTCTTGTGTAGCTATCGAGCCATCGCCGTCGGTGACTTCGACGATAACGGTGAACGTGCCAGTGTGTGTGGGCGTGCCAGAAATTTCGCCAGTCTGGCTGTTGAGACTTAACCCATCTGGCAGATCACCGCCAGCAACACGCCAGGTGTATGGTTCCGTTCCGCCCGCCGCTTCGAGTGTCTGGCTGTAGCCGGATTGATCAACAGTCCAAGCGTCGAGGTCGTCGGTCTGGACGACCAATCCGTCGGTGACGCTAAGCGTGAATGTCCGGTCCGCCGTCGACCCTGCTGAATCAGTCACTGATGCGGTAAACTCGAATGTTCCCGAAGCAGTCGGACTCCCGCTCAGTATCCCGTTTTCCTGTAGTGTGACACCAGGCGGTAACTCACCGGATTCGACTCGCCAGAATCCAGGCTGGGTTCCTCCCTCGGATTCGAGTCTCGTACTGTAACCTACTCCTTCGACTCCCGACGAGAGCGTCTGCGCTGTCGTAATCTCGATTGGCTCGTTTATCGTGATGCTAAACGGTCGTGTAACGGTCGTTCCGTCTGCATCTTCGATGGTGATATTGAAATCGGACGTACCCGTCTGTGTCGGGGTTCCCGTAATCCGCCCGTGCTCGGTGTCCAGTTCGAGTCCGTCAGGGAGCGCCCCGTCGGAGACACTAAACGTGTACGGTTCCGTTCCACCGACGCCCTCGACGAGGGCGGTGTATGGAACATCGACCGTCCAGTCGGGAAGCGAAGCCGTCGCAACAGAGAGTGAGTCACTGATCTCGATGGTGACTGTTTTCGTGTCCGTCGAGCCCGTTGTGTCGGTCACCTGGACGGTAAAGGCGTACGTCCCGGCCGTCGATGGCGTGCCGGTGATCTGTCCAGTATCGGAATCGAGTTCGAGTCCCGGCGGTAGCTCACCGCCGATTACGCTCCAAGTGTTTGGCTGTGTCCCGCCTTCGACCAGCAGTGTCTCGTCGTACGCAACATCCTCGACACCAGTTCGCAGTACATCGCCAGATGTGATCTCCACGGACTCGCTGACGAAGATGCTATACTCCCGTGACACCTCGGTCCCGTCGGCGTCAGTGACAGTGATCGTGACCGGGAACGAACCGACCTGTGTTGGGGTCCCTGTGATTTCTCCCGTCGCTTCGTTTAGTGTGAGACCATCCGGCAGAGCACCCGCAGTTATCGAGTACTCGTAGGGTTCAGTGCCGCCGGTGGCTTCGACCGTCTGTTCGTATCCTGATTGGTCGACAGTCCACCCGTCGAGTTGGTCTGTCTGTACTGTGAGCCCGTCACCGACGGTCATGGTGAACTGCTTCGTCGTCGTCACACCGATCTCGTCAGTGACACGAACGGTGAATGTGTACGTGCCCGGCTGCGACGGCACCCCACTTATGTAGCCATTCTCGTCGATAGTCAATCCGTCCGGCAGGTCGCCACTGTCTAGCTCCCAGGTCAGCGGATCGGTCCCCCCAGTCGAGACCAGTTGCTGGCTGTAGGCAGCACCCTCGATACCATCACTGATGGCCTGGTCGGGAATCGATGGTTCGTCGTTAATCCGGATGGTGAACTGTTGGTTGACCGCTGTTCCCTGTCCACCCCGGTCACGGACTGTCGCGGTGAAAGTGAACGTCCCGGCGGTCGTTGGCGTGCCGGTAATCTCGCCGGATTGTGCGCCGAGTGAGAGACCGTCAGGCAGGGAACCACTGGTAATACTCCAGCGATAGCCACCGTTACCACCGACCGCCTCGAGTTGCTCGGCGTAGTTCGGCTGGCCCACAGTCCACTCATCAAGCGACCGCGTCGTAATCGCGAGTTGATCGCTAACCGTAATCGAGTACTCTTTTGTATCCACCGCACCGGTGCTATCGGTTACTCCGACGGTGAAGGTGTACGTCCCTGTCTCGGTGGGTGTCCCACTGATTTCACCAGTTTCGGCATCGATCGAAAGTCCCGACGGCAATGCACCGCTTTCGATATCCCAGCTATACGGCTGCGTCCCACCGGTTGCAGTCATCGTCTCGCTGTAGGATTGTCCTTCGGCACCGGCTTCGAGTGGTGGCGAGGTGATCTCTGGTTGATCATTGACACGGGTCGTATACTCTCTCGTACTCGTCCGGCCAGTGCTGTCGGAAACTTGGATAGTGACAGCGAAAGTTCCAACCTGATTCGGTGTCCCAGTAATCTGTCCGTCAGAATTTAAGGAGAGTCCGTCCGGTAGCGAGCCACTCGCAATCGACCAAGTGTACGGTCCCGTCCCACCGGTAGCTTCAAGCTGCTGACTGTACCCGGACTGGTCGACTGTCCAATCTGAGAGTGTCTCCGTCGTGGTCTCTGGTGGCTCGACGGTATCGACGGTAAACGTGTTCGTCTGCGTGGTTGCGGTCTGTCCGCCTCGGGTTAGTTCTGCGCGAACCCGGTGTTCGCCCTCCGACAACGCCTGTGATTCACTCAACTGGTATTCCCAACTCTCGCCGACATCTTCGATTGTGCGAACCAGATTACCGTCGACGAAAAGCCGGAGTGTCCCACTACCCGACGATGTGGTCCCAGTGATCGTTGGCCGGGATGTCGTGATCGTGGAACCGTCCTCGGGCGTCTCTATCTGGACATTTGCGGCGTTGGTCAGATCTTGCTCAAGAGAATTAAACGAGGACGTCAGGACGTCGCTGTAGGTGATCGACCCGGTGTTGCCCATCGTATCAGTATTAATTGTATTTGACTGGGTCGCCGTCCCGAAAAAGAGTCGAATCGGCGTGTCGCCGTCGATTCCGGTCACTTGCTGGATCTGTGAAATCGGGACCTGTACGTCAGTCCAAAAGGCAGGGTTTTCATTCCCGTTGTTGGCTTGCACGACCCGAACTCCCTGTGCCTGGTCGATATCTCGGTTGCCCGGATAGATGGTCGTCTCTGCCCCAGTCTGTGCGTTCCGGATGAACACACGGCCATCGGCGTTTACGTGCATGCCAATAAAGGCCTGCGTCGTATAGGTTCCGTCACCGTCGGGGTCAGTGCCGATAGCAACCTGATGATACCCCTGATTTTGCCAGCTACGATGGTCGAATCGGTATGGGCTTCCAAGCGTCCGAAGGCGGAAAAAGACGTTATCATCGTCCGCCGCAACCTGTGCTGTTGGCAACGTCCCGCGGACACCTGTTGCCCGCTCTCCGCTCGACATCCGAAGCCACTGCAAGTTCTGTCCCGTCACCGCGTTCCGGACCGTGAACCCATCGGCGTCGGTATAGGGCACCCAGTTGTCGGGGCCGCCAACGTCCCCTGGCCACTGCCCTGCTGTCTGCAGCGTGGTGCTGGAAAACAGGTCAGTATTTTGATTCGGTGGGCTCTCGTCAGAGAGCATCGCGAGTTCGTTCAGCGTCGTCGCTTCGCTTGCGTTTTGCGTGTGATTCGTCAGACTGGACTCGAATGCTACGTGCTCTGTGTCCCCGTGCGTGATGTGTTCGATACCATTCGCTGTTTCTCCCTCATCGATATCACTGTCGTCCATCGCTGCAAACCCACTGCCTGTAATTACACCACCAACCGCCAGCAAAACCACCATCCCGACAAACGCGATTGTCATCCGGCAGTGTGGCCGCGGCGTTGATGTTGGACTCATACCCCCCTCACGTCAATCCCACTATTTGTGCCCGGACAGAGGTCCATTTGTATTAGATACTCATTAACAGCCCAGCCCCCCCTTAGATTTTAATTTTATCTTTCTGCCAATATATATCAAACAGTCAACTCTATATCCCATATCATATTATTCAACCAAATTGTGATAAGGGGAGAATGAAGGGCAACTGTCAGAAATTACGTTGGCGTGCACGAGGGCATCAATCATGACTCCGAGCGAAGGTCCGGTATGAGATAGCAAGTCAATACGGGCAGAGACAATATTTGTCGGGTTTAGCTGATTATAGGCGCTAAGCCCCCGTCCTCAAGGAGCGAACGAAGTGAGCGAGTAGGCCGGGGATACAGCGTCCCCAGAAATCGGAGATTTCTGCTCAGTAGGATCGCTAGCCGGCGGAGCGGCTAGGCTATCTTGGCTGGGAGCGAAGCGAC
>LKMJ01002667.1_pt1 | contig 16467 bp, 18 predicted proteins | sample 643391 | NCBI WGS metagenome assembly LKMJ01 (sample SAMN04112250, study PRJNA286221) | soda lake metagenome | biome: soda lake; feature: Kulunda Steppe; material: water; isolation source: sample PL-Br10 brine of Picturesque Lake | place: Russia: Kulunda steppe | collected 2010-07
GAATCGACCCCCGGCGACGCGTTTTGCGGATTATTTTCTACGTGACGAGACCATATAAGGGCGTCGTCACGACATCCGACCAGTTGCAGCGTTCACCTCCGCGCCATAGGCCGGAGGCCGTGGTCACCTGACCACGTCGTGTGCATTCACTTCGAAGCCGAGGTACCCATATAAGGCCGTCGTCTCACCGCTTCTATGGAACGGCTACCCATGCCTACGTAGTCACATGGTGTCGACGACCTCGAGCCAGGGCCGGGTGCACCGCTCGAGCAGCCGTCGTCGACACGCGAGCAACCATCGTCGACACTCGTCGGCGAGTGTCACGCGGGCGGAGGTCGGCCAGTCATCCCACCCTCGCAGGCGCGGTCGGACCGAGTAAGACCCGCGTAGTCGGGCGTCGGACCCGCGCACCCATGAACACTTCGCGTTAGTCGCCCCGTCGAACGGGTGCACCGATGCCAATATACCATCAGGGTCGTAAGCGTCGAACGAATGCCGGGGGATCCGCTCGAGTCGGAGGGGCCACCCACGGCGGAGGCCATCTGTGCGGCTCTCGACGACCCTGACTGTCGAGAGATTATCCGCACGCTCGACGAGCCGATGACCGCCGCGGAGCTGATCGACCAGTGTGAGATTCCCCAGTCGACGCTCTACCGGAAACTCGAGCTGTTGACCGACGCGACCCTCCTCAGCGAGTCGACCGCGATCAGACGAGACGGGCACCACGCCAGCAAGTACGCGGTGGGCTTCGAGGAGATAACGTTCCACCGAGGCGAGAACGGCACGCTCGAGGTCGACGTCGAACGACCGGCACGAACCGCCGAGGAGCGGCTCGCAGACCTGTGGTCGGAGGTGCGAAAGGAGACGTGACCGAGGCGAGTTGGGGGACAGACGTGACGCTCGCCATTGCGATCGTCAAGACGCTACTGTTGCTCGTGGGGAGTGCCGTGACCATCTTTGCCTACAGAGCCTATCGTCGGACTGACGAGCGTGCGCTCGCGGCGCTCGCAGTTGGATTCGGTCTGGTCACGTTGGGACTGGTGCTTGCGGGGCTGTTGTTCGAGGTGCTCGGGGTTGCACTTGCCGTTGGGATTGTGCTCGAGAGTACACTCGTACTCGCCGGGTTCGTCGTTATCGCGTACGCGCTGTACGGGAAGATGTGAGCCCCGTCGCTACCGAGGCAGTGTGGAGTCCGGCCGACAGGGCTCGCAACTCAGGACGAGAGGTGGCTGGTGAGACTCGGCGGGTAGGGAGACGGCATCAATGTCCGAGATGAGCGTCGATCGGGGGTGTAGAGTACGTGGCCGAGCGCGTTCTCGGACAGTGTCGGAGGGCGGCTCGTCGACAGTGACGGTGCAGCGTCTCGAACGCCAGTATTGGACCGAGTGTAGCTGAGATGGCCCTATGCCAAACTGCTGACCTCGAGGGGCATCCAACTGTGACGGGACGCTTCGGTCGGACAGGCGTGAAGCCAACTGGCGGCCGTGATTTCTACGGGCACGTCGAAGTTGCTGAACTGAGAGAGTTCTGGCCGAGCAGTGCAAACGCCGCCGGGTTCGCAAGAACAGTACCACTGGGCGACCGCTATCTGACATGCCCTTCGAAACCGCGGATCTGTTGCCCAGGTCAACCCAGGTTCCGGGTCCGCTCGAGACCGATGGCGTCACGATTCGACAGCTGACGGTAGCCGACGCCGAGCGTGACTTCGATGCAGTGACCGAGAGCCGGGACCGGATCCGGGGCACGTTCGGTCCGGAGACTGATTGGCCGCCGGAAGACCTTACGCTCGAGCAAAACCGGATCGACGTCGCCTGGCACCAGAAGGAACACCAGCGACGTGATGCGTTCACCTACGCCGTAGTCGACCCGTCGGATACGACCGAGTACGGCTGTCTGTACGTCCAACCGACCCGGAACCCAGCGTACGAGGCGACAGTGTATTTTTGGATCGCCGAGTCTGCCGTCGAAGGTGGACGGTCACCGGTGATCGAGAGTACCCTCCGCGAGTGGATCGAGGAGGCGTGGCCGTTCGAAACCGTGGCCTATCCCGGCCGTGACGAGCCCTGGACAGCGTTCAACACGACCTGACACCGTCCAGGGTGGGTCTATCGACGCGAGAACCGAGCCGTCATCACCCCACGTGGCGCCCTCGAGAGCGACGCGCTACCGAGTGCAACTACGGTCATCTGGTGGGTGAGAGCACCGCGGTCAGGACAGAGCAGCGACACCGGTAGCTTGACAGGCGGAGTCGGAAATCCGTCGGTCCCGCTCGAGGCCACCGTCGATCATCGGTTCAACGTGTGAATCGCGTGCCCAAGCGCGTTCTCCGCGGCCTCCATCACGGCCTCGGACAGCGTCGGATGCGTGTGGATCGTCCTTGCAACCTCCTCGAGGCTGGCCCCGAGTTCGACAGCGAGCCCGAGTTCGGCGATCAGTTCGGAGGCCTCTGGCGCGACGATTCCAGCACCGAGGATGGTTCCCGACTCGCTATCGGCGACGATCGTCACCGCTCCAGCAGTCTCGTTCATGGTCAGCGCGCGGCCACTCGCGCGCATGGGGAACTCGCCGGTGACTGGCTCGTAGCCGGCGTCCTCAGCGTCTGGCTCGGTCAACCCGACGGTCGCGATCTCGGGATCGGTGAAGACGACCGCCGGGATCGCCCCGTGGTCCACGGTCGTCGACTCACCGGCAACTAGCTCCGCGACGGCCTGGCCCTCGGCGCTGCCCTTGTGGGCGAGCATGGGCTCGCCGGCCACGTCCCCGGCCGCGAAAATGTGCTCGAGTGCGGTTCGGCCCTGCTCGTCGGTCTGGACGAAGCCGCGATCGTCGGTTTCGAGCCCGATCGCGTCGAGCGCCAGCGTGTCGGTGACAGGTTCGCGACCGACGGCGACGAGGACCCGATCAGTTGCGAGTTCGAGGGTTTCGTCGGCCTCGAGATCGGTGGCTCCGCCATCGGCAGCTGCCTGATCGGCTGGCGCCGCAGTCACGCAAATGCCGTCGTCCGTCTCTGTCCACGAGGACGCCGCGCAGCCGAACTCGAACGCGATCCCCAGGTCGGCCGCGCGGCGCTGGACCGGCCGCGTGAGCTCGTCCGGGTAGCCCGGAAGGATCGAGTCGAGCATCTCGATGACGGTCACGTCGGTCCCGAGTTTGGCGAAGACGCTCGCGAGTTCCATCCCGATGTAGCCAGCGCCAACGACGACCAGGGAGTCGGGCGCCTCCTCGAGGGCCAGCGCGTCTCGAGAGCTGAGAACGGGCTCGTCGCCGAAGGAGAATTCGGAGATCTCGATCGGTCGGGAGCCGGTCGCGATCAGGGCGTGCTCGAAGGTGATCGTCTCTGCCTCGCCATCCTCCTGGGCGACCCGAACCGTCTCCTCGTCGACGAAGGTGGCCGTTCCCTCGGCCAGCGACACCTGATTCGCCTTGCAGAGTTTCTCGACACCGCCGGTGAGCTGGTCGACGACGCCGTCTTTCCACGCCACCATCTCGCTGACGTCGACCGACGGATCGGCGTGGATCCCCATCGCCGCTGCTTCGCGGGCGTCGTGGGCAACGTCCGTCGCGGTAATCAGCGATTTCGACGGGATACAGCCGTGGTTGAGACAGGTCCCGCCGACGGCGTCCCGCTCGACGAGCGTGACGTCCAGATCGAGTTGGCCCGCCCGAATCGCCGCGACGTAGCCCGCGGGTCCCGCACCGATAACGAGGAGGTCCGTGTCTGTCATACGCGTGCTTCGACGACCGGCGTGTTGAATGTTGCAACCATCATCGGTCGGTGAGGCGAGAATTCGACCCAGAGCGCGCGTTTGCGGCTTTGGTGCGATGTTGCAGCCTGGTCAGGTGGAGGGTCGGGCTCGCGCCCGCGCCTCCGCGACACTCCGCCCCTCCCGCAAGACGGCGTCGACGAACAGTTCGCCTGCCTTGTACGACGACCGAACCATCGGCCCGCTCGCACAGTATACAAATCCGAGTTCGTCTTCGGCAACGCGGCGCCACGTCTCGTACTTGTCCGGATGGTCGTATCGCGCGACGGGGAGATGGTCCGCAGACGGCCGAAGATACTGGCCGAGGGTGACGATGTCGACCCCGCGTTCGCGACAGTCCGCAAGCGTCTGGTAGACCTCGTGGTCGTACTCGCCGTGGCCGAGCATGATCGAGGTCTTCGTGTAGGTGTCGGATTCGCGATCGACCTGCTCGAGGACCGACAGCGACTGGTCGTACCCCGCCCGCCGATCCCGGACGGGGAACTGCAGCCGTTCGACCGTCTCGACGTTGTGGGCGATCACGTCCGGATCGGCGTCGACGATCTTTCGAACCAGCGCTGGCTCGCCCTGGAAGTCGGGGATGAGTACCTCGACGAGGATCCCCGGGTGGCGGCGTTTGATCTCGCGGATCGTTTGGGCGAAGTGGCCGGCGCCCTGGTCCGGGAGGTCGTCGCGGTCGACGCTCGTCAAGACGACGTAATCGAGGCCGATGTCAGCGACGGCATCGGCGACCTTCGCGGGCTCGTCTGGATCCGGCGGCTCCATCCCGCCGGTCGCGACGTCACAGAAGTTACACGCGCGCGAGCAGCGATCACCGAGGAGCATGAACGTGGCCGTCCCACCCGCGTCGCCGCTCGAGGCCGATCCGCGCCCCGACCAACAGTCGCCGATGTTCGGACAGTTCGCCTCTTCGCAGACGGTGTGCAAGCCACGTTCGCGAAGCGTCTCGCGGATGCCGGCGAACTCCTGGCCCGACGGCGGCCGCGACTTGAGCCACTCGGGCTTGCGAGCGTAACTCACGAGTGTGTGGTCGGGCGGCGAGGTCAAAAGTCGTTGCCCACACGGTGTGAATCCCCGGTAGCTTTAGCACGATTCTCGGAATACCGGCCGGTCCATGGCCGCAATCGGCGCCGCAGAGTGGCTCCACCTCGGGCCGGACGAGACGGTCGTCTGGGCGAGTCGGCCACATCCGATCGAGCTCGGCCCGATGACGCCGGTCGCGATCGGGATCGCGATTCTCGCGCTCGGGGTGACCGCCTGGGGACTGATCGACAGTCGGCTCCTCGTGACCGTACTCGGTGGGCTGGCCCTGCTCGGAGCGAGCGGGTTCGCGGCCGTTCGATACCTCTGCTGGACGACCACCTGCTACGTCATCACCTCCGAGGAGTTGTACACAAAACACGGTGTTATCACGCGAGACGTCACGCAGTTTCGACTCGATCGGGTCCAGAACACGAGTCTCCGCCAGTCGGTCGCCGGCAGAGTGCTCGGCTACGGCGAGTTGACCGTCTACACGGCCGGCTCCGGTGATCCGGAGCTGACGTTCGAACGGGTTCCCCGGCCAGAACGGGCAGCGAGTGTTCTCAGCGATCAACTCGACGTCACCGAGGTCAATGGGCCGACCCCCTGACCAGCGGACAGAAACGCCTTTCAGCACCCGCCGCCCGTGTCCGCACGATGGAGGTCGCCGAGGTGCTGCCGGCGTTCGCCGACGCCTTCGCCTTCGACTCGTTCAACCGGATGCAACGCGAGGCACTGCCCGCCTTACTCGAGCGCGAGGACAACGTAGTCGCGAGCGCGCCAACGGCCTCGGGGAAGACGGCCCTGGCCGAACTCGCGATCTGCAAGGCGCTCGCTGACGGCGGCACTGCCCTGTTCATCGCCCCCCTACGGGCGCTGACCAACGAGAAGGAAGCCGACTGGGACCGCTTCGAGGAACTCGGCCACTCAGTGTACGTCGTGACGGGCGAGCGGGACCTGAACCCGCGACGAGCCCGTCGGGCGGACATCCTCGTGATGACCCCGGAGAAACTCGACTCGGCGACGCGGAAACACGACTCCCGGCGGTACGACTTCGTCACCGAGGTCGACGTCTGTGTCATCGACGAAGTCCACTTGCTCGACGCGGACCGACGGGGCTCGGTGCTCGAGGTGACGATCTCGCGACTGCGCCGGCTCTGTGACCCACGGATCGTCGCACTGTCGGCGACGATGCCGAACGTCGACGACGTTGCGGCGTGGCTCGATGCCCCGCCGGAAACCACGTTCGAGTTCGGCGACGAGTATCGGCCGGTCGATCTCAACGCCGGGGTCAAGACCTACACGCACGGTGAGAACTCCTTCGCCGACAAGTACCGCCGACTCTACCGGGCGCTCGACCTCGCCGAACCACACTTGCGAGAGGACGGCCAGGCGCTCGTGTTCGTCTCCTCGAGACAGGACACGGTGCGTGCAGCCCAGAAGGCCCGCGACGAGATCGCCGAACGCGACATTCCGATGGCCGCACGCGGGGAGTTCCACGACGTCGACTTCCACTCCGAGAAAGACGCCCTCGAGAACGCCACCCTCCGGAAGTCGGTCACCGATGGCGTCGCCTTTCACCACGCCGGCCTCTCGAAAGGTGATCGTGACTTCGTCGAGAAGTGGTTCAAAGCGGGCGCGATCGAACTGCTCTTCTCGACCTCGACGCTCGCCTGGGGCGTCAACCTCCCCGCACGCTGTGTCGTCATCCGTGATACGAAGTACCACGACCCGCTCGAGGGTGAGGTGGACATGAGTCCGCTGGACGTCCTCCAGATGCTCGGCCGCGCGGGGCGGCCCGGGTACGACGACGTCGGCTACGGGTGGGTCGTTTGCGACGCGGCCGACGCGGACACCTACCGTCGGCTGCTCGACCGCGGCAAGGAGATCGAATCCCGGCTCGCCGAGAGTCTCGAGACCCACCTCAACGCCGAGATCGCCATGGGGACGATCACCGACCTCGACAGCGTGATGGACTGGCTCGAGACGACGTTCTACTACGTCCGCGGCCAGTCGAAACCCGAGGCTTACGAGTTCCCGAACCTCCGCGAGCGGGTTCGGGACTGTCTCGAGGGGCTCGTCGACCGCGGCTTCGTCGCAATGGATCCCGAGACGCTCTCCATAGAGGCGACGCCACGCGGGGTGCTGGCGTCGACGTACTACCTCCGACTCGAGACGGCGGCGACGTTTGCCGACCTGGCCGACGCGGCCGATGCAGGGCTCGACGCGGACGCGATTCTGGCTGCCGTCGCGCAAGCCGCGGAGTTCGACTCCGTGTCGGCTCGCCAGGACGAACGCGACGCGATCGACGCGATCCTCGTCGGTGTCGACACGAGCGAGTTCTCGGCGGGCCAGCGGAAGGTGCTCGCGATCCTCCGGAGTAGTGCCGATGGTGGCCCACCCGCCGACCTCCGGAGCGACGCCTGGGTGATCAGGCGGAACGCGACGCGGCTGATTTCGGCACTCGGGGCCTTCCTCGAGCGGCTGGCCGACCCACACGCCGCGAACCTCGCTCGCCGGGTCGAGGCCCGCGTCGAGAACGGCGTGGCGAGCGAGGCCGTCGGACTCACCGCGATCGACGGCGTCGGGCCTGGCCGGGCGAGTAAGCTGGCAGCCGAGGGGCTGACCGCCCCGTCGGACGTGCTCGCGGCTGGCGTCGACGGCCTCGTGGCCGCCGGGCTCACCGATGGCGTCGCCGAACGCGTCTGCGAGGACGCAGCGACACTGCCCGCCATTTCCCTCGAGTGGGGCTCGTTCCCCGAGACGGTCGCCCGTGGCGCGAACGACGTCTGTGAAGTGACCGTCCGGAACGTCGGTGGCGGCGGCCAGGCGGGGATTCGCGTCACGGTCAACGACGTCGAGATGACCCAGACGAGTACCTACCTGCGCGACACCGAGACGGTGCCGGTGCCGGTCTTCGGTGCCGACGAGGACACCCTCGAGTACACCGTTCGCGTCACCTTCCCGGAACTCCCGCTGGTACCGACCCGAGAGACGCGAACCGTCGTGGTCACCGACTAAGCACGGCAGCTGTCGTTTCGGAGGACTATCACCCAGCGAGACTCTCACGCCACCTGAGAACGCACCTCAAGGAACTCCACGCCCTACTGGCCCTATGGCCAGCATCCCCATCGGTTCGGTGTTCGGCATCCCGATCAGGCTCGGGATCTCCTTCCTGCTCGTCGTGCCGTTGCTGGCGTACCTGATCGGCGCCCAGATGGCCCCCACCGTCGAGGCGCTAAACATCATCTTTGGACGGGGGATCGATCCGGCCCCGCTAACCGCCGGCGCAATGCCCTGGCTGCTCGGGCTGGCGGCCGCGCTCGGTCTCTTCGTGAGTGTCTTCTTCCACGAGCTGGGTCACTCCTTCGCCGCCCGTCGGTACGGCCTCGAGACCGAAGCGATCACGCTCTGGTTTCTCGGCGGGCTGGCCCAGTTCGCCGAACTGCCAGACGAGTGGCGCCAGGAGTTCGTGATCGCGATCGCTGGCCCGATCGTCAGCGTCGCGATCGGTGTCGCGTGTTACGCACTCTTCCTGGCGGTGCCGGCCGAACTCCACGCACTGGTGTTCGTGTTCGGCTATCTGGCGCTGTTGAACGTCGTTCTGGCCGTCTTCAACATGCTCCCCGGCTTCCCGATGGACGGCGGGCGGGTGCTCCGGGCGCTGCTGTCCCGGAACCGCTCGCGCGTCGAGGCAACCCGGATCGCCGCCGGCGTCGGCAAGGGCTTTGCCCTCCTGCTCGGTGTCGCGGGCGTCCTGACGCTGTCGATCTTCTGGATCGCGATCGCCTTCTTCATCTTCCTCGCGGCGACGAGCGAGACCAAACAGGTCGTCATCGAGGCCGTCTTCGATCGGCTGACCGTCGGCGAGATCATGACGCCGGTCCACGATCTCGATACGGTCTCGCCAGGGACCTCGCTCGACAGCTTGCTCGACCGGATGATCTACGAGCGTCGAACCGGCTACCCCGTCGTCGCGGGGAGCGACCTCGTCGGCATCGTCACCCTCGAGGATATCCAGGAGAAGGGAGACAGCCAGGCCGAGACCGTCCGGGACGTCATGTCGACCGAACTCGTCACCGTCTCGCCGGACACCGAGGCGACCCAGGCGCTCCGGACGCTCCAGCGCGAGGACGTCGGGCGAGTCATCGTCACCGACGCCGACGGGCGGCTCGCGGGCCTCGTCTCCCGAACTGACCTGATGACGATCCTCGAGATCACGCAGTCGACACGCGAGCCAGCCAGACCGCCGACCGTCGAGGGGTGACCCCAGGACGCGCACTCGCGCGCCAACCCGTTTTCAGGTGAGCCAGGGTACCCTGGCGTATGGAGCTGATCCAGCACGAGCGCGAGACGAGTGAGACGATGGATCTCCGCGAGCCGAACGGGGCGGCGCTCGATTCGGTCGCCCTCGGCCTCGCCATGGGGATCACGATGGCCACTGTCGTGGCGACGATCAGTGCGGCCGCCCGGCTCGGCTGGGGCGACGGCTGGCGCGTCCTGCTCGCGGACGTCTACCCCGGCTACGAGACGGACGAAGGGACAGTTTTCGGCGTTATCTGGGGTGGCGTCGACGGGTTCCTCGGTGGGCTCGTCATCGGCGGGCTCTACAACGCGTTCCGGCGGCGGACAGAACTGCGCTAACGACGGCAGCGATCAGTCGAACGGTGCGAGAACGGCCGCTCGAAGCTCGGCTGGCGTGTCGACGATCACGTCCGCCGGTTCGCGGTCGATATCGCCGTGGGCGGGGATCCGGTAGGCGACGACGTAACTGCCGGCACGGGCGCCGGCCAGGATGCCATTGGCCGAGTCCTCGACGATCACACACTCCTCTGGGGCGACGCCGAGTACCGCGGCTCCGTACTCGAAGACGTCCGGCTCGGGTTTGCTCCCCCCGTCGACGTCCTCGCCGCTGACCACCGCGTCGAAGGCGTCCTCGAGATCGAATCGGTCGAGCACCATGTCGATCCAGTCGTGGGGCGCCGATGAGACGAGCGCGACTGCCACGTCACGCGCGTCGAGCCCGGCGAGCAGCTCCTCGAACCCCTCGAGCACGTCGACGCGCTCAGTGTAGATTGCCTCGGCGGCGTCGGTGAATCGCGCTTCGAAGTCCGCTCGGGAGATTGCGGTCCCGTACTCCGCCTCGAGGTAGTCGTAGATCTCCCGGTAATTCATGCCGGACGTCTCTTCGACGGCGACCGTCTCGTCGGGGACGGCGGCAGGGAGGATCTCCGAACGCTGGATTGTGACCCAGTCGTCCTCGCTGTTGACGATCACGCCGTCCATATCGAACAGCACTGCGCGCATGCTCGCACTGTACGTGGGCTGTCGTATAGCCGTTCGGTTGCTGGGGCCACTCGAGCTGGTCATTCCAGAGAGAGCCAGCCCGTCAGGACAGAGATCCGAGGGGATGTGAACGCTCCACGCGTCCAGGCCAACGGCTTTGTCGGTCGACTCGCGAGGGGCGCTCGAATGCAATCAACCGCACATCGCGGCGGTGTCTGGAAGGGAACCGTTCCCACGGCACTCGACGGACGAGTGTTCGGACTGATCGCGGTCGTGGCTGCGCTCGCGGCGTCGGTGAACGTTCCGTACGGTGGCATCGCGTTCGCCGCCGTCGCCTTCGGCCTCATCGCTGGGGTGGGCGCGCTGAGTCACCTCGGTGGCGAGCGGCAACTCCGTGGCCTCGTCGACGAACTCCTGACACACTGGACCGCGGCCGGCCTCGAGATCGAACGCGTCGAGCGTGCGAGCGGACTGACCGAAACCGGGTGGACGGTACGCACACCGGATGGCCCGATTCGGATCACTGGCATCGCGCTGGTCCCCATCGCGACACTCACGATTACCGGCCCCACCGGGAGGGAAACCCTGGCAGCTGGCGCGGACGAGGAGACGATTCGTGCCGTTGCAGCCGACTGCCTGAACGGGTTCGGTGACCGACACCCAGTCCCACCGGCTCAGTGAGTCCGCTCGCCGGGTGCGTCCATCCGGTGACCCCGAGCGACAAGATTATTATTTTGGGTACTCGAGTTATTAATCAATGTCACTCACGAGTCAGGCCGTCGCGAGTTCCACAGCGACGCGGCACCACCGGATCGGCGTCGTTGGCCCAGCCGGCGTCGGGAAGACCACGGTCGCTTCACTCGTCGCCGATCATCTCCGGAGCCGACACGCACTCACCGTTCGCGGCGAGGCCGCCGGCGTCGTCGCTGACTCGGCCACCGGTGGCCCGCGAGACGGACTCGGTCTCGAGTGGACTGTCGTCGACTGTCCGGCCGGCACGGACGCACTCACTGGCGCGGCCCCGGACCTGGACGCCGTCCTCATCGTCGCGACCCCCGACAGCCTCGAGTCAGCCCGCGCGTACGGCGAGGTCGCCACGGACCACGATCTCCCGGCGTCGCTCGTTGTCTCCCAGTTCACCGACGCAGATCGAGAGCGGGTGCGGGCGTTCGACCACATGGAGCGCGCGGGCTACATCTATTCCGACGAAGGGATCGAGACCGCGCTCGCGGACGGCTCGGTGCCACCACTCGAGGACCGGACGATCGAAGCGGTCCCGCTCGAGACGCTGGCTGCCCCGCGGCTCGAGCCCCACCGGGCTCGAGATGCGCTCGACGACGGCGCCGAACCCGTCGTCGATGTCGTGGTCGAGAGTCACACAGCCGCCGACCGCCTGCTCGAGGCGTTCCGTGGGGCTGGCTATCCGGCGAGTTACTTCGCCTGTAACTGTCGTGGGCACGAGGGCCACGTCGTCGCGCGAACGGCCACCCGCTGAGTAGGAGTCACCGACAGCACGCGACCAGGCCAGCTCGTTACTCGAAGAGATCCTCGTGGCGTGAGGCGAGATTCGTGTAGCCACCGGTCGAGAAGTCCTCGAACAGCTCTTCGGCGTCGATCGTCGTCTCCTCGAGTGGCGTGATCTCCGCGGGGACGCCACGGACGAACGAGCGCTCGGGGATGTCGTAGTCGTCGGGGACGACGGTGCCGGCGGCGACGACCGACCCCGAGCCGACCGTCGAGCCGGTGTTCAACGTGGCGTTGAATCCGACGAGGGCCTGGCTCTCGACCTGGGCCTCGTTCAGCACGGCCCCGTGGCCGATCATCACCTGGTCGGCGACCTGCGAGGCGTGGATCGTCGCGTTGTCACCGACGTGAGCCTGGGCACCGATGCGAACCGGGCCGATGTCGCCGCGTAACACGACACCCGGCCAGACGCTCGCTTCGGCCCTCACGTCGACGTCACCGACGACCACAGCTTCGCGGCTCACCGACGCCCCGGGGTCGATCGACGGCTGCTCGCCTTCGAACGCGTACGCTCGACTGTCCACCATGTGCACCACCCCCACGTCCCCCACCATAACAGTAGCCCAGCCACCAGGTCTCAACTCGCCGGCCACCGACGATGGCTCCAACTTAGAGGGTCGCACCCGTCGAGCCGCCGTCGATCAGGATCGACTCGCCGTTGATGTACCCCGAGCGCGGCGAGCAGAGGAAGGCAACGGTGTTCCCGAGTTCCATCGGATCGCCGACGCGTTCGAGTGGGTTGTCGGCCCAGGCGTCGAGGCCCTCGTCGTAGGTGTCGTACTCGCCACGGGCGACGGCCTCGTCGACCAGTTCCTCAATGCGAGCGGTCTCGTGGGCGCCGGGCAAGACCGCGTTCGCCCGAATAGCTGGGGCGAACTCCTGTGAGAGCGTCTTCTCGAGGCCGACGACGCCCATCCGGACCGCGTTCGAGAGGACTAGATCGTCGAGGGCCTCTTTGACGCTCCGGGAGGTGATGGTGACGATCGTTCCGGTCTCGTCGCCAGCCCGGAGGTGGGGTTCGGCCGCTCGGGCGAGTCGGACGACGCTCATCACAAGCAAGTCGTAGGCAGCCTGCCAGTCCCCGTCGTCGGTTTCGAGGAACGGCCCCGGCGGTGGTCCGCCGGCGCTCGTGACCAGGTGATCGAGTCGGCCAAACGCCTCGACGGTGCGGTCGACCAGTGTCTCGACGTCGTCGGGATCGGTCAGGTCGCCCGGTTGTGCCACGACACGTCCGGGGCCGGCCGCCGCGACCGCCTCCCGTGCCTCGGCCAGGCGGTCCTCGTCCCGGCCGTTGATGACGACGTCGACGCCCTCTCGGACCAGCGCCGTCGCCGAGGCCTTTCCGAGCCCGCTCGAGGAGGCGGTCACCAGTGCTGCATTGCCGTCGATAGCGAGATCCATACGCGTCTCTCGGGTGGGCGATCGACAAAACTGGTGGTGGCTCGGAAGCCCGCTGGGACCGTGGCTTCGAAGTGCTTTTGAGGTGGCCCCCGAAAGCGAGCCACTAATGCCCGAGCGTGAACAGTTGATCGAGATCGGGGTCGCCGTGGGCATCGTCTTCGCGATGCTCGGCGTGATGATCGCGATCGGGATGACCTACGGCGGCGACGACGGCATCCTCGATCCGGATGCCGCAGATCTACTCGTCGGCGCGATCGTCGGCTTCATCCTGCTGTCGACCGGTGTTGGCATCGGGCTCGCGTACGCCCTCAACGAGCCCGGTGAGGGCCTCGACGAGGAGACAACTACGAACGGGTGACCACCACGTTTTATTTCGGTGGGCAGTTGGTCACACGATCAACGATTTCGGCCACACCGAGTCGGGCGGGCTCAGCCGACACGACCGAGAGAAACACTGCAGGGATTCACGACGGCGCCACCGAGCTGGCTGACGATTCCGACCCGTGATCACTCGGCGGGCTGGGCGTCGTCGTCGGCGTTGCGGTCTCGCCAGTCGTCTAGCTCCTCGTCGTCCTCGTCGTCGAGGCGTTCCTCGTAGTACGCCATCGGGTGAGGGATCCGATCACAGAGGTCGTCTTTGTTCACGCAGTCACCGTACGACTGCATCGTCGCACACGACGGTGGTGAGTACTCCGTCGGCGAGGTTTCCCCGCGAATGTGGTCGGTCTGGTACCGAGTCATGTCCTCCCCGAAGCCAGCGTTGACCCGGTAGAGGTCGACGATCTCGTCGGTGCTCATTCCGATACTCGTGAGAAAGGAGGTGATCGCAAACCGCGAGTGATGCGGGAGATGTTCGCCCTTCTGGATGTCGTCGAGCAGGGCTTTCATACACGGTGGGAACAGATCCGGCACCACGGTATCGATCTCGCGCGTGAGATCGAGATCGGCGAGCACCTCGCGGACCGCTTCGGCCTCGGTCTCGAGTTCGTCGGCGATCGCGTCGGGCACGTCGAACGGGAGCCCATCCTCGATTCGCTCGCGGATCGCCTCACGAAGGAGGAGGTGGAGTTCGTCCTCGGTGACCGGGACCTCGCCGTCGGCGAGCGCGCGGTTGACCAGCCGCCACTCGTCGGTCCAGAGATCCGCCGCGAGCGGGAGGTAGGCGCCGACCGCAATTCGGTAGCCGCCGTCGGCCTCGCGAACGGCGTCGCGAAGCTCGAACTCGGCAAGCAAGTCCGGGAGATCGAGCCCGCTGGTCGCGACGCTCTTGAGTTCCGTCGCGTCGGTCAGATCGGTCTCGAAGCGCTCGTGGGCCGTCCCCGCTTCGGCGCGGGCGTACTTCCGGGTCAGCACGCGCTCGTCGACCAGCGAGACCAGAACCCGAGCGACCGGATACGAGAGGAGTTCGGTCCGTTGGTCGCGGTGGAGTTCGCCAGTCTCGCCAGCCTCGAGGGCAGACATCACGCGCTCGGTCGCGCGGTCGACGACGGGTTGGTCCCGTCCGACGACGGTCGCCAGATCGACTGCCGTCTCGGCGACGGCGTCTCGAGCCCCAGCGAGGAAGGGGTACCGCGCGTGCAGTCGCTGCATCGGTAACCCCATGTTACGCCGATGAAATAAGCGCGCTGATTGGGGCAGGCCCACCGGCGCTGGGCAGCGATCGTCACGAGCGGCCGACGGAATGCAGTAATCGACTCCTGACTGACGGCGACGAGGCCTGCCGCGAGGGATCGATTTCAAGGCTACTCGCCCCGATGGTCCGGCCATGACGCACACGACCCGGGATGGCATCACACTCGCCTACGAGATGGATGCCGGCGAGGGTGGCCCGCCGGTCGTCTTCCTGCAGGGCATCGGCATGGGTCGGTGGTGCTGGCGCTGGCAGCGCACGGCTCTGGCTCGCGACGTCATCGCACCGGACACCCGCGGCACCGGCGGCTCGGACGCCGGACTCCCGCCGCTCGTCGGTCGCCTTCCCGGACCGCTTCGCCGGCGGCTCACGCGCGGGCCGGCCAGCTACTCGCTAGCAGGACTCGGCGCAGACCTCGAGGCGGTGCTCGACGAGGCGGGCTGTCGCCGCTGTCACCTCGTCGGCCTCGGCGTCGGCGGGCTGATCGCCCTCGAGCACGCCTGTGAGTACAGCCGGGCAGAGAGCGTGACCGTCGTCGGCGCGACCCACGGCGGCGTCGACGCGGCACCGATCCCCGACGAGGCCTGGGCCGGGCTCCTGGCGACCACAGGGTCGAACCGTCGTGAACGAGTTCGCGCGCGAACGCGGTGGCTCTTCAGCGAGCGGTTCGTCAACCGCAACCCCCACCTCCTCGATCGGCTCCTCGAGTGGCGACTGGCTGCTGACGCGCCGGATCCCGTCCTCGAGGCACTGATCGGGGCGGTGAACGGGGCGGATCTCGCCGATCGGCTCAGAACACTTCGCGTGCCGACGGTCGTCCTCCACGGTGGGGCGGATCGGATCGTCCCGCCGATCAACGCGCGACTGCTCGCCGAGACGATCCCAGACGCCCACCTCGCAATCGTCGACGGCGCTGGCCACTGTCTGCCGGTCGAGCGGCCTGACCGAGTGACGGCGGCGCTCGAGACGGTCATCGGCGGCCACGGTGGCCGAACTCGAAGCGGCCCACGGGCGAGTTACTGACGGCGGTTATCGATCGAGACCGTCTCCGCTTGGCGAGTCGGTGTGACCGGAGAGGAGCGTGATCGTTCCGTGACTGTCGACACAGACGTCGAACCCTTCGTACGGAAACCAGAGTTCGTGGTGGCCAGCGCTCTCCCGGGTCGCGTGTGAAAAGAGGGCGTCGAGAGCATCCGGATCGATCGCGTCGTACAGCGGCGTTAGCGAGCCCGGATCGGCCTCGAGCGTCGCAGCGACGCTCGTTACCACCCGCTGGCTCGGTGACTCCTCGGCGGTCGGATCGAAGGTGACGACTGATGTAGGTGTGGACTCGGCTCGCTCCTCGAACGACATACCCACTCTGCTGGGCTGGCCTTGCCTACGTTTGCTCCTTACTATGTACGATCCTTATACTCGAGCCATCGTGAGCAGCCGTTCGAGTGATTCATCCTCGCGGCCAACGAGGCTCGCCAACAGATTTCGACGGTCACGCCGGAGTCGGACGGCGAGTGATGCCGGGGACCGTCGCCATTCGCCAGGACCACCACCAGGTCGTGACTAACCGTTCGGGCACCGCCAGCGAGAGCGAACACTCACTGCGTACCACGAGTCTACCGAGCCGGGGTGGGCCAGCGGCCGAGTCCACGCTCAGTGGCCACCAGACGGTTCTCTGGGTTCGGCTGAGCGAGGGCGGTTCGACCCACGAACGAATCGGGCGCCGGGCTTACTCGCTCTGGATCCGCGGGGCGAGCATGTACGTGACCTGGCCCTGGCCCTCGGCGAAGCTGAAGTAGATCTTGACCGGGAACTCCTCACCGAGCGCGAGGGTCACCTCGGCGTCAC
>LKMJ01002668.1_pt1 | contig 16467 bp, 17 predicted proteins | sample 643391 | NCBI WGS metagenome assembly LKMJ01 (sample SAMN04112250, study PRJNA286221) | soda lake metagenome | biome: soda lake; feature: Kulunda Steppe; material: water; isolation source: sample PL-Br10 brine of Picturesque Lake | place: Russia: Kulunda steppe | collected 2010-07
AAAGGGCGAGGTACTCCCGACGAACCCCGGCGACGTAAGCACTGCAGGCCGCAACGCGGCCGAAGCGCGCAGCGAGCCGCGGGAGTCGGGAGTACCGAGGGCTTTCTACTTCTACTCCGTCTTTACCGATCCTTATCTGAACACTACCAAAACACATCGGAACCGCTAAATTTCTGATTGAATTTACTAGAGCATATGGAAATTACTGATCTCAAGGCTTTCCCAATTGAAATAGAACTTAAAGATATTTCTGAGGGACATGGCCTTTCACCTTATTTGACTGGTACCCCTGGTCGTAAAGACCGAACGTATAAAACAATTTATAAGATTTTGACGAGCGACGGCACTGTTGGCTGGGGAGAAACATCGAATATTATGTCGGAAAAAATTACTAAGACAATCGTCGAAGAGTATTTTAAACCACGTATGGTCGGAAAGTCGGTGTTCGATATAAATAACCAACGTGATTCTTTTCCTGATATGTTACACAATATAAAACTCGATGTATTCTATAGTGGTATCGAAATGGCAGCACTAGATGCTGCTGGTAAATTACTCGATATGCCAGTTTATGAACTTCTTGGTGGTAAATACCGAGATAATGTCGGTTTTGCATATTTGTACGGCATGGCCTCGATAGAGGATACAGTCGAACGCGCACAACAAGCAAAAGAGGAAGGGTTCGAGTCATTCAAAACAAAAATTGGAGGATATCGACTTACTGATCACGACGACGCCCTCGGATTCGAACGCTCATTAAATTACGATATCGAACGTATCGTTTCGATTGATGAAGCCTGTACCAATCTTCCGATTCGTATCGATGCAAATCAGACGCTGAACAAGACCGAAACCCTACGTATTACTTCTGAACTGGAATCACGAGGTGTTTCACTGGAGTACATAGAGCAACCACTACCTCTTGGCTCGATCGAGACGAATCGTCATATATCCTCACGAATGCAAACACCACTTGCGATCAACGAAGATTCGTACTTCGATTTCAACCTGACTAATTTCATTAGTGCTGAGGCAACAGACGTTGCTGTTCTTGATCTCGTACCGCTTGGTGGCATACGACGAACAAAGGCACTGGCTGAACAGGCGGCATCACAGAATATTTCAATAGCACATCACTCCTGTTTCGATTTGGGTATTAAAACGGCGGCTATTCTTCATTTAGTGAGTTCTACTCCTGCGTTCGACCTGGCCACCGACAGCGTCTATTATGCGTTCGAGGATGACGTGATTTCGGATCGATTTACCTTCGAAGATGGTGGAATAGAAGTATCGGATGATCCTGGTCTAGGAATCGAGGTAGATCAAGAAAAAATCGAACGGTATCAAACCTATTCATAGACATCTGTGTCAAACCAAAGCAATTATATAACTGATTACTCTATCAGCAACATCATAGGTACTGATAATAAATGTTGGAACAACCGACTCAGATCATATATCCTCTCTGGGCTGTATTGTTTTTTGCGGTTGTCAGTATCTGTGCCTGGAAAAACGAGAATCAGTATTACAGAACACTATTTATTTTGGTAATAATATCTGGATTTATTACTGCATTTCTTTTGAATTCATATATTTCTGGTTTGCTCAATTCGCCTCTCGAACTTAGGTCAGGGGCTATGCCCTTTGCGTCTTACGTTCACTACGCCGTCACCTATGATGATAATCAGACGAGAGATATTGAACAAATTATTTTAGTTGACAACCACGGTAATGAATACGTCCTTGATTCTCATGCTGTCCATCCTAACATTCATGCAATTGGTGAACGTGATAACATTCGAAATGAATTTAAATCGAATACCTCCAACCGAGAGGAATTAGCCGCGTATTTTTTATCGAATGCAAATACTCATCGTACAAAAATACTAAATGACGAGTATACATTTACCGACGAAATTTCAAATGAGTTCCGTAGACATAATGATATTCGGTGGTCAAAAACATATCTCAGAAATTCCACTGAATTCACCAAAATGCGATACTACCGCGTTGAAATTCCATACGGACCTGTTGGCCATCCCTCAAATTACGAGGAACTCGTTGATATGCCCATCTATCCGGATGCCCAAGATGAAGCAGAATATGTCAATAGAACGCTGATCTATGAATACAGTGGATAATTATGTTTTCTAATTATTTCAAGAATGATACACGCCCTACGCCTCTTAACCTTCTAGTTGCACGCATCTTGTTAGGACTCTTTGGAATAATACTCGTTCTACAGATTGACCCATCGATATATACTCTTTTAGATTTTGACCATATCGGAAGCCAAATCTGGTACGGCGGGTTATTTCCACACGAAAATATCTTAAATTACATATGGCTGATACAGTTAGTGACAGTTTTGTTGCTTTTTGGATTTATATTAGGAATTCGTACGAAAGTAACCGCCATTTTGAGCGCTATCTTCATCTCGTATTTAGGAACCTTGCTTTGGACTTTTATGATGTCACCAAACGCAGTACAGTATGCGATCGTGGTAAATTTTCTCCTATTATTTGCTGTTTTTGGTCTTGACGATGTTTTAAGATATGATGAGTTATCTCGATCTAAGGAGCATATTTTCGAACGATTGGATAATACTGATCCCTATTATATGGGTCCTCTAAAATGGGGTTTATTTTTACTCGGTATAATGTATTTTCAAGAAATAGCAAAAATATTGCCTGATGGAAGTTGGTTAATCAACTACGATGAATCAATCCAGAGAGCTGTAATTGCCAACATCTTGTGGAGGGCTGAAATCACCCCAATGGCAGACTTTATTTTATTTTATGATTCAATTGCAATTCTTGCTGCTGTCGGTACGATTGTGTTACAAGTGGGTTTTATATTCGCAATTGTCTTCGGATATCCTGTAAAGTGGTTTTTTGTTGGGCTGCTCGGCCTTCACTGGGGAATCGCTCTCACAATGAACATAACATATGTTTATTACTACATGGTACTCTTCACGTTGTTTCTGTCGTACGATTCTCTATTGTCCAACTTTTCCTGGCAGAAAGAGATGTATATCTATTATCGACCGAAGACAACGAATTATTTACGACTGCTATTACTGTTCAAATGTTTGGATGTGCAGAAAGTATTATATTTCCGAAGAATATCCGATGGTCGTGACAAATCACGGATTAATTTGAGTGGTGATGAAGTAGTTGTGTTGTCGTATGATGGAAGTGAGTATCCTGACCGGGAAGCAGTAAAACGAATTCTCAATGAACACTTGCTACTCAAACCAATTGCCTATATTATTCCCTGAATTTCAAATTTTATCCCATACTGTTGATGTGGTTACTTCCTGCGGGTGTAGTTCGAATACAGGTTATGATTTGGGTTCTGGATAACGTGGGAATTCCCAGTGGATGCCTTCAGGGTTCTCGGCTTCTGACTCGGGTGTTATTTCTAGTTCAACGTAGTATTTTTCACCATTTTGTTCAAAATATGCGTTTTTGTATGGGGGGAAGGAGAGCGCACGCAACCGATCTAATAGATCATCTACTGTCGTTTCTTCCTGTAAATCGAGTTTTGTTATCTCCTTGAAGTCAGAACTGTAATTGATCGATCCCTCGTCTTCGTCTTGTTCGATCGGTTCAATTTGACCATTCCGTATAGACGGCCAGAGTTCTTTAAATAATTCTACCTGTTCGTATTCCAGACGATGAAAGACGTCTCTGCCGTCGTCGTCCGGATAAATTGGAACCTCTTTTCGACCGATGATCGGTCCCATATCAGCTTCGGGTGCCATGAGGTGTACCGAGACACCGACTGGATCGTCGTTGATAATACTCCACTGACTTGGGTCTGTCCCTCGGTTATATGGTAAATAAGATGGATGGAGATTTATCGCTCCCTTCTCTGGAATCTTTATGATCTCTTCGGGCACTATATGACTAAATCCTGCTGAAATTAGCAAGTCTGGTTGTAGCTCTTTGATCGTTTTGTACTGCGATGGGTGTGTAATGAGAGCTGCTACTTCTGCATCTTCCCTCTCAATCAGCCAGTTGTATAATTTATCACCCTTTGTACCCATCTTGTTTGGACCAAGCATTATACAGTCAACCATACAGTCACCAGAAACAGTAACAGGTATCAGTATTGTGTTTTCTCTTGGATAGTCGGAATCTCTTGTTTACTGGAATCCTATTCTGGTAAAAACTCATCAGCCGTCCACTGTTCAACCGACTTAAATCTCGCTTGCTGAGCAGCCTCCAGTCGACTTTCGAACGAACGATCTTCGTTCCCCCAGAGACCAGGATGTGTGAGCAACTGTATTGTCTCGGATAGCCCACTTTCTAAAGGATGCTGATCCCTCCATCGTTGACTGGAATCGGCGATATATTCCATCTCAGTGAACCATTTTGTCCCGTACGTATTCAGAAACGAGGTGTAGTCTTTTTCCAGTACCCAATCAGGAGGGATATGAAACGAAACTACTGGATCAACATCATTGACGACTTGTTGCAGGATTTCTATCTCGTCTTCGACTCGCTCTTCGAGAATCTCGTTTCCGGGGTTCTGTGACCAGTAGTTGTGGGTGCTAAAATGAACACTGACCTCGTGTCCAAGATCAGCAATTTTCCGTATTATTTTTTTATCGTGTTTGCACATTGGATTGTATAGTGGGGAAGTTACCAAAACAAAGTAGGTAGATTCGATCCCATATTCAGACTCGATTAGTGCCATTTTATGCGCTTTCTTTGGTGACCAATCGACATCGTGGCGGAGGTAAATTGTCTTGTGTTTCGGCCCCTCACCAAACTTTCTAAACGTGTATCCTTTCGAAACAAATTCCGACAGTAGCAACCTGTAACGATCGTACGTGAACGTGAAACTGGTCTGTTTCTCTCTCATCTCTTGATTAGTTTTTGCACTTTTGACACAAGGCCCCCAAGACTACGTTTTGATAGGCCCTCGAATCAGTCATCTTTTCCCTTTCCCGACGGTGTAAAGCCAATGGTCAGTCTCACCTTTCCCTATCGCGTTTCGACCGTCCACTATCGCCAGCTTTTCGAACTCACTCCATTCGATAGTCTTGAAGATGTCATGTGCTGTAACGAGCGCGACGCCGTCAAGGTCCACGTTGTGGAACTTGTCTATCGATATCGGTACCGCGTCCTGAAACGCCGTAAAGTCATCTAATAATGGATCGATTACATAGACCGTGTCGACAAGTTCCGTGAGACGTTCGACAACCGACTTGGATGGAGAGTGACTTGTTTCTGGAACCCCGGGACGGTACGTTAACCCGAGTACGGCGATTGTTGCCTCTGAGGTTGCTACTTCGATGTCGTCTAGTCCTTCAAGGAGTTTCTGTACAATAAACGAAGGCATCGAGTCGTTTCGTTCTCTCGCTGCTTCGATTAAGTCTGTCTCTCCAGCAAACTGATTGATCAAAAAGTACGGATACAGAGGGATGCAGTGACCACCGACACCTGCTCCAGGTCGGAAAGGGTGAACAAATGGCATATCACTTGCTACATCCATCGCCTCCTGGACATCAAATCCTGCTTCATCGGCAAGCGTTGCAAATTCATTTACGAGTGCAATGTTGACATCTCTGTAGACACCAGTAAAAACTTTGACTGCCTCGGCTGTTGTCGAGTCAGCAACTGGAACTATTTCATTCTCTGTTATATTCTCATATATGAGTTCGGCAACACGAGTACTTTCGTCGTCTACTCCACCGACAACTTTTGGCCATCTGCGGATATCACGAAGTGCTCTTCCACTGTGAGTTCGCTCTGGACAGAATGCCACTCCAAACTCTCCACTCGCTAGGTTGCTGTGTTTTTCCACTAATGGTTGAACAACGTCTTCACATGTCCTTGGTGGAACTGTGGACTCGACGATGACCATATCGCCTTCCTCGATGCCTGTGGTGATGTCTCGGAGTACCGAGCGTAATACAGAAAGGTCTGGTTGGTTCTCTTCTGTGACGAGCGTTGGAACGATTATGATGTGGACTGCGGCTTCGCTGGCTGCCTTTTTGCTATCTGTCGTTGGACGAAGTCGGTCTGATTCAACACTTGCTTCGATGAGTTCGTCCAAATCTGGCTCGTGATTGAACGGTGCTCGTCCGCTCTTTACAGTTTCCACGACATGGGGGTCGATATCCACACCCAAAACGTTCCCGCATACGTCTGCAAATCTGGCAGCCACTGGAAGCCCCATCTTCCCGAGGCCATACACAGCAACGGGAATGTTCCCGGCTAGAAATTGTTCTTCTTTTTCTTCGTCTGATTCGGGGGTTCGATATAGTTTCATATTCCAAGCGAGGTTGTTATCGAAATGCTCTGTGCTCAATTTCTTTTGCTAACTTCACTGCATTGAGTCCTTCCTGTGCTGAAACTGTCGGAGTCCTACCCTCTTTGATAGTTTGCAGGAAGTCCGTAATTTCGTTTTTTAGCGGTTCTGTGTTTTCGATGAAAGGAAGCTCTATAACGCTCTCGTGACGGTATCTTCTTTCTCCATCTCTATCGACCAGTTGCTTCATCGATCCCCGATAGATTTCGATCTGTCTATCCAAGTAGTCGACACTAACGTAGCTATCTTCCGTGGCAATTCCCAACTGTCGAACTTTTCGTTGAGTAATTCGACTCGCTGTGAGTGTTGCCATCGTCTCATCCCCAAATTTGAGTGTTGCTGTTGCGTGTCGACCACCGTGGCTCCCTGTCGCATTAACTGATTCTGGGTCACTTCCCACGAGCGTCCGTACGATATCTATGTCGTGTATCATCAGATCGATCACGACAGAATCCTGGATTTTCCGTCCAGTATCGGGACCCAGTCGTCGAACCTCGTAAGCGAGTACGTCTGTTTCGGCAAGAACGTCTTTGAGTGCCATTACCGCTGGATTGAACCGTTCGACGTGTCCGACTTGTATCAAGACCTCTCGCTTCTCGGCGAGTTCGATCAACTTTGCACCTTGATCAGGGACTGCGACGAACGGCTTCTCGACGAGGATATCGACATCCGATTCGATGCAGTCACGCGCTATCTCGTAGTGATGTTGAGTCGGTACAACTATCGAGACTGCGTCGACGCGGTCAATAAGCTCTTCCTGACTCAGAACAGAGGTTTCGTATGTGTTTGCAACCTCAATCGCAGTCTGTCGATCCTCGTCGACGACGCCTACGAGAGTCGATTCCTGTAAAGAATTATAGATTCGGGCGTGCTGAGAGCCCATATTTCCTACACCGATGACACCGACTTTCGTCTTCATTTCCTAACCACCCCTTCATACGATCTCACTGCATCAAGGATTTTGTCTATTTCATCTCGGCTGACGCCTGGATGCACGGGTAAAGAAAGAACTTCGTCGACTGCATTCTCTGCTATGGGTGCGCTGTGGTCAATGTGGTCGTATACAGGTTGTTCGTGAAGGCAGCGTGGGTAATACACTGCAGTCCCCACATCGTGATCTTTGAGATGTTGCTTCAGGCCGTCTCTCTGCTCGTGGCGTATGGTATATTGATGATAAACGTGTTTTTTGTCGTCGGGTTCGGATGGAACCTGGATGGAAGCCCCGTAAAGTCCTTCTGTCAGTTGCGATGCGTTCTTGCGTCGCTGTTCGTTGTACTCAGGTAAGCGTTCGAGCTGGACACGGCCCAGCGCTGCGGCTACACTCGTCATTCTGAAGTTGTGTCCGAGTCTGACGTGTTCGTACCCTTCAGACCGACCGTGGTTGACAAACGAAGCCGCGCGATCAGCGAGTGCTTCATCGTCCGTCGTAATCATCCCTCCTTCTCCGCACGTCATATTTTTGGTTGGATAAAACGAGAAACAGCCGACGTCGCCAACTGACCCGACTCGCTGACCGTCCACTTCTGCACCGTGAGCCTGAGCAGCATCTTCGATTAGCGGAATATCGTACTCCTCCGCGATGTCACCGAGTGCTTCCATATCTGCGGGAAGTCCATAGAGGTGAACAGCAAGTATTGCGTCGATTGGTTCGTTATGGACGATTTCTCGCACCACGTCTGGGTCGAGATTGTACGTCTCGGGATCGATATCGGCAAAGACCGGATGCGCACCGACGAACCTGATTGCGTTCGCGCTGGCGATAAACGAAAGCGGCGTGGTTACGACCCGATCACCCTCGCTGAGCCCCAGTGCTTCAAGTGCAGCGTGGAGAGCTGTCGTTCCGTTCGAGGTGGCGACTGCGTGATCTGTTCCACAAAAATCTGCGAATTCGTCTTCGAAGGCCCGTACTTCCGGACCATCAGCTAACATCCCCGAGTCTATCACTTCTTCCATCCGTTCGTACTCTTCCTGACCCAAATCGGGGTTTGCTATCGAAATCATCAGAGGTTATTCTCTGTTTTCAGCTTTTTTGGGAGTGGCTTAAACTCTGCTGGTATGCCGATCGCCAGCGTTTCTTCGGGTACGTCTTCGGTCACAACCGAGCCCGACGCGACGAACGCACGCTCTCCGACGGTCACTCCGGGATTAAGCGTCGCATTTGCACCGATCGTCGCCGACTCTTTGAGTGTCGGTCCCTCAAGTTCTACATCCTGACGAATCGGATAAGGGTCGTTCGTCATCACTGCACACGGACCGACGAACACTCGGTCTTCGATAGTCGACTGTGTTGGAACGTACACACCAGTTTGGAGGCTCACGTTTTCTCCAATCGTGGTATGGCCCTCGATAACCGTTTTCGATCCAACGACCGTTCTTGAACCGATCTCTGTTTGCTCGCGAATCAAAACGTCGTGTCCAGTCTGTACCTCGTCGTGAAGAATGACGTCTGCATAGATCGTACTTCCTGCACGAACTATGACGTCGTTGCCAACTGCTGCGGGTCTCGTGTCGTTAGCGTACTCGTATCCGACGATCGTCTTGGGTCCGACCTCACAGCCTGAACCGAGAGTAGCGTTTGGCATACCGTTGATCGCAACACGGAAGCGAGAACGTGAATCTCTTGTGGTCGCTGGGCGTCACCGATATCGACTTCTTTGGGGACCCTCTTGTTTCCACCAGTTCCCGATCTCACTAACCGAAGCAAACCAGGCATTCATTTCGTTCAGTTTCTCAAGAGTTCTTTTGTACAGACTCCAGTAAGACGGTCTAGAGATGCTAGCTGGGTGCCAGAGAAGCGTGAGTACACCACCAGTTTGTTTGACTTCTTCAGCCAATTGAGTGATGTACTCCATGCCCATGTCCTCATCAATGTGTAATCCTTTTCTCCGGAATATTGCAGTATCTTGCACGACTAATGGCACTTCGAGGAGGTCCAACCGCTTTTTAGACTGATGGTCGTATAGACGCCACGGATACGAACTTCCGAATCGAAAGCCGAGATTGTTGTTGAATCCTAATGTTGAATCGAACTTGAATCCTACCTCGTCGTGAACTGCAGGAGTCTTCCTCATGTCATAGTGCAGATAGTGCTGTCTGACACTCGTGATTTCGTGACCGAGAATGGATTCAATCTGTTCTTTTTGTCTCCGTAGTAAGTCACTGTCCGTAGCGGCGTACCACGTCGGGTGGAGTCCAATCTCCCAGCCACGACTGTCGATTTCTTGTACCATCTCGGCGACTGTACTGCGGTTTCCATCGAAGACAACCTCGTCGTCAAATCGGTAACTTGGATCGCTGATATGAGGATCATCGGTTATCGTGGGAGGGACAAAAAATGTTGATTTTCCACCGTGCGATTCTTCGAGATCAAGCCACTTCTCGTAGCAATGGTATGGATCCTCACTTTTACCTACGTCTTTGCTCGCCCTGAGGACGCCACCAATCAATGATTTTATGGCTGGAACAACTCCGTTGGGTTCGAACGACCTTGTTCCACCATTCAATCTCGCGTTTGCCCTGCTCCAGGACTTTCGAAGCGATTGTCTGAAATCATGCGCAGAAACACTATCCATATCGTGGGTCAAACATACGGCGAAATCTTTATTTTCAGGCCAAACTGGCTTTTCGCCACCGCTTTCTAAATGGTCTAAATCTGCAATTGGTGTATACAAGGACTGAATTTGATTTATAATACTGTAACCGAAATCAGGCACGTGTTCGTTTAACACATTACTTTGGTCTAAATTCTTTACCTCATACTCTCCGTTAAGTAACTTCTCGATATTAATATAGTCTCCTCGGAGTTTGTTCTGGTCCATTGGCAAGGTTAACTATGCTTGGCTCGTCCAAAATATATGATTTCCTTTACGATCATCAATACCCTACTGATCATCCTTTTTGAACACTCTTACGACGTGTGGCCTCTCTTTTAGATGAGCAGCTATTGGTGCCTCATTAGCGTTCAACTCCAGTACCTGCTCAAATCCCCTAGCTGAAAAAATATCTTTATAATTTCGGTATTGATAAGTCCATTTGTCGATTACGTCTTCTTCTAACTCAATCGTAATAATAATATTATTTGTTACTCGAGCGATGTCGTCGAGAATCCAATCGTTTTCTTTGGGAATATGTTGTAATACAGTTACAGTAAATAAAACCTCAAAGAAATCATCTTCGAAATCATCAATATGGTTCTCTACACTCCCTATTTTTATATTATTAGTCTCATAGAGAGCAGGATACTCCTCTTCCATCACCCTAATAGCATCTTCATTAATTTCAATAGTATGAACGTTCTCATATCCCTTTTCATAGAGATAGTTAAGATGACGGCCAATATTACCTCCTAACTCAATAATATTTGAAGTCTTGGACACATTTTGTTCTTTCAATATCTTATGAATAAATTCACTCGTTTCGTCCATTCCTCTTTTTTTGTATATTTCGTGAATTTCATAGTTACTACTAGCAAACCGTTTATGATAATCACTAGGACTTGCAGTGTACTTTAGTATATTATCTCTTGATTTATGATATATCCGCTTGGGTCCTTCTTTGATTGATAAATAAACTGTCCTCATTAAACCTTCTTGTTCATAGACTTCACGGACACTACGGCCCATATCTCACAGTATAGCAGACCACTGATCAATCTTGCTACTTTGAAACCACTTCCTTGGTTACCAGTTCTACTAGAATGCGTAAGTTCGAAACAAGAACTAAGCACCTGGATGGTTTCGACATCTAATCTTCTTTTCAGCATTGTGACTTAGTAACTCTTTTATTCGATCATTGCACCCTTTCTGCCATGGGCCACAATGTATACATTCAGAGTTTGATAAAGGAGGAAGTCGACGGTGAATTAAAAGATAAAATCAAGATTGAAGATAATGTTGGTGAGGGCGTCCATATACACTGGTCCAACATTCGACTAAATCTTTCGTTGGATGATTTCAAAACGATGTGTGATGAACTCAACTCAGCTGCAGAAAAATTAGAATCATGGGAATAGTCCTTGAAGAGTTGGCAGATTTCGAATTGGAGAACGGGCAGTCTATCCAAATAGAATATAACGAAACGGGGACGATACATATGCATATAAATGAGATTCGAGTTGATCTCACCCCAAAGCAATTAAAACAATTAGCTAATCTCACTTCACAGGCTGACAAAAAATTAAAGGACATCAAGGATGGTTATTAAATTAACAGATTCCCAGAAAGATCTGGTGTTAAAAACTCTCTCTCACTTTGACGAAGCTGACATAGAATATGTGATTCTAAGGAGACACGAAGAACTACCTGTTTCGATTCCTGGGACAGAGGAGAAGGTTTTTGACTTGGACATTCTCGTCTTACCACCTGATTTTAATACGGCAATTAGGTGTTTGAAAGAAGAAGGGTTTAGAAGATATCCCAAAAGGCCAGTTCAGCACGATTCAGAAATTATCAATCTCCTACGACAAGCAACTAACAATCCGGTGTATGCTATCAGATTCCTCCTGAACTCACCGAAAAATTTGTTCAATACAGTTTACAAATCTGCACAGGAGGATGCGACGCAATCGCTGTCACCGTATGAGAAACTGATGAAAAGAAACAATTACTCTCGCCAACTCACGCATCAGGAACAGCAAGAGGTGAAGTTCGATCTCAAGGCACATCTAGCCTATAAATCCCCGGCAAATGATCGATTATATCGTGTAGATTCAGCTGTGGAAGAAGAAATGTTAGACCGCAAATCGGTCAATGATAACATTGCTAGACCGTCACCACCTGATGAACTAGTTCATCTAATCTGTCATCGATTGTATGACAAAGATGGGGTTTTCACTGACTATTATGTCAACCGTTGTGACGAATTAAAAAACAAAGTATTTCAATCGAATGAGATGGATGAGCAGTTCCGTGAGTTATTGAGTCTTATCTTTTTCGATGCATCCGATTTCGTTTACGAACAAGTCGGGGCAGGGAATTACACTGAATTATTATTCAACTTAAGATCATATTCTGATTATTGATATGCGAGACATAGTATCTAAATACCTTCAGGTCATCAGTTCTGAAGGATTCGCCCATAGTACATCAAGAATCAAACACTCGCTTGAACGCAGAATTCGCCAAAAGACAATTCGTTATTGTGGGCAAACAGATGCAAATAACAATAAGGTTGTTTATATAAGTCCTAAAAAAATAATCCATTCTGGGACATATTTACGGAGAGACCATGTGGAAAATATCGGTGCAGTATATTCTGGTAAATGGGACAAACCATTTCACGATTATACTAAATTGAACTGGTATCAATCGTTCAAAATGCGAATTGTGGAGGGTGAGCCGTGGGAAGAAACACCAATATACCACCATTTTAGACAAAAAGAAATAACAAGTGATGAGATACAACAGACCTTGGATTATTATGATGATTTAATACAATCAATTAAGAACAGTGGGTATAAATCTCAGAGCGAATTAGAAAGTGATCACCATTCATCCATCGATAATGAAATTGGTGTAGTCATTACAAGAAATGGTATGCTGATTAGAAATGGACAGGGAAGGCGTCGTTTCTATATATCCAAGATAATAGGCTTAGAGGCGATTCCTGTTCATATTCGCGTGAGACATAATGAATGGCAAAAAAAGAGAGATTATATAAGAGATCTCTCTGATTATTCTTCACTCGACGATCCAAATATATTACATCACCCAGATATCGAAGATATCATTTGAGATTTATGGCGAAAGGTGTTCCAGATCCTCTATTACGGATCGCGAGATCAATTACGAACTACTCTCCACGATTAGAACATTTTATTCTATGTGCTTACAAGTTGTATTTTAAGTACTTTGTTTCAGCGTATATTGCCTTACGAGCAAAATTTCTCTCTTGGCAGACGGCAGGAAGATATTATGATGCTGAAATAAACCCTTTCAGACTGTTATTTATCCCGCCGGAATCTGTGAAATTCAAAAATTCAAACAAAGATGTTTTTGACTATCCATATTACGTCTGTGAGGTAGTTGATGGTGACTGGGATAAAAATTGTTCCCTTTTTCGAGATTCGGACGTGTTTCGAGCGTTTGAGACTCGTTTTGTCCACGAAAGTGAGTGGAAGAGAACTGAGTTTTACCACAGGGTACTCAACCAAATTGAAAACGGTAAAAAAATGTGGGGTTGTAGTACGGCAGCAGAATTTCAAAAGCGGTGTTCAAAATTAGAGGAGTTATATAGACAGATTGAAAAAGTCGGATACAAATCTCAACGGGAATTAGAACACGGGAGTATTCCAGTTTCCGAGGTGCATGTTTACAAGTGCACGCCTGAACTTGGTGAGGTTTGTGTAGATATTGACCGTGAAGGCAATTTCATACTAAATGAAGGCCGTCACAGACTGGCAATCGCTCAGGTCTCGGATACCGTCGACGAGATACCAGTACGAGTCAAGGGCCGACATAAAGAGTGGCAAGAGCGTCGTGATCAGTACGTCAATGGAGAGATTAGTGAGGACTCAGACATTGCCTCTCATCCCGATATATCATACCTCAGAGAATAGATTTCCGATTTCTGCATACAGTATGCGACAATCCTGTTTTCGTGTGAGTTTTATAGGCTGATTTCTACTCTCTGCACAGCCACCGAGATTACTCTCTTCTATCTATGAAAATTGGGCAGACATCAATACTACTGTTTATTTCAAAACTAACGGTTGCTCTTATTGGGTTTATTGCGACAGTTTATTTCGCTCGGTTACTTGGTGCAGAAGTCATCGGTATATTCGCGCTAGTTACGACAGTCGCAGGATGGCTTGCTCATGCGGGCGAGTTGAGTATCGGAAGTGCCCTCGTCAAACGGATTAGTGAGGGAGAAGAACAGGGCGCATATTTGACTGCTGGGATTCTGTTAACCGGCAGTATCGGACTTATTGTCACTCTCTTGACTCTCGTATTTCAGTCGGCGCTCGAAAATTACATTGGAGATTTCGATACCTACGTTGCACTCTCTGTCGTCTGGTTCGTTATTGTATTTGTCTTTTTGAAACTATTCAGCAGGTTTGTGATGTACACTTTGAAAGGTCAACGCGATGTGCATCTCACTGGCATTCTCAATGTCGTGAAAGGGGGTGGGAAAAGTATCCTCCAAATTGCGTTGGTATACGTCGGCTGGGAACTGCTTGGTATGCTGGTTGGGTACGCAGTAGGTACGTTACTAGCAGGGCTTATTGGATTATATTGGATTTCGATTCGCCCTTCGATTCCAGCGAAACGCCACTTTATGAGCCTCTTCGATTATGCAAAGTATTCGATACTCGGCACGCTAAAATCGAAGGCGTTCAACGAAGTAGACATTCTGATGCTCGGAGCGTTCGTTTCGACTGGTTTGGTCGGTGTCTATTCTGTTGCCTGGTCGCTCGCTAAGTTTCTTGATCTGTTCAGCCGATCAATTCGTGACGCAATGTTCCCCGAGATTAGCTTCACCTCTAAACAGGAAGCTACTGAGGCCGCTGCTGGAATGATTCAAGACTCGATTGCATACACTGGATTGATAGCAATACCAGGACTGGTCGGTGCTGTTATTTTGAGTGATCGGCTGATGGCTCTCTACGGTCCCGAGTTCGTCGAAGGTGCATCTGTTCTCGGTTTATTGGTGCTAGCAGTGTTGCTATATTCCTACTATGCGCAATTTTTGAATGCACTGAACGGGATCGACCGCCCAGACATTGCGTTCCGAATAAATCTTGTGTTCATATCAGCTAATGTTACATTAAACGCAGGATTAATTTGGCAGCTCGGTATCGAAGGTGCTGCTGTTGCCTCAGTGCTTTCTGTGGGTGTTGGGTTCGCTCTATCATATTACACCCTCAAACAACTCGTGGATTTCGAGACACCAATCGGCGAACCACTGCGACAGAGCGTTTCTGCCGTTGTTATGGGCATTCTCGTATGGCTTGCTCAGGACATCATCGAAACATTCGAAATAATCACGAACAACACAATTCTCGTTATGTGTCTCGTGTTGTTTGGTACAGCAGTGTACTTTCTTCTGTTGTTCGGACTGTCTTCCCGGTTCCGTCGTACAGTTGCTCACAATCTCCCCGACAACATAGTATTAAGAGTGTGAATAATTACGCCAACTCTGTTGATCTTATCGGTTCGGAAAACAGGCTTGCAAAATGTTTTATAACGATCTCGGGTGTTGAGTAACAATGCCATCGCTCAAGGAGGCTTATGCAAAGTACCGTACTGATGGAGGACTTTCTCTATTTATTACTAGTATCCAGTACTTTTTATCAGTAATCTATGAACGTTTGAATACGAGTCTAACCTTTCCAGTAATTATGTTTTTGTCGTCGCGTTTCTCACCAAAACCGGGTCTGGTTCTATTCCACAATATGTTGGGTTATCGAGGAAACAGTCCACACGTATATCAGTGGTTTCTCCAGCAAGAAAGTGGGACGATCACTCCTGTCTGGGTAACGCACCGACTCACTCAGTATATACGGATGAAACGGAACGGAAAGCCTGTCATCTACCTGTATTCACCTCGAGGACTGTACTACTTCGCTACTGCAGACCTCATCTGTTATGATACTTCTGGACACTATCAGTATCCCGACTCTAGTACACAATTCAAACTTCGTCACGAGATTCCTGTAAAACGCGGCTCGTCCATCGAAAAAGATCCTACTGACGAGCCACAATCAGATGCATCCGTTGAGTCAGCCGAGAAGATCCTTAATGATCAAATTCATTCGAAAAAACACATACTCTATCCATCCGAATTTTTAGCAGCTAGTGAGAGTGACGAATCGGCCCAAATTGCTCCCTTTGGCTTTCCTCGAAACGACGTATTATTTACCAACCAGGAATCTGAGTCATGGGAGAGATTTATTCAGGGGCATTTATACGACCTGGTTGTCCTATATGCCCCAACGGTGAGACAAACTTCACTTGAATTGTTCCCCTTCGATGATTTCACAAAAACTGATCTCGTCGAGCTTTTACATGAGCTGAATGCATTACTGCTGATTCGTCTTCACCCAAATGATCGGTTTATACCAGCCGTTACAGAGACTATGCACGAGTATCCCAATCTACAGCAGCTGATTGATGAACTACTCGCTACAGATTACGTCAAAATAGC
>LKMJ01002669.1_pt1 | contig 16466 bp, 25 predicted proteins | sample 643391 | NCBI WGS metagenome assembly LKMJ01 (sample SAMN04112250, study PRJNA286221) | soda lake metagenome | biome: soda lake; feature: Kulunda Steppe; material: water; isolation source: sample PL-Br10 brine of Picturesque Lake | place: Russia: Kulunda steppe | collected 2010-07
GCACTCTCTATGAGAACTGGCATCAGGCACTCAGCACCATATGGCAGCGGCTGCGCGGTGGAGCCATATGCTGCGCGGTGGAGCCATATGCTGCAGGCAGCCCACTCCGTACGGGGCATTTTACTCAGGGGTGGGGCATTTCACTCAGGGGTGGGGCATTTCACTCAGGGGTGGGGCAACGCCGCAGGTGGCAATGGGTCCCAGTCAGCGTCCTAAGGAGGCATCGTCTTTCACCACTCACTTGGTCCTAAACGCCTCCTCTACGCACACATACACATACACATGACATGCACGCACACATATGCACAGATGCAAGCACACCTGGGACTCCCGACGCGCTGGTGCCGCGCATTGTGGCCAGCGCAAAGTGCAGCACCTCCGCCCTGCGGCTGTGGCGCTCCATACTCAGTGGCGGCGCGGCGTACACCGATGTGCGCAACCTGAGGACAGGCATTGTATACGTGCACACCCGGAACTTGTGGCACATGGCACAAGCATCATGCATGCATGTATGCACGCCTGTGGATGTGCGCCACGTGCTGGCAATGCAAGCATACATGCGCACCCACCCTGAATTAAAACAAAGCATGCACAGGGGCTGTTTTTGTGGGGCAGGCTTGCAGACGCGCGTTCGCAGCTGTGTCCCGCGCATTTAGCTTTAGGATCCTCTCACTGCTTCAGGATCCTCAAGGCTCTTAAGGCCGGGCAAGCGCGCACAGCAGCGCTCGGGAACCACTGACAAACATGGAGCATGAAAGGATTCCACGACGCAGCTGCTTGCAGAAATCTACACAACCCTGATAACATGAGGCCTGCCTGCCCCTCACCCCACTGGACTGTGGGCGGGGGATGGTGCCGCATGCCTCACCCTGGCATTGCCTATGGCTGGGGGAGGGTGGGGGAACAATTGCTGCAGGGGATCTGTCCGCCAGCCAAGCTGCTCTTGGAGGCAAGTGCAGCCCTGTCACACTCATCCTATGAGCGACCTCAAAGAAAACAAGAGCCGAGAGCGCGGCGCCAGAGCCCAGCCAAAACTCGCACGCACATGCAGCATGCATGCAAGCCCGCACACGTAAGCATGCACGCTTGCACCCGCCGTACGGATACAGTAGCACGTGCCCACGCTGCATAAAGCTCACTGCATCAAGCACGCATGCTGCTTGACGCGCCCAAGGCCAGGTGCTGCTTGCAGCCCCGTCCACCCAGCTCATGCACGCGTGTGCGCTGCAGTGGGCAGCACCACCGCCCTGGGCAAAGCTGCCACACACGGCGGGCGCACAGCCCCCCGCCCAGGCAAGCTCGCTCGCTCGCTCGCTCGCGTGCACCAGCATCTCGCAGCCAGCGCTCGATGCTCATCTGATCAAGCGCATGCCATTCCAGGTTTGCCCACAGCCCCACGGCTCTACAGGCTGTGCAATCCTGCGCGGCCCCGCACCTGCGCAGGTAGGAGCTGTAGTAGTGGGCGAACACCGGCGAGGGCGGCGCGGCAGTGATGATCTGTCGCATCGTGGCAGCAGAGCTGGTGCCCGACTCCAGCACTTCCCGCGCCCATTCTGACTCAACCGCGTCGCTCACCGCGGCCTCGCTGGTGCCCTGGGCGCGCACATACACACGTGTGTGTGCTTGGTAAGTGTGTGTGTTTGCCTGGGGTGTTTGTGCGTGCGTGTGCTTGCTTGTGTGTGCCTGTTCGCCTCTTAAGGCGCAAGCATGTGCCTGTGCACATCCGTGCATGTTTGGGCGTACATGCTCATGCGCATGCACTCGTCTTAAATACTCAGGTCTTTCAGGCTGAAGGCCGTATCCTTGTTATCCTTGCAGGCTCAGGTCTTACAGGCTGAAGACCTTTTCCTTGTCATCCTTACAGGCTCAGGTCTTACAGGCTGAAGGCCTTATCCTTGTTATCCTTGCAGGCTCAGGTCTTACAGGCTGAAGGCCTTATACTTGTAATCCTTAAAGGCCCTCGTCGCAGGCCTCATCGCAGGCCCTCGTAACAGGCCCTCGTCGCAGGCCCTCGTTGCAGGCTCGTCACAGGGCCCACACACAACGCGCCCCGCAAAGCCCCCTGCCCGTGCACCTGCAGTAGGCCCTCCGACAGCAGCAGCAGCTGCTCCTTGATGCGTGCCTGCAGCTCCGCGGCCTCCAGCTCCATCTGCGCGTCTGCCAGCTTGCACAGGAGCTTCAGGTGCTCCGGGCAGTCTGCAGGCACCGGTAGCGTGCAACAGGCAGCGTCGGTGGCACATGGCAGGCATTCAGTAGTGCACAGCAGGGGCAGCGTCAGTGGCACATGGCAGGCATTCAGTAGTGCAGAGCAGGGGCAGCGCCGGTGGCACATGGCAGGCGTCGAGTTGTGCACAGCAGGGGCAGCGTCTGTGGCACATGGCAGGCGTTGAGTCATGCACAGCAGGGGCAGCGTCGGTGGCACATGGCAGACGTTGAGTTGTGCACAGCAGGGGCAGCGTCGGTGGAGGGCAGCAAGGTGAGGTGTTGCTCCGGGCACTCAGCAGGCGCCAGTGGTGCAAGGCAGGCGCCAGTGATGCAAGGCAGGCGCCATTGATGCAAGGCAGGCGCCAGTGATGCAAGGCAGGCATCAGTGGTGCAAGGCAGGCGCCAGTGATGCAAGGCAGGCATCAGTGATGCAAGGCAGGCATCAGTGGTGCAAGGCAGGCGCCAGTGATGCAAGGCAGGCATCAGTGGTGCAAGGCAGGCGCCAGTGATGCAAGGCAGGCATCAGTGGTGCAAGGCAGGCACCAGTGATGCAAGGCAGGCATCAGTGGTGCAAGGCAGGCGCCAGTGATGCAAGGCAGGCATCAGTGATGCAAGGCAGGCGCCAGTGATGCAAGGCAGGCGCCAGTGATGCAAGGCAGGCGCCAGTGATGCAAGGCAGGCATCAGTGGTGCAAGGCAGGCGCCAGTAGTGCAAGGCAGGCATCAGTGGTGCGCAGCAGGGGCGGGTGCTCGAGGCAATCCGCAGGCGTCTACGCTGCACAGCAGGCAGCGTCAGTGGAGTGCAGCAGGGTGAACTTGGGGCAGTCAGCAGGCATCAGGCATCTCTGCCGCCCCTCCACTTCCCCTCCTCTCACCTCCATGCCCCGTCCCATGAATCATTCAACACCTCACTGACCCTCCCCTCCCCTCCCCATGACCCTTCCAAGGCCTCACAGTCTCCTCTTCCCTCCCCTCTATGTCCCCTTCCCACTGACTCTTCCAAGATCTCACTGCCCCTCCCCTCCCCTCCCCTCCATTACCCTCTGCCCGACTTCTCCTAGACCATAGAGCCCCACCTGCAGGCGTGTCTGCCAGGAGCCTGCGCCAGCACGGCTCCGCCTCCACCGGCAGGCCCGCCTTCATTGCCGCTTCTCCGCACCGCCACAGGAAGCCCTGCAGAGCCCATGTGTGGGCGTGTGTGACCCAGCGTAGTGGCCTGAAATGCATGCATTCCAGCGCGCCTCCCGGCTTCCCATCCTTCCCCTCTCCCCCCCTCCTTGATGCCCCCCCACTCTCCCTCCCTCCTGCCCTCCCTCCTTTGTCCAACTTGCCCATGCACCCTCTCCCACTGCACAAATGCCTCGTGGCTTGCAGATGGCAGCCCGCACAGAATGTACAAGGGCATAGCATGCCACCCAGGGCCGCGCTCCCCCCCCCCACATGCTGATGCAGGCCCCTCCCTCCCTCCCTCCCTCTCTCAACCTCCTCTAAACACAACTGCTCTTCCCCCCTTGACCACAATTGCATGCTACCACCCCTGCAGCCGCCTCGGCTGACGCGCCCAGCGCAGATGTCAGCCCTCGCTCAGGCATCACAGGTTCACAGTGTGTACGCACTGTAGCAAGGTGCATCCACTGCACACTGCCGCACTGCTACGCTGCCAAACTGAAACACACGCTGGCGGACAACGACTTGAAAATCCGTGTTGAGCTGGTTGGTTGGGGCAGTTGAGCCGAGCACTGCTGGCGCTGACCGCTTCCCTCCCCTACCTCCAATGCTCACAAACACACACAGAGGTGCGCACGCCCACGCACACACACATACACACACACGTACACATGCACACGCACGCACACGCGCACACATACATGCACACGCGCACACATACACACACACACACACAAACGCTACACTACCGAGCGCCCAATTAGACCGCAAGACCACCCTACCAATACGCTTCACCGCTGCACGGGCGAGCACCTAAAACTCTATCCTGGCCATCGTGCACGGTGCAGCCAGGCCTCTTCCCGACCTACTGCACGCCAGGGCAGTCTGCGCTCTGCCCTCACCGGTGCACGGGTATGCAGCCCCGGCTCCGCCGACGCATAGGCCATGGACGCCAAGGTACTGAACGCCTGTGCGGCTTGGCCCCATTGACCTGTCGTGCGAGGGTGGGCGCGCAGGGCAAAGCAGCGGGGCTGGAGAAGTGTCGTGGGAGGCTGGTCACTGAGACGTTGAGACTGGGGGGGCGCTCATAGGTGGCAGGAAAGATGCATGTGGGATTTGTGTGCATGTTCGCACATATATGTGTGTGTACAGGTGCGCAGGCATGTAGATGTGTGTGTACATGCGTGATGGCAGGCACATGCTATGTATGCATCTCAAGTGCACGTGCACACATAGGGGTGCACTACCGTGTCATCGATCTATCAGGCATTTCGTCTTTTGAGGTATTTCACAAGCAGCCGTTGGCAAACGATTGATTGAACTGGACTGAACAGGGCATCTCTCTGAGCTGGGATTTGAATTGAGCTACTCATCTTATGGTGCAGGAAAATAGAATTTGGAGAGTATGCTGGCACTGTGGGCGTAATGCAAGGAGCCCGATCATGCTGACATGAGAAACTTTTGTGGAAGGCTGGTCTCCGAAGAGCAGCTTACCAAGCTGTTGGAACAGCCAACTCTAGGTGACCTAGTAACTTGCGCTGGCATTCAAAATGCTAACACCCAACATCCTAAGGCCCTGACGCCATGTATCAAGACTGGTTGTACACAGCTGGCAGTGAATATGTCTCTTCAGCACAGTTCCCCTAGCCATGACCCCGCGCAGACCTGTCTCAGCATATAGCTCGGCAAGCCCTTGCCACGCCAGCGGGTTATTTGGATCCACACCGGTTGCTCTCTGGTACGCTGCCTCTGCCTACATCACATCCATCATGAAGCATTTGAAAGTGCTTGCACGCGCTTGGAGTAACGATCCTGGGCTAGGCATACATTGATTAAATAGAGGGGTGATCCAGCACACCTGCTTGTACTCATGAAGACCAAACGCTGCTTTGCCAACAAACCTGTGGGTTGCGAGAAGACAACACATGACTCAGGATGATGAGGGCAGGAGCTTGCCTTTATGCACAGCAAGTTCGGACAAAGAATGCACATCCTTCCCGTGACTTACACAAGGGCTTCATAGCTGCTGGGATTCTCCCTCAGCACCCCCTTGCATTCAGCAAGGGCTGCATTGTAATCTTTCTTTCCTAGAGCCTCCCTGGCCAGCTTCAGATGCTGTCGCACCTGCGACATATCCAGACTCTTCTACCCTGAAGACCAGTTCAAATTTTCCATGTACACCAGAATGTTATTTATATTTACTTGTTGGCAGTTGACGCCGTTTTATGGACATCGCAATTCTGAAATTTCAGATCATTTACACGAGTAGAGACACAGTACATAAATAAGCTCACATATTTAAGGGTTTAACATACGGATCGACCATCGATGGAGGACCCACATGCTGCGAAAGCGCTCGGCGGGATGCATATAACCGATTATGTTTGGCAGATCTTTAATTGCACCACATTTTCTGCCTAGATACCTACACCTGGAGCTAAGTAGGCGTGCACTTCGTGACATTGCTCGTTTATTCGCTTGTGCCCATGATTCAGAATTAAAGTATGTCCTTTTTATGACCTTTGTCACGCCAGATACATGCAGTGCCAGATTTATGCTGCATTGTGAGCCGGAGGTTGGTTGAGTTAGTTGGAGGAGTATTTGATCCCTTGCTCAGTTCAGCTATAGCTGTATTTGAGCAATGATGGTGTGTGGACTGGCTGCTGACAGTGACAGTGCACACCAAGCAGACAACAGGTTGCCCGCGATGAGACTGAGATTAGGACGTTCTCTCTGTTATAGCCATGCTACGAGTCTAATTTGGATGCAGCAGTCTCTCAGCGTGACACCTTGCTTGGAAATGTGCCATTTGAGAAGGAGATTCGCAGAACAATTTGCTGGTTATACTGGGACTGATAGAATTTACATTGGAGACAGAAAAGCTTTTTACTCTGACAACATCAGCTGAGGGTGTGAAATTATTTCTCTTGAAGCAGATGCACAAATTGCTTCTTCTTCATTCTGAGACTTTGAATATTTCTTTGTCTGGCTGGCAATGTCCAGCAAGCCCAGCAGTCAACCCATCTGGCTTAAGGTCTAAACCCATAGTAACTTAATTTTCTGAGAGTTAAGATATTTTTTGTCTGGCTGGCAGAGCCCAGCAAGCCTACCAGTCAACCCATCTGCTGAAGTTCTAAAGCCATTGTAACTTAAATTGCACCATACTTCCAACAGCGCTGCAGCTTCCAATAGCACCAATAATAGGGACACCAACTCTTTGTTTCTAAATTTAGACAGACCTGCTTATGAATAAGTATCTCGGTTGCCGGATCCTCTGTTCTACTAGGAAAGGAAAATGAGTTAGTAACTCATGTTTAAATGGCAGGGTAAATGACACATATGCAAGACCTGCATGAACATGTACTGCGCCCTTTACACTCTTGGTGAATGCTTGTGCTTACTGTATTGGGCCACTTGTCAGCGCTTGCGCTGAAGATAAGAGATCAAATTGAATACAGGCAAGTTAGATCACACTGAAGAGAAGTGAACGAAAAGGGAGGGGGCAACACTTTCTCTGGCTCTGGCTGATCATTGGTACAAAGAAGCCGTTTAACTAAACTACATGCTTGCACATCCTGCGCTGGCACTGTCCTGCTGGGTGATGCCCTCAGTCTCCGATTGCCCTACCCATCCTTTACGATGGCTTGGCGCAACAGCTCGTCATCATCCATGTCTTCCTCATCATTCCCCTCCTCCTTTTCATGGACCGCCGCAACAGGGACAGGCATCAAATCCTCCTGCATTGGATCCCCCCGTTGCTGCTCCTGCTGCTGCTGCAGCCCACCTGCGCCCTCCCCTTGGTCCACGGTCAGGGCCTGCTCTCCGCTGGTCCCCGGCGCACTGACGCCCAGAGCAGGCCCTGCTGCATCATGAGCGCTCATCGCTGGCTGATCTGTGTCCCTCCCACTCACAACGCGGCCCTCAGCAGGTGGTACAGCCGGCGGCGCACGTGGTGCTGGTTCCTCAAACAACTGCTCGTCCAAGTCAGGCACAGCCTCAAATGCGTTTGCCTGGGCAAGTGATGAGATGGTTTGGCATTGTTAGAGTTGGGGCATGCACCAGGCTGCACGGCCGATAGTGCAAACAATGAACCCTGCACCAGACTTTTTTCCAACAGCCGGCACGTGGTGGGGCTCGGTCCTCTCCTACTGCAGAGACCACTCTCTTGCTTGCTCCCTGATTGGGCAGCCACACATCTGGGAGGGGAAGCCACAAGAGGAGGCCCTTCGCTCCTGGCAAACAAGCCCAGGCCCCTGTGCTGGTCAGGCACAACAAAGCAGGGCAAGCTTCCTCAACTCAGCAGCCCAGCCTTGCTGCAGAAAGCACACGCCCATGCTCCCTTGTGATGCGCGCCCATACATCCTCCAGGCACGTATGGGTGGCGGCTTTTGTCCCACAGGCACCCACCCACAGCTCCTCCTGCATAGCTTCAAGGGCATCCACTTCGTTCATCAGCTCATCCTCCATAGGCGGCCCTGCATCATCCTCATCAGGGAAGTGCGGCCCAGGCACCGAGGAAGGCACCCCATGTGGGTTGCCTGCATCCGCGTGTAAGGGGCATTGTGCACAAACAACACAGTGTCTGGCGCGCACAGGGGCAAAGGGGAGAGGGACCATTAAGCATTGGCTTTGAGCTTTAGATGGGAGTGGACCTGCAGGCAGAGCTGGCACGGGTTTGCTACTTATTAGCAAGACACCCCAACAACACAGGAAGCACATGATGATGCACACTCGTGCGTGCTTGGTGTTCGGAAAGTGCACAATGTGCTCAGCCACATGCTCTTCAGGTTGCTGAAATGGATATGAGCATCCAGCAGGTGTGTATGTAGTACTCTGGCCACCAAGCCTGCACCTCAGCCTCCAATCTAAATCCTGAATGCTGACAGGGGCTGCAGGACAAGTCATCCCTCACCACTCCCCTGCTAGTCTGCTTGACTTCCGCTCCTCATGCCCAGCAGACGCTGCACCCTCGCAGGACATGCACACGGCGGTGACGCACAGTGCACGCAGCCATGATGCATGACCTTCAGCATAGCCACAGCAGCAGGCTCGAGCCCGCGCTGATGCCCACCCCCAAGGCCACCAAGGTGGGCGCATCTGTGCATACCTGTAAGGAAGTTCACATGCAATGGATCGAGCGCACAGCGCCCACCTGCCGTGCCATGGGTCTGGCCCTGGCCGGTTGGCATGCCCCCTGCACGCGCATGCTGCGGCGGCACTTGGGGCGCAGCAGCAGCGGCAGGGGCATCAAGGTCCTGGCCGTCTGCCTGTTCTCCCTCCTGCTGCTCCTCCGCCAGCAGCTTGACCAGGCCTTGGCGCAGCTCGCGAAGCTCGTTCTGCAAGCAAGGGGCGAGCATGGGGGCTGTGGGGCCAGGGCTGGTGAAGAGTGTGTGGTGTGGATCATGGGTGGTGGACATCTGGCAGCCAAGCCACCTCACAGCCAGGAAACTAAGAGGGACGGGAGTATGCTCAACTGCATGCGCACAGACGCTGCAGGCGCAGCTACCCTAGCATGTCCTTGGGCCATGTGGCGCGAACCGCCCCTACAATAGCGTGCAAGAGCCCCTCGTGTGCCCACCTTTGCAATGGCACACATGAGGACCATCGCAACAGCCCTTGCCCACAACAGCACATGAGCCTCAGCATCACCGACCTTCACAATGGCGCTGCTGCCAAGCTTCTCAAGCTTTACGATGAAATCATCAAACTTGCAGTGGGGGAAAATGCGCTGTTGCCAGCGCGCGTACAGCTCAAGCAGGCGCTGCAAGTCTCCCACCTGCAGACCATATGCGTGCGCAACATTGAGAGGTTATGTATTGGTGACTGCCCTGTGCGCGCTAGGGACCCTGAGCAGCTAGTCAGCCAGTCAATCAAGGCGTCTGCGTAAGAATGGGCAGTGCACAAGCAAGACTTCTTGCAAACATCCTGTGCGTGTGCTGCTGCTACTCATGGCAAGCACAGACTGCTTCTGCTGTGACAGTATACGCCAACATGCCTGAGCGAGGCATGCCAAGTGGGGCTTCCCATTTGACAACAATGACTTCTGCAGCATTCCCACTTGGGGCTTTGATCAGTGCACCAGATGGTGATTTGATGACCAGCTCGTAAACAAGGCAGCAGATAGAAGGCGAGTCCATTTGCCCCTAAGAATCTTGGTCAAAGATGAATTGCCTTTACGTGGCATTTTAAGCAAATTGGGCATATAATGAGCTGCTTTATGGCATGAAAAGCACAAAGATGTGAAGCTCGCTGCAAAGGGTGAAGGAATGAAACATGCGCAGCCGATCAGCAGTGTCCCATCTGAGACCGCTGTCCTGAAGAAGACAGAATTGTCTCTCTCTGTGCGGATCACACACCATCAGATCTAATACCCCACCTCGTGGCCTTTACCCTTGAACTGGGACCTCATTGTATCTGGAAATTTGCAGAACACGTCATTGATTCCTTGTGGCTCCTGAAGAGAAGGTAGGGCAGAATGAGGTCGTTTAGCTCGAGAGTCATTGGCTCAATCTAGCGCAGGATGTCACTTTAGAAACTGCTATTGCTTGACCTTGGGCTTATTGTTCATCTTGCTGGACCATGGAATGCGTACAACCTTCCACGGATACAACCATGTTTCCTCTGTGTTGGGCTAATTTAGGTTTGGGCAGCGTGGCAACCAAGACTCAAGAAATAAACCTATCCCGCATGCCCCTGTACAAGAATATATGATTCATGTGATAGGACTGTTTTGGCAGAGAGTCTCATTAGGTCGAAACAGAACACACACCTTTAGGAGATCCAAGGTTAGCTTTGGACGTGGCTTGCCCTTCTTTCTCGTCTTGGTGACAATTCCAGCTGCACCACCTTCTCCTGTACCTTTCTCGGCAGGTCCGGGTTCATCGCTGCATGGGCCCAACCGCGGCAGTGAAAAGGAGTGATGCATAGTTGGGCAAATTGAGTGTATGTGCCTCCTTTGCAGTCTACCTGCCCATCCCCCCCTTACTTTTGCGCCTGTCCCTCTATATCTCTATCGGCAATCCCTATCTGCACATCATCGTCCTCCCAGTCGTCCATTGCTGAGCCTGACAGCGAGAGCAGCCAGAGCTGTCAATGACGACAGCTGGGAACCTGTTACAGGCTAAGACCTTTCCAAATCCACAGCCTCCAATCTTTGGGCCTCTGAAAATTATAGACGAGCCGCCCGTGCAGCTGCTTGCTCTTTTCTAATTATACAAAACCCTCTCCTAGCTCTTGTCCTTTTTCACGTTTAAATTATCAAATATTATTATCACGCATTCGCCTTTAAGAACATCCCGACAGCTGCCCTAGAAGTGCCCCTTCTGGAACTTGGCGGTTGATGGCTGTCGTTTTTCAACCTAAGGTCACAAATGAAAACACACGCACGAGATTTAGGAGCCAGAGGACCCTTGGCTGCTCACCATCTGTAAGCCTCGCACAGAGCCGTCCAAATCAGCTCCAAGGCAGGCCTCTCACCTCAGTCCTGTCAGCAGCAGTTGGTGATCAGAGCTCGTCATCTGCACAGCAACAGCGCAAAGCAAGTGCAAGGGCAAGAGAGCAAATTACGAAAGCATGGGACGCCTTGAAAAGATGGGCACAGCAAAAAGAGGTCGTTTTGTCAGCTTCTGAAGTGTGGGCGCCGGTCAACAAGGTTGCAGTGCTAGGTAAAGCTTGTGATGAGGCATGAGGCCACCATGTGCTAGTTGTATGCGTACTCAGCAAGGGCCGTTCAGTTCCTGTGCTGGACCTCCTGGCTGGCCGCAGGTGGAGGATCCTTTGCCACTGCCATGGGGTGCATCTTAGCGCTTCAAAAAGAAGATGTTGTAAGTTCGGCACATGATGTATGTGCAAGCCAGCACATCAGCTTGCTCTCATGACCAACGCGATCGCACTCCCAAATGCTCCTCCCTCCAGCTTCCCTGCACCTCCGAATGACAGCATCAAACGAAAAAATTTGAGAGGAAAGGAATTTTTGCATCGCCTTGGTGGTAGCCCAGCCAGAGATGTGCTGGCATGCGCAATGGGGCACAAAGAGACTTGTAGACCCTTAGTAGACAGCTGGAACCAGCTCAATGAGCCCACACTGCCCAACTTACCAGGGATAGCATATAAAGTACCACAAATCCCTATTCCATGCAGCTCTGTATGCCTCTTTTGAGCAGGATGTTGTCCTGCTCGTAAGGGACGCGCAGCTATGCTCCGACATCAATGTAAAGCACATGAACACCAAGTACTTGGAGGTGCGAGGACTGAGGGCTGATGAAGCTGGATGGAAAAAGGAAAGTCTATTCATTGCTGCGGCTAAATGATAAGGCCCGCCCCCTGTGCTGATTTGGCCTTGCAAGGGTGCAGTTGTGCATTGCACGCAACTGGCTGTGTTTTTGGCGTAATTTCAGACCAAGGCAGCATACCTGGCTTGCATGTGGGTCAGGTGGTATGAGGCTTTTTGGCATGAGTTCAAGCTCCATAATTGCTGAATAGGGTGGCCTGCACATTTGCATGTTCGGACTTGAGGTAACTCCATTGTGGCCCGGGCCTGCACTGGTGTCATCTACTGCTGCTGCTGCTGCTGCTCCTGCTGCTGCTGCTGCTGCTGCTGCTGCTGCTGCTGCTGCTGCTGCTGCTACCCATGACCACCTCTGTCCTCCCCTGAAGACATTAGCCCCCTCCCCCACCTGCGCCTGCCTCCTGCAAGCTTCATGCCAGACACAGGCCAGCAGAATCAATTGTCTTGCTCCTTGCACACGTGCAGGGCTTTCCATTGCCCCCAAACATGCGTGCAACGACTGACGCAGTGGATGCCATTGTGGGAGCACAATTCGTGGTGCACGCCGTGCCGGTCCAAGGCTCGCGCATGTTCCTGGCGGCCATCCGGGACGCGCTGCCTGCCTCCACGCCCCTGCTGTGCGTGAGCAAGGGCCTTGAGGTGGGCAGCACAGGCGCGCCGACAGCGTTTGGGGTGTGGGTGTGTGTTGGGCTGTGTGTTGGGTGGTGTGTGTTTAGGGGTGTGTCTGCGTGTGCAGTGTGTAGAGCGCATAAGTAGGTGGTGTGTTGAGCCTGCTTTGTGTGTGCATGCATGTGTGTGCGTGCGGGCACGTGCCTGTGTACACAGGCGACGGATGCGCTTGCGCACGCCTTTTGAGGGCCGAGTTTGTGCTTGAGGGCCACGGGGCGTGCTTGGGACTTGAGAAGGAGCTTGGCCTATGGGCACGCAGGGCCCTGCTGCCCCCCTCCAGCACATTATGGGCGCCTGCCACCTGCTGCGCCATGCGTTTCGACTGGCGCCATGCGTTTCGACTGGCGCCATGCGTTTCGACTGCCACCTGCTGCGCCATGCGTTTCGACTGGCGCACAGAGCGGCGCGCACCCTGGATGGTGCCCCCCCCGGCAGGTGTCCACTGGCAGGATGATGCCTGCAGGTGCATGATGTTGGAGGTCATCCCCACTGGCAGCATGATGCCTGCAGGTGTCCACTGGCAGCATGATGTCGGAGCTCATCCCCAGCGCGCTCGGGCGCAAGCAGCCCGCCGTCTTCCTCAGCGGTCCCTCTTTTGCACGGGAGGTGGGTACGCGCCAGCCTCTACTGCTGCTACTGCCACCAATGTTGCTGCTGCTCTTTCTGCTGCTGCTGCTGCTGCTGCTACTGTCACTCAGCCCTTTTTTGGGGGGTAGAGGGAGGGCAGGCCCTAGCTCTCCTGCACCCGTTCCCAAATGGAAGTGGGCAGGCCCCGCCTCTGCTGCCCTTGCCCCTGCTTAAGTGTGGGTGTTGTCCTTGATGAGGCATAGGCGGGCAGGACCCAGACCTGCCCAAAGCCACTTGTGCAATTGCTGGGGCAGAGTTAGATGGGTTCCAGCCCTGGGCTCAGGAAGGACAGGTGCCGAGTTGCGGCATGGTATGCATCGCATGTCAGCTGGTCAGAGGGATGAGGTGCAAGCCCTGCCGCCCCACCACAAAGGAATGGGAAGGCGCAACGGCGGCATCCACTTACCGGGGCATCTGCCCACACGCATCCACTTTCCGCGCACCGGGCTGTGGGTGTCATTTGCAGCAGGCCCCGATTTGAAGCCCAAGGCAGGGGAAATGCAGGCCCAGCTGGCTTAGCCGTCTGCACCTCTTTACAGGCCTCCCCTGCTTGGCTGAATGAGCTGCTTGCTGCGCGTGCGCCTGTGGCCCTCCGCCATGCACTGAAGTGCTCCTATGGTCATCAGCACCCTGTGCTCCTGTGGCCCTCCATACCCTGTGCTCCTGTAAGCCTCCATACCCTGTGCTCCTGTAGCCCTCCATACCCTCAGCTCCTATGGTCATCGGTACCCTGTGCTCCTGTGGCCCTCCATACCCTCAGCTCCTGTGGCCCTCGTGCCTCAAATCCAACCATCATATCCCGGAATGCGCACACTTGTTTGGCTGTGCACGCGCTGGCCCACACCGACGAGGAACCCTGACTGCACAGGCTGATCTTTGAGTCGGCTCACTGTTGAGCTGAGCACTGCCGGTGCGCACACACACATATGCGCGCACACAAACCAGCCAGGTACGCGCGCGTGTAAACATGCACACACATGCACTGACAAACCTGCACACATAAGCACGCACGCAACAGCGCACACACGCACACAAGCATGCAAGCACACAAGAGCACACACACACGCACACATACATAGAGCACACACACAAGCAGCCCTAGGCCTGTGCGCTGCTGTTGCCAGGAGTGCGCCACCTCAGCGTGTGCGCGCGTGTGCCCTTGTTCCTGTGGCTGCAGGTCATGGAGAGGCAGCCCACAGGCCTGGTGGCCGCGTCGACCGACCCCCAGCTGGCGGCCTCTGTGCAGGTAATGAGTGCTGCGCGCCTGTGCTGGCGGTGCGCAGGCCATCAGGAAGAACCCCCCTGAGGACTTTGATGTGCGATTGTGATTGTCTAAAGTGCAGGCAGGGGGCCAGGTCTTCTCATTTGCAGGCAGTGGAAAGGCAGTGGGTGGCAGTGGACTGTGCAGGCTGGGTGGGCAGTGGAGAGGCAGCGACTGTGGCAGTGGGCAGTGGAAAGGCAGTGGATGACAGGGTGCGGTAACGCAGAGATTGTAAGCAGGCAGTGAGGTGTCGTTAGCAGTGGATGGCAGCAGAAAGTCAGCCGCATGTGTGCCATGTAAGCAGGAGCCCCACTGGCTGCCCAGGACTTGGACTTCCTCTGTTTCTCCTCCGTTCCTCCTCCCTACCACCAGATGCATGCACGCGCAGAAACACGCCACCACCTCCTCCTTTCCTCCCCCGTTCCTACTCCCCACCACTACCTCGTGTGCGGTGCACCACAGGCGCTCCTGTCTAGCCCCACCCTGCGTGTCAACACGTCCGCTGACGTGGTGAGTTTACCCACAGGACAAGCCATCGCCAGCCCGGTACTGCATCCTGGCCTGATGATACGACGTATCAACAGCCTGTGCTCTGACCTTTGCCTGTGACCTGTGTGTGTGTGCGTGTGTGTGCGCGCCTGGTTTGTTGAGCTCATGCCAACAGCCTGCTCCCTGACCTTGCCCAACCCTTGTGCACGCGCGTGTGCCCAAGGCCTGCTTAGCCCAGTTGCAGGTGGGTAGCTCAGTGTTCAATGCTGGCTGTCAACAGAGGCCACGGCTGAATAAGGTATGGTTGGCTGTGGTGGCTGTGCAGGTGGGCATCGAGATCTGTGGCGCTCTGAAGAATGTGCTGGCAGTAGGGGCAGGCATTGTCCAGGGCCTGGGCCTCGGGCAGAACGCGCTGGCCGCTTTCATTGTGCAGGGCTGCTCAGAGATCAGGTTTGTGTGCGGGGGGCTGAAAGGGGGGCGCTGCGTATGCTTCTTGTGTGTGCATGTGTTTGGATGGGTGGGCGCACGTGTTTGGACGAGTGTGGGTGTGGGTGGAAGAGTGTGTGTGGAAGAGTGTGGGTGTGGGTGGAAGAGTGTGCGTGGAAGAGTGTATGTGTGTGTGGAAGAGTGTGTGGGTGGGTGGAAGAGTGTGTGTGGTTGTGCATGAGTGCCAACACAAGCACACGTGTGCATGTGTGTGGGTGTGTGGGTGAGCGCGGGTGCGTGCATGCGTATGGGCCTGCACGCACAGACTTTTACGCGTGTATGACCAAGGGTGCATATGTTTGGTTCATTCAGGTGTAAGTGTGGGTGTGGGAGCCCTGCCCCTGAGCGTCAGAGGCCCCTGAGCTGCAGGTGCAGATCACCTGCATGACTGTGCTGTGCATATGGTGGATGCCATGCGCTATTGTGGGGGAGGACCAGGTCATACCTCAGGAGGACCATGTCTGATGAGAGCTAAGCTAGGCCGTCACTAAGCTGCCCTCACACGCGGCATTGAGCCCCACCTCCGTGTAGACCCCTCCTCCACCAGCAGGTGGCCGAGTCGCCCACTCGCTCCGCGATTCTTGCTGCCTTGGCTCCCAACCTCACAGTCTGCATCCTCACTCTCAGTCTTGGCCGACAAGTGCACGTTTTTATGAGCCGCTGGCAGGCTGGGTCGCATGCCGTCTAGCCCCCCCTGTTGCCTCTTAAGGGAAGTGGTTGGTGGTGGCCCAAGGGCGCAGCATCCCTCACAGTCTTACCTCCCAACAACCAATCAGCCATGAGCTGGCGGCAGGCTGGGCTACTACCCGTCTAGCCCCTCACAGAGGGTTTTCACCGGAGGTCCACCCTCGCCTTAGCAGTCTTGCCTACCGACAGACAATGGCCCACACTGGCCCTGCTTTTCCTCCCCACAAGCAGGTGGCTGGTGGAGGCTTTGGGGGGCAAGGCCTCCACCATCAACGGGCTGGGGGGCATCGGTGACATCTGCCTAACGTGCTATGGCAGCCTGTCACGGAACAGGTCCGTGGGCGTGCGGCTTGGGCAAGGGGAGGCGCTCCAGGACATTCTGGCGTCTAGCCCCCAGGTGAGTGGGCTGTGCGTGCGTGCGTGCGTGCAAGAGCGCAAGGGCGGGAGTGCGGGAAGGAGGGGGGGCACAAGTGCATGAGGACTTTCATAGAAGCGTGCCTGTGGGGTGCAGTGTCCATCAGAGCAGGGAGAGGGACGAGTTACGCTCGCTCTTTCCATTTGTGTGCACGTGTGTGTGTGTATGTGTGTA
>LKMJ01002670.1_pt1 | contig 16464 bp, 28 predicted proteins | sample 643391 | NCBI WGS metagenome assembly LKMJ01 (sample SAMN04112250, study PRJNA286221) | soda lake metagenome | biome: soda lake; feature: Kulunda Steppe; material: water; isolation source: sample PL-Br10 brine of Picturesque Lake | place: Russia: Kulunda steppe | collected 2010-07
AACAGAGAGGGAGAGGCACGGCTTTACAGCATGAGCTGGGAATGCACATCCAAATTTCCCAGAGGCTTGGTGCTGAACACCAAGCACGGAGACAGAATGCCTCTGCCGTCTACGCAGCTGCACAGTGCACATTCCACGCAAGTCACAGTAACACACGCACAAAGCATCTACTCCCCACCCACAGGGCAGCAAGATCCCAGCTCTTTGCTTGTTTGCCTGCCTGCCTGCCTGCCTACCTGCCTGCCTATCTGCCTGCTTGCCTGCCTGCCTATCTGCCTGCCTACCTGCCTGCCTGCTTGTCTGTTTGCCTGCGCACCTGCTGCAAAGCCAAGCAGGGCAGCGCTGATGGAGCCCAGCGTGACGGCCATGTGCAGCCAGGACAGGAAGGTGCGCTCGTTGGCGAAAAAGGTCTTGGGCTCCAACCGCATGGGCTGGGTTTGCGCCGTGGCCATGCGCGCACGCTGCTCCTGCGTGGGCGCTGCCAGGCCGAGCGCCTGCGCACACAAACACGCGCACTCAAGAGGGTGGGGCAGGTGGGCGGCGCGGCGGCGCGGGGGAAGGCTTCAGCACGCATCGCCTTCCTCCAGGCTCTGGTGCGTGAGGGGAGGGCGCTGCGGGGGCTCAGCCGGCATTGCTGCACGGGGCTAGCTGACGACCAACTGATAGCGTGTGTATGACTGCAACCCATGGCCCCACACACAGTCCATTGTGCAAGTCAGTAGTACAGCCAAGGCCATCCTCTATGCGCCCACTTCCCCAACAAAAAAACACAGATGCACTGCATAAGTTCGAACACAGTAGCAGCAGTTCTTTCAACGCAGACACCCTCCTGCACAGTGATGCATGCAGCCACAGATGCAGCGGTGCTGCACATGCATGCCCTCTTTCCAGTCACAACCCCACCTGAAGCAACTCGTGCAGCCAGCTGCAGTGCATGAGCATGCCCCTGTTTCCCAACCCTCTCACCCGTAAAAACTTGAACAACCAGCTGTGCTCCCGCGCCTCCGCACGCGCTTGCGCCTCTGCGCTGGCCTGGTTCAGCCGCGCAGCAGCGTGTCCAAAGCCGGCCACCTCCTCTGGGCCAGGCATGAGGCGCAGCGTGGGCTGGTCGCCCAGGAGTGGGTGGGACAGCTCGTCGGAGGGCGCGCTCGCCGTCTGCGCATGTGAGTGTGTGCAGCAGCGGGTGTAAACATCCGTGACCGGACGCAAGTGAGGCACACTTTTGAGTCACGTGGGCGTGTGCGCACTGTGCTTGCACGCAAGCGTGGATGGCCCTGCTGCAGGGAGTGCGGCTGCCGCGCGCAGTAGTGGTGTGGTCGGCGTACGCATTGGGCGCGTGGTGCTTTGCCGCGCACCCCCCCTAAGGGCTGCATGTGCACACCACAGGCCTCTGTGGATGCAGCTGTCACAGGGCTGCACATGGAACCAGCCACAGGGCTGCAGGGGCTCTGCATTGCGCCCGTTGTTTTGGGAAAAGCAAGAGGAGAGCAGCAAGCGCACATGAGGATGTGTGTGGGGAATATGTCGACCACCTGCACACACCTCAGCCACCTGTGCATGCCCCAGCCACCTGTGCACCTTCCGGCTGTCTGTGCACACCCCGGTCCACACCCCCGGATCCCCAAATCTTGCACGCATGCGCACACCTTGGACTTCCGGTCCACGCGCGGCTTTGTGGTCATTGAGGGCTGCGCTTTACTCGTGGATGGCAGCGCGGGCGCCGCAGAGGCCACCATGCTGGCGCGCAGCGACTCGTCGTCCACCCAGTACGGCACAGCGCGTACCTGTGCATGCATGTCCGCGTGTTAGCACACACTTGTGCGTGTATATGTGTGCGCGCGCAAGTGTGTGTGTGCATGTGTATGTGTATGTGAATGCATGTGTGTGTATGTGAGTGTGAGTGCACATGTGCGGGCAGCACGCTCAATTTTCCAGGGCCGCTGCGCACACTTGTACTGCAGGGTGCACGCAGCGCTTTTGCTGCACAGCGCTGGTGCCAGTGGTCGGCAACAACCCGCCCTATGGACAGGCGAGGCAGGGGGTGGCAAGACACGATGGCAGGTGGGTGCAAGACACGATGGGCTGCCTGCCGCAGCTCCATGCGTGCACTTGCAGATTCCCCCGCCCCAGCCACAGACACACACGCTGCACAGCCGCAGACGCATGCAGGCCCCTGGAAATGCTTGCTGCCAAGCCTCGTGCAGCGCGAGCTGCGGCTGTGAGGCCTCGCCTTGCCGAGGCACACAGGGCGCACGGTGGCAGCCACTGCACGCCTTCCCCCTGTCCACACATCATGCAGCGCCCTCCCACCGTCCACACATCATGCACGCCCTTCCCCTGTCCACACATCATATGCAGCGAGCTGCAGGGGCTGCACTGCACGCTGCGGCTGCTGTGCCTGGGCTTTGGGGCACATAAGGCGCCCTGTGCGGCAGGGATTCCCGGGGGGAACAGGACCCCAGGTTGCGCGTGTGCCCCTGTGCATCCGCCGCTGCTGGCCAGGCGGCCGGCCCAGTATACCAGGGCACGGCGCGGCTCACACCCCATATCAGGGCACAGCGCGGCTCACCATGTCAGGGAACAGCGTGGCTGAGCCGTGGATGAACTTGGAGAACTTGTGCACCTGGGTGAGGTACCCTGAGTCCAGCAGCTCCTGCAGGGTGGCAGGCGCAGATGAGGGGGGGGTTGCTGCGGCAACATGGGGCGGCCATGCGCACATTTGCGCTTGCAGGCATATGTTCAATGGTGGCACGCGCACATTTGCGCTTGCAGGCATATGTTAAAATGGTGGCATGGGCACATGTGTGCTTGCAGGCATATGTTCAAATGTTGGCACGCAGGGTGCAGCAGCTCCTGCAGGGTGGCAGACTGAGGGGGCAAATCAGGGGGTGGGGGGGCGCTGGAGCTGCACACCCAGGCAAGCCTGTTCCTGCACCCAGGGGGCGGGGCCTTCTCCTGCACCCGAGAGGGCATGCACCTGCGCCTGAGAGGGTAGGGGCATTTTCCTGCCCCCCTCAAAGGGCCCATAACCCCATGCAAGGAGGCCTGAACCCTCGCACACCCCACAGGCCCCTCACCTGCACCCAGGAGGGCGCAGTCATGCCCTCTGGCAGTGACAGCTTGACCTCCAGCACCGCGTGCGGGAAGCGCGTGATCTCAGTGCGGTGGACGGGCAGCGATGGGTCGCGGTACCTGTGTGCACGTGCCCGTGTGTGTGCGTGTGTGTGCAAATGTAAAAGGATGCCTATCTATGAATATGTGCGTGTGTGTGTAAATAGAAAAAGATGCATATGTACGGATGTGTGTGTGTGTGCTTGAGAGTGTGCATGTGCAATCAAGGGTCGTCAAACACACATGTGAGCTGCAAGCCTATACTCGCGTGCCAGCAAGAGTGTGGATCCTTGGGCATGTGCATGTGCCCGCCTGTAATTGAGGGGGTCAGGAGCGCATGCGCACATCCCCCGCATGCGGGGCTTGCCCAGGGGTGGCGCCCGTTCCCTGCCGGGGCAACAATGTGCCTGCAAGAGGCAGTGGGTAATTCTAAGGTTGCATGGGGAGGGGGACGCCTAGGCAACTCTGAGAGAGACACTTCATGCATACATACATGCATGTGGCTTACCCACACAGGAAACTAGGACAAGCCCACCCACACACCTTCACCCGCGTGCATGCACGCATACAACCACACATGCAACAACCCCCCTTACGCATACCAGCGGCCTGAGGCTGCGCAGGTGGGCCCATCCTCAGGATTCTCCCGAATCATGCACAGGTTGGTGTCCAGAGACACACGTACGGTGGCATCAAAGGGTATCTGCACGCACAGATGGGCGGCACATCAGCGCAAGCTTGCTCCAACACGGTGCTGCAGGTACACTGAATTTGACACTCATGCTGCTGGACGCACGGCTTCACGAGCGCTCATGCTGCCAGGTGCTTCAAGCCCCATACCACCAGGCAGCGCGGCTGATGAGGGGCCCGACATTGCACAGCCTACCACGAGCAGTGCTAAGCTCAAAAGTGAGCCGACCCAGCTCAGCCTGCAGTCAGGGCTCCTCATCGGTGTCGCCAGGGCGCGCAGCGCGTACACACGCCTGCTTACTCATAACGCAGCACGGATGCTTACTTGCCACATGCATCGGGGGGGCAGGGCACGCACTCACGCACGCACGCATGATGAAGACAGCACTGCTTGAAGCGCTGCTGCGCACCTGAAATGCAGTACGCATGTACTGCGTGCGCACAAAGGGGCGCAGCTGCTTGGAGTCGACTGCGTTGAACACCTCCGTGAACAGGTCTGCGAACTGCGCCTTGTCCTCCTGCTTGACCTGCACAAAAAAGGTGCGCCGGGTGGGTTACACACAGGTGGATGCACACAGGTGGATGCACACAGGTGGATGCACTTAGGTGGATGCACACAGGTGGATGCACACAGGTGGGCACACAGGTGGATGCACACAGGTGGATGCACACAGGTGGGCACACAGGTGGATGCACGGCCTCAGCAGCGCAACAGCTGCAGCTGGGCAGGTGCGCTGGGTTCACACGCACGCAGCGCGTCTTTTTTCCCGACCTTCCTGCTCGGCCTGGGCGCGGAGCAGCAAGCAGGCAGATGGAGGGCCTGAGCAGCGCAGCAGCTGTCGGGCGGATCCATGTTCACCCTGCCTTGCCCTCTGGCTCGGCTCCCGCGTGTGGCATGGCACACCACGGCGCCCAGGGGCAGGCGAAAGGGGCAGGCAGCTGGAAGCGCACATAGCGCTGCAGCAAGCGTGGGGCGCAGCAGGCGAGGGGGCTGCCTAGCATGCTAGCGCTGCCACGCTGCGTGCCCTTCCTTTCCCTCTGTGCAGGAGCAGCCCCGACCGTCAAGAGGCCCTAGGCAGCCTGCCTCGTGGTCAAGGCAGCCTCTGCTCCACTACACGCCCGAGGCAGCCTGCCTCGTGGTCAAGGCAGCCTCTGCTCCACTATACGCCCGAGGCAGCCACACGCACCGTGCGGCCCTTTGTCAGGGCAGCCTGCTCCATGTCATGCAGTGCCTCGTCCACAGTGTACTCGCCTGCGCGGCCACGGGGTGCAAGGCCGCACATGAGTCATGTGACAAGAGTGGGTGAGCATGTCAGATGTGAAAACGAATGCAAGGATGGCAGTGAAGGGTGGTGGCAAAAGAAGCAGGGGACTCCGGTTGAAGCAGGGGGTGAGGAACTGGCCCAGGCCTTCATGAACAAGCGGAAGCCTGAAGCGGAAAAAACGAGCTTGAAAAAAATGGAACGGATAAGGCTTGTTGCCCTTCCTCTTTCGCAACTTTCAGCTTTCAGGCACCCTGCCTCAACAGCCAGGGGCCGCATGGAATCCACCTCCCAGTCCTTCTCTGCGTCGCGTGCGTGGTGCAGCATGGATGCATTTGCTACTTGGAAGAAACACAGCCTGGTAACGACAGCCTGTCTGGACTGTGGAATCAGGTCACTTATGGATGCAGAGACCCCCCTTGCTGCCTAGTTACCCATGGATGCAGGTACCCTCGTCGGGGCCCAGTAGCCACCCACGCATGGGCTGGAGCCCTACATATGGGGTGCAGCACGAAGTCTGCAGCACCCTGCACAGCCAAGCGTCCAGCACACACCATCAATGAAGGCCACCACTTTGTCCTCCGGGATCGTGAACCGCTCCTTCACGCTCTCCTCCCCCTTCCAGCTCTCCTTGTGCGTCTTGCGCTCCACGAACACGAAGTCGGGGGGCATGTTGCCGTACCTACGGCGGCGCAAGCGGCGGTGCTAAGGGGTCTCGTTGCGGTCCGACTATAGAAAAACACAAACACACACATTCAAGACTGCAGCCATTAAATGGCGATGCACGCGCAATGCAAGCCATACACTTGGTGCTGTATCACGCCAAGGGTTGCCCCTCTTGCTTGCGCTGTTTGTTTTGAAATGGCCCCTTCAACGACGAAGATTGCATGCACACCAGCACCTCAAAATCCTCTCTCTACACCCAATTGTCCTTCGGATTCAGGCTTCCACACATCCAAGCATGCAGGGGAACGCCCCCCCACTCATGGCGTGCGAACTGCACCCTCACTAAATGCCAGCAGGCGCTGCACGTGCCAGGCGTGCCAGCGCAGCACTTGCGCACTGCAAAGCGCGGCACACTCCTTTTGGCTAGCATGCATGTGCAGCACGCGCGAGGGTGCACATGCGCACAGCACATGCGCAGGAGTGAGCAAACGGCAGCACGCGCGATGCCGGCCTGCCTCTCACCAGCGAATGCGAAGCGCGATGGCACCTGGCTTCTTGTCAAGCCTCCCGTGGTAAAGCTCGCAGCTAGAGTTGTCCAGGTACACACTGTTGACCAGCTGCACCGCACACAACGGCATGCCGCACGCGCTGTTGGCCAGCAGCATTGCACGCAGACATGCTGCACACGCCATTGAGTGGCAGCAACGCACACAGCAAAGCCATTTGGAGCATCAGCTCTTCTGCAGGTTGGTGGGCAAAGCTGCGAGGGCACATCATGCTTCCCCCTGCAAGTGGCCAACAAGCCGCCCTGCCATTGGCATCAGGCATGCGTTGCAGGCAAGCTCAGTATTCACTAGGAGCAACATATGGATATGGGCGGTGTGCAAGATGTTGGTGAGTGCTCCACCCCGCACGCGCGAGTGCTGCAAGACAGATGACAGTAGATGTATGCAGCCCCCCACGCACCTGCGCATCGCCCGCAAAGTTGTTCTTGTCAAACTGGAACACCGGCAGGTGCTGCAGCACATGATGCTTCACAGTAGACACGTCCTCATTGCGCACCCAGTACTTGGTAGTCGAGCGTGTGAAGCCCTGCGCGTTGTTTGTGTGTGCATGTGTGTGTACATGCATGTCTGTGGTATGTGTGTGCGTGAGCATGCGTGTGTGGGCATGCATGTGCGTGTGCGTGCGCATGCGTTCATGTGTGCACACAGCGCAAATACATAAACGTGGCATACGCACATCCTTCAATCACCCCCTCACACCCTCTTGCAATCCGCTTGATTCATGAAAGCCACTTCAGTCATGTAAGCCGTTTAAACCATTTTAGGCATGTTAGCCATGTAAGCCATTCTAGTCATGTAAGCCACACAAATTCTTCACCAGCTGCAAAAGCATAGCTGCCTGCGAATGGCTACCATAAAAAGTAACCAATGCGCACTCTGCCATTTGCACCACGCGTACACATTTTCCTTTCACATGTGCGTCCTTGGTCGGTGCACGACACGAACACATACACACATCCATGGTCCGCACACCCCTCGCACACGCACACGTATCTTGTGGCCTGCACACCATGCGTACGCGTACACATGTTGTGTGGTCTGCACAGCATCTCAGGGAGCCACATTCTGTCTCGATGCTGCCCTCACTTCCGGACGCACCCACCCACACCCACACCCACACCTACGCCCACTCCCACACCCACACACCTGCGCGGCGTCCTCGTTCTTCTCCCCTGTGGTGTCCCCACGCAACTTGCTGTAGATGCCAGACAGGGACACCAGCAGGTCCGAGTAGTTGCCCTGCAGGCGGGCGCGAATGGAGCCAAGGGCAAGGATGGGGCACATGGCACAGGCACTGATGGAGCACAAAGGCCCTGGAGCATATGGCGTGCACTGATGGAGCGCAGTGGAGATATAGTGCATGGCGCTTACCGGGCGTGGGTCTGATGGAACAGAGGGGTATGCAGGAGGGCGCACATGCAAAGAGCATGGATGACCTTTCTGCAGGCACACCCCCTTGCTTGCAGTCGAGAAAATGTACCTGCACTTGGGGTGCTCACCGCTTGCATTGGGCGCTCGTCTCTTGCATTGGCCATCAGAGCCCCACAAAAGGGTGCACGGGTAATTGAGATAAGTGAATGTGGGGTGGGCTCTTCCTGGGCTTGGCACACTGCTGCGGCACACTGACAGCCCGACGTGCGCGCACAACCACAACCAACCCATGCCTGACCGCCTTAGACAGGAAAAAGCGCACACACACGTGCCCACTTGCATACAACCCATGCCTGATCGCCTTACACACACACGCGCACACAGTCAAACACACACACGCGCGCGCGCATGGCTTGCGCGTGTGCAATAACTCAGCGCACGCACCTGCACCCACGGCTGCTGATGCAAGTGGGAGACATAGAACTGGCGGCATGGCGCGTGAGGCAGGCACTTGTCGTGCTTCTTCAGGATTTTGTGGAAACCCTGTGGGCGGTTCAAAAGCAGGCATCAAGCCAGTGCTGGGGACAGCCCATCAGTGCGGGGATCAGGCGCATGCAATGCTTGAACAGTGCATCCCCACAGAACCCCGGGGGGCAGCCAGCACTGTTTGGGTGCCAGGACAAAGATGCCCTTGTCAGGTCCGTGCAGGCAGACCAGGGTCACTGCTCCGTAGTGAACAGCAGTTGCAGGAAGGTCAGCTTTCTAGAGCTGCGCATGACGTATGGCACCGCCACAGTGCCACGGTGCCAGTGGTATAGGCCACACCGCCACAGTGCCACAGTGCCACGGTGCCACAGTGGTATAGTATAGGCCTCACCGCCACAGTGCCACAGTGCCACAGTGCCACGGTGCCACAGTGGTATAGGCCACACCACCACAGTGCCACAGTGCCACAGTGCCACGGTGCCACTGTGGTATAGGCCACACCGCCACAGTGCCACAGTGCCACGGTGCCACTGTGGTATAGGCCACACCGCCACAGTGCCACAGTGCCACAGTGCCACGGTGCCACTGTGGTATAGGCCTCACCGCCACAGTGCCACAGTGCCACGGTGCCACAGTGGTATAGGCCACACCGCCACAGTGCCACAGTGCCACAGTGCCACGGTGGTAAAGGCATGGGCTGCCTCGGGCACGTGGGTGAATGTGGGGGGACGCCTTTTGATTTGTGCATTCCTGACGTAGACAGATGTGCTTGGCCAGCCAACCAACTCGCCAACCCAGTCAGCATCCCTACCCCCAACAAAGGCATTAGTACCCCACTAAAGCATCAGTGCAATGCCCAGATTCAGAACCACGATGTCAGACCACGAGCAAGGTACAACTCGGCTTGCAGATGATTAAGCAGCGCATGAACGTCTGAGTTGCAGGCCACTTATGATCCACCCCTGCACAAAACCAGCTTGTTTGTATGGGTTGTGTGCTGTACACGAGAGTGCTCTTAACTGCACCACAGAGCACAGCTACTGCTGCCCCACTATGTCGCTTGGGCAGGCGGAGTGCGGAGCACAAGGCCACCTCGTTGACCCCAGTCAACCATTTCAGCCACCCACACACCATGTAGTTAAGGTTGACATATTTCTCCAGCGCAAGGAACTCGTCACCAATCCTCTTGGCCTCCTGCAAGCACGGCAGGAGTACACAGAGTCAAAGGTAGGCCCTGTCACCTTCCTGCAAGCATTGCAGCACACAGGGAGAGCAGGTGCTCTTGCTGTTCTGCAAGCAGCCGTGCGTAGATGCAGCAGAGGGCCCATTTGGAGCCTTCCCCCCCTTCACGGGAGCACAGGAGACACGCAGGGCATCAGGGCACAGGAGGGGGCAGAAGATCTGCATGACATGGAGAGGGCTGGAGGCATGCACAGGAGAAGGGTGCAAGATTGCTGGTCGGGGCCAGTGCTGCCAGGCACTGCCCAGCACCATCCCCTCCATCTGCATCTGGAAAGCCATCTTCTTTTCAAGAATTGTTCCTTCCTTGATCGGCAGCCATGCTCTTGGTCAGCAGCATCCATTTCATCAACCATTGTCATTGCCGCCATCCCTCTCAGCAGCCTTCCTCTTGATTGGCACCATCCATCACCACAGCCATCCCCTTGATCAGCAAGCAATCTCTTCAACGACTCCATCCACCACAGCAGCCACCCTCTTGCTCAGCAAACCATGCTCTTGACCAGCACCATCCATCCCAGCAACAGAGGGCAGCACCGCCATCGCATGCACAGCATATGATGGTAGTGCAGGCTTTGCAGCAACACCGCCACTGACCGCAAGCAGTTGATCCAGGTTCTCCTTGTTCGTTTCCTTCTCCACCCGAGCGGATAAGTTCTTTAAGGACGAGCGCAGAGTCTCCACCAGCTGAGACGTGAAGTTGTTCACCCTCTCCACCTGCAGCACACATGCATGAGTGTGAATGCGCGTGAGTGGGAGGTTCAGGAGGAGAAGGGGGGGCACGTGTTGAGGATGCCATAGTGCATTTGAAATCCACGCGTATCAACCATCTTTAAATTTGGCACAAACTCAAGATCTTTTTGGCCATGACTGACAGCAATCTAGATATGCTCTGCTAGAACCTCATCCCCTGAGGTATGCCAGCATGTATATCACATGCACGCATGCCTGCATCAGTCGTGCCTGAGTGCGCCTGCCACGGGTTAAGGGCCTAACGAGGACAGAGGGGCAATGAAATTTGAGGGCTGCAGACAGGACATTTAGTTTCACTGGTAAACCCCGGGACCCGCCAAAAAATTCATGGTATACAGGTTTCCAAGTTTCAGGGGCATTGCAGAGGATCTCAGGGGGGTATTTTAAGAAACAAGAGAACAAATACTTGAAGACACAGGGCATGAAACTTAATGGCATGCTTGTCAGGGGAGTGTTTGAAGGTCTGCACGACCCCAAGCGTTTCTGCACATGTGGGAGCAACAGATGTGCGCGTGCTCATGTGCCGTTACAGCCCCATGTATTGAAGCACAAGGAAAATGCATGTGCTCAACAAACACATGTACTGCTCGCCTTCGTGCAAAGATGCAGAGGTGGCACAGTGTTTTCAAGTATTTAGACACCCAATACATCCCCCAGTTCTGCTTGTTCAAGCTCACCTCCCCCTCCAACTTGGTGAAAAACCTTTCTTCTGCGCTGTCTGTGCGATTGTTGTAGCGTGCGATGGTGAGTGAGGTGGTGCGAGGGGAGAAGGAAGCCTCGCCTGTCTCTGCTTCATGTGCGCAGGCCTTGATGAGGTCTTTCAAGCCCCTGTAATCAATGTACGCATCCTTCCACTCCTCCCGCCGCTTGCTCTCCAAGTGTTGTCCTGCGTGTGCAAGTAAGGCAGCACAGGAGCAAAGGATGATGCACACCTTCCAACTAAATATGCACATGGCCGGCCTGCCTCGCTGCTTAACAAGGGAGGGATCGCAACAAACATATCATTTTTCCATCACAACGCCCTCCCTTCATCACACACGCACCGTACTTCATGGCGGGAGGGGGCTAAGCAGGTCTGGTGGCGCTTAAATGGTCAGAGCCCTCGGCTTCCTCGATATTCCTTTTCTCGTCTCACCTCGTAGGATACTTTATGATGATGGGGTAAGTATGAAAGTTAGGCAAAGGTTATTGTCAGGAAACGAGAGATTCCGGATCTTGCGTCCAGATGCCAAACAGACGTCAATGCAAATAAAGGCCAACCAAATCTACATATACATACTACTTCTATCTCCCTGCCCAATTTTCCAATCCTTGTTGATAGACAGAGGAAATACCCAGACGAACGTTGGGTGACTATCAGGATTGATTGACAACCCACGGCTTCATCATGCCTGAGCTGAGGCGCACAGATGCCAAGGCTTTTTTTGGTTAGTGCCTGCAGTTCCCACAATAGTGTGCAGGTGTGCACCCCCCCTTGTCCCGCCGCTACCTGTACACATATCAGAACTGCATGAAACCTGAGCCTCTATCTCAAGCTTGATGATGGCATGGCCCCCTGTACTGATGATGTGCACATGCAGCTAATGAGCGCACTTTTCTGCACTGGATGAACACCTCTGTCACCATCGGCAGTATAGCGGCGGCGTTGTCAGGTGAGGGCATCACAGCACACACACTTTGTAACAATGATGCCCCCGACATGGAAACGGTGTGATGTGCGTGAGTCATGTGTAGACATTCGACCGCAGAACATGTTGCGAAAGGCTTGTAGAAGCAGCTTGGGCGTGCGCACACATTTTCACACACAGCACACATACTTGCTCACAGCCACAAAGGAACAGTTCAAGATGCATGCTTCACATTTGAAATCAAGATGTTTATAACTGCCACGATCACAGATAACATTTCTCAAATTGAATGGAGAAATGGTGTGCTGCTGCACTTCCTTGCATCAAGTACCTGGCGTTGAAACGGGCACTGCCCTTCCGCATGCTGCCTGTGCAGGTGTTGCTGGACATGCGCACCGGCAGTGGGGGAGCGACTACATTGAGCGGGCTGTTGTCACGCGCGCTGTGTCTCTAGCCATGCTCGGCCTGGCCATACTGATGGCTATTTGGGCAGGTAACAGCCCATTCTGCCCCATAATACACAGGGACTGCCCCATGAAGCCCAATGAAGGAATGAAGCTGATTCCGTGGCCTCATCCTGGATGCCTTTCGGGGCGTGGCTGAGTTGGATGCCGCCTCCGAAGCCTGCTGTTGGCGCAGGCCCTTGCGTGGCGGCACGCGCGTTGCAGGGGGCCACACCCGTTGAGGGGGTGTGCTGGCTATGGCGCGTGCACACCGCAGCCCCATAGATCCCAGAGGTGCTGATGACGTGTTGCTGGCAGCATAATATGTGTGCACAAGCCCATGCTACGCATTGATGCCGTGGGGTCTGTCCCTGCTTAGGCATCAATCTAGGCCGCCTGCGCATGGTCTGTACTCATATCTGACATGCGCAAATTATTGGACTTAGTGTGCAATCGCCCCTGATTCGCCGGAAGGAGAATGGAAGCTCTCATTTTGAGGGTAGATCCTCGCCAAGTGTTTATCAGATGTCTGAAAAACAATGTCGCCCCCTGTATGGCAGCCGCACACTGTTCCAAATCTAATCCTTGCCCTCAACAATTCCGCTGTGTGCTTGCAGGGTTCAACTTCCACAGGCGCAACATTTTCTTAGAGTGAGTAGATAGAGTGAGCTAGCTTGTCTCCATGTGCATGCTCCTTTCTGCCAATGCTCCTTTCTGTCAGTACGTCTGTCTACCAATTAAATGCACACACCACCCCCCCTGCACCTCCCTAAGACGTGCCTGCAAGCCTTATTGCTGCTCTGGGCTGGAGGCAGCCTTGTGTGTGTGTGCTAAGGCTCTGCTAATTGTAAAGTGGTGGAGTGTGCCACCTCGCACCATTGATTCCTTGAAAATCAGTTTGCTCTGTGCTGCCTGTCGGCTGCCCGTCGGCTGTGCACCAGAGGGTCCTATTGCCGCCCCATGAGCGCTATGCCTTGCACGCCCCGAGGGGCACTGGCCCAGTGCCACTGGGTTCAATTAGGCTTCAGGTTTGGTTGCGGATTTGTCGCAGGGTGCAGAGACCCTGTCTGGCCTGGAAGGGTAACGACCGCCACCTGGGAGGGTCTTGTCTGCCGCCTTAGAGGTCGTGTCTGCCGCCCAAAAGGGTTGCACTCGCTGTCCACAAGGGCCATGCCCTGCATCTGTGCAGCCAAGCCCATGGACGCCCATCACAACATGTCCGCTGCGCTGCACCACCCACCGCACTGCTCGCCTGCCGCTGTTTCTTTGCAGAGCCAAGCTAGATGGCCCTTACGACAGCCGCGCCCTGCCCATCCTGCTGGCAGGCCTGCTCATGCTTGCCCTGGGCATCGTGTTCAGCGGCGCGGTGGTGCGGCTCATGGATCCCACAAGCATATAAGGCTTGTACGCGTATACATCAGGATCAAGCACAACAATTGGAGGCTTCTAGATGGTACTTGGGCTCAGGGGTCTGTGTTATATTCCCTAGGTATCTGAGCCTCAACTGGCATGACACAGCTCTCATGAGCCACCAAGCCCATGCAACCATGCAGCCAAATATTTGGGGGGCTAGCTTGGCTTGGCTGCAAATGAAACCTTCCGCACTTGAGTTGAGCCCCAGAGGGCTTGCAATAGCTGAGCAAGGTAAGGTAAGGTTTCATGGCTGTATCCGCCGAACGAGGGCAGCTTAGCCGGTTGTGGCCTCCAGTGAGGTTTGAACCCCGAACCCACAGGTTGCGAGGGTGGATCATCGACTTTCCATCTCCGGTGCCCCGCCGCCTGCTCGAGTATCCGGAGCTGCAAATAGCTGAGCAATCCCAAGCAGCCTGCCATCAAGCGGGTGATGCCGCATGGCTGGGCCGATGAGCTGAGAATGCTTCTTATTTTGCTCAAACCCTACTCGTGTTGCATTGCCGTCCATCCTCACCATTGTTTCAGTAGCACCTTCTGTATTGTTTGGTGTTACACCCGGACTTGCTTGCGTTTGTTTTTAAGGTCTTCTTTATGAGCTTTGTCCTGGTTTGTATTCACTGATGCAGTTTAATTTGTTCACATTCATGTTCACGAGTTTGGGCCTTTTCTGTGGCATTGCTGCTCTTAATGCCTTCTCATCTTCCCATCACTTCCTTTGTTCTTTTTCAATAGAGCTATTCAATTGCAACTTATTAATCTCTTGGCTTGTTGCACAGTGCCTTCAAAACTCCTTCAAGTCCCCTCCTTCCTATTCGGTCACAGACCCTACTCAGGAAAAACTTTGTAAGTCGAAATAAAAAAGATAAAATGAAAATAATAATAAAAAAGATACTTGGCCGACTCGGTCGAAAATGACTGAGTAGAGACGTGCCTGGTGACATGCGACTGATCTTGGTTGGGTGTATCCAAGGAAACGGGGCTTTGTCTCAGGCTGATGAAATGGGAGAGCTTGCCTTAAAGCCATTCCTTGGGTGCAACGTTTAAACCATGGTTTCAAGGCTATATTCCTTTTGTGCAAGCTGATGCTAGCGCTGCCTGGCAAATCAATAGCTGACAGCGTTTTTGAGAGCATTTTTGTACTACTATAGTATAGACGCTCCCTGCAGTGCACTAGTTCAAGAATAGGAGGCACATTGGCCCAAAGTGCCGTGAGTCTTCTCCGCCAAAGGGTTCAGGCTCAGAAAAATCCCTCGAGTTCGCCTTCATGGCTCAAACTCGATGCCTTACGCCCCAGCTATCCCTAACCAACCATCCCTAATAAATCAACCCCCATTACATTAATGGACTGCCAGTGGCCAATCCTCAGTCCTGTCCGAGCCTGGGCCAGGGTTGGTAAATGGTGACGAACTGATCCAACCAGGTTATGAAGGAAAACCGTATTTCGTGACACCTGTCGGATAAGAAAATTGCCGCGGTTTGTGTACTGTGTAAAATGCCAGTGGGGAACGCATAAGTCTGATGCAAGCACCAGACAGTCCTCCACTATAGCCTTGCATTACAGACAAAGCAGTTCAATTTCTCACGGCATGGTGATTACAAAATGTTCTGAGGTCATTACTGCGGCAATTTCAAATTTGGAATCCAAGTTGGAAGAGGCAAACTCACACACACTCTTAATCTCTAAGCTGGATGTCCCGGCATATTGGCAATGGGAACCAGAGCTGGCAAGTCTGGCAGAACAAGATAAATTTCAAGCAGGTCCCTGCCATGTCGCCTTTGCAACCTATCACTGCATGGCATGCCGCAACGATCACGTGGCATGCTGGATACTACTTTGCTACGTGCACGACGCTACTTCAACCATGCACTCCAGGGCCTACGACTCTAGGGGAAAAAGAGGGAACAGTCCAAGCGCGCTGCTGTAAACTATGAATCAAACTGCTCAGCATGAAAAAGATTGTACAATCCGGGGGATGGCCGCCGTGATGAAATGGTGCATAAGTACAAACAAAGGGACAGGAAACTCGGGTGTGAGGCAGGGGTACTGGCCGGACCTCGTGGGTGGGATATCCCGAATTGTGTTAATGACGGGCAGGGGCCTAGCTGGCTCATGAATAACCTTTAATGATAATGCATCTGTCACCGAGCTCCCGCATGGCCGAGGGGGCTCGCTGCCAAGCTCATCATTGGAAGGCTGTGCATGTGTTCCACGGTGTGCGCCGGATGCCACAGTCAGGCCCCCCTTACACACACAGTGGAGCCGGCACCAACAGGCACTCAAGGTCCGCCCTGATCTACTTCAGGCCTGGAATCTTGACAAACCCGTACATGACGTGCGCGACGACAGCCACCAGTGCCACGAGCATGAACGGGAAGGCTTGCTGGCCGTCATGCTTGAAGGACAAGCTGGCGGCCCACAGCACACCCCCCAGCGCAGGGCCGAGACCTGCAGAGACAACAAGACGCAAGGCAGCTCTCAGCTTGGTGCATTTTTCCCATTGCTGCCGTCAGCCTGGTCAATGCGCCTGACACCACAAGGCACCCCACACACGCACCTCTGATGTGTGGTTGTCACCTGGCCAACTTGCCGTCTGGGCATGTGGGACCACCTGCGCCCCCCATGCGCTTACGCCGTGACCTGGCCGATGCGCCTGACGCCACACGGCACCATACACACGCACCTCTGATGTGTTTGGTTGTCACCTGGCCAACTTGTCGTCTGGGCATGTGGGACCACCTGCGCCCCCCATGCGCTTACGCCGTGACCTGGCCGATGCGCCTGACGCCACACGGCACCATACACACGCACCTCTGATGTGTTTGGTTGTCACCTGGC
>LKMJ01002671.1_pt1 | contig 16463 bp, 13 predicted proteins | sample 643391 | NCBI WGS metagenome assembly LKMJ01 (sample SAMN04112250, study PRJNA286221) | soda lake metagenome | biome: soda lake; feature: Kulunda Steppe; material: water; isolation source: sample PL-Br10 brine of Picturesque Lake | place: Russia: Kulunda steppe | collected 2010-07
ATCCGCGGTGCCTGTCAAGCGAGAAGCGTTTCGAACTTTCCGAAAAACCTCAAGCAGAACAATCACTTTCTCCACTTGCCACCGCCGGCAACGTTGCTCGTTGCCCGCAGCGGATGCGTACTTTACGGTTTTCGCTAAAGGAACGCAACCCCACTTTGTCAGAAAACTGTAGTCCAGTTGACAGGGCGCCGCCAGGGCCCTGAAGAAGTTTCTGTCAGCCACCACCCCGGGGGCGAGTCAGATCACGAAGAGATCGACGAAACGGTTGACCGGCGTGGATTCCAGTAGAGATTGGTCGCGACACAGTGAGAGGATCCGCTCGCAGCGACGTTGTGGAAAACGGGTGGCCAGGTGGCGGCGGAACTTCTCCTCGAGCACCGGAACGCCGTCCTGGCGACGACGACGGTGACCGATGGGATATTCCACTTCCACCTGATCGGTGGACGAGCCGTCCCGAAAGTAAACCTGAATGGCATTGGCGATGGAGCGCTTGTCCGTATCCAGGTAGTCGCGTGTGTAACGCGGCTCCTCCACCACCTCCATCCTGGCGCGCAGGGCGTCGATCTCGGGATGGGCAGCGTGGAACTCATCCTCATAATGTTCGGCATTCAGCTCACCGAAGATCAGCGGTACCGCCGTCATGTACTGCAGGCAGTGGTCACGGTCTGCCGGATTGGCCAGGTCACCCTCCTTGGAAATGATCCGAATCGCCGACTCGTGGGTGATAAGAACGATGCGCTCGATCTCGTCCAGGCGATCCTTGACCTGGTGATGCAGCGTCACCGCCGCCTCGCAGGCGGTCTGGGCGTGAAATTCCGCCGGGAAGGAGAGCTTGAAGAGAATGTTCTCCATCACATAGCTACCGAACTCGCGCTGGAAGGAGAGACGACGCTGCGCCTCGGGCTTGGTGGCCAGATCACGGTTGGTGTGGCTGAACAGCACATCGTAGAAGCCCCATTGCGGTGCGCTGAGCGCCCCGGGAATCCCCATCTCGTCGCGCAGGGCAATATCGGCCAGGCGGACCGCCCGCGAGGTGGCATCCCCCGCCGCCCAGCTCTTGCGCGAGCCGGCATTGGGGGCATGGCGATAGGTGCGCAGACTCTGGCCGTCGACCCAGGCGTGGGAGAGTGCCGAGAGCAACTGGTCACGACTGGCACCCATCAGCCGGGCAGCCACCGCCGTGGAGGCCACCTTGACCAGCACCACGTGGTCGAGACCGACCCGGTTGAAGGCGTTGTCCAGCGCCAGCACACCCTGAATCTCGTGGGCCATGATCATCGCCTCGAGGACGTCACGCATGGTGAGCGGTGCCTCGCCCTCGGCAATGCGCTTCTGAGAGAGGTGGTCGGCCACGGCCAGGATGGCCCCTAGATTGTCGGAGGGATGACCCCACTCCGCCGCCAGCCAGGTGTCGTTGAAGTCCAGCCAGCGAACGATGCAGCCGATATCCCAGGCGGCCTTCACCGGGTCCAGGCGAAACGAGGTGCCGGGTACCCTTGCGCCGTGGGGCACCACCGTGCCCTCCACCAGCGGCCCGAGGTGCTTGGTGCACTCCGGAAAGCGGAGCGCCAGCAGGCCGCAGCCGAGGGTATCCATCAGGCAGAGCCTTGCGGTATCCCACGCTTCGGCACTGTCGATGCGAGTATCCAGAACGTAATCGGCAATCTTCTGCAGCTCGGCATCGTAGTCCGGCCGCACGTTGGCTTCCACGGTGCTCATTTTTACCTCCTTCAGCTTCAGCAGTGGCTCCCCCCAGCATCAGCAGGGCTACCCCCACTATAGAAGATGCCCCGGGCCTTTCGACCCGAGGCGATTATTAGAGAAGCTCCTGGAAGCGCCGATTTAAGCAGTGTTTTCCTGGAAGCTATCGCCGGGGACGCGCACGTGGCCCTCCATCAGCACTCGGGCGCTGCGGCTCATCACCGCCTGATCGATCACCCAGCGCCCATCCACCAGGCTCGCTTCGGCACCCACTCGCAGGGAGCCAGAGGGGTGGCCAAAGGTGACGGCGTTACGCTTGCCGCCACCGGCGGCCAGGTTGACCAGGGTCCCCTCGATAGCCGCGGCGGAGGCGATGGCTACCGCGGCGGTGCCCATCATGGCGTGGTGCAGCTTGCCCATGGAGAGCGCCCGCACCAGCAGGTCGATCTTGTCGGCCTCGACCTCCTTGCCGCTGGAGGCGCTATAGCCACTGGGCGGCGCCACGAAGGCTACCTTGGGCGTGTGCTGGCGGCTGGCGGCCTCGTCCAGCGACTGGATCAGCCCCATCTTCAATGCCCCGTGGGCGCGAAGCGTCTCGAAGCGCGCCAGCGCCACCGGGTCGCCATTGATCGCGTCCTGCAGTTCGGTGCCGGTATAGCCTAGATCCGCGGCATTGACGAAGATGGTGGGGATCCCGGCGTTGATCATGGTCGTCTTGATCATCCCTCCCGCAACGACATCGGCCGGCACTTCCAGATCATCCACCAGGTTGCCGGTAGGGAAGATGGCGCCCTCGCCGTCGGCCGGGTCCTTGAAGGCCACCGGCACCTCGGCGGCGGGGAAGGTCACGCCGTCCAGCTCGAAATCGCCGGTCTCCTGCACGTCTCCGTCGGTGATCGGCACCTGGCAGACGATGGTCTTGCCGATATTGGCCTGCCAGATGCGCACATCCACCACGCCGTTGTCCGGAATACGCGCCGAGTCCACCAGGCCGCTGGTGATGGCGAAGGGCCCCACCGCCGCAGAGAGGTTGCCGCAGTTGCCGCTCCAGTCGACGAAAGCCTTGTCGATGGAGACCTGGCCAAACAGGTAATCCACATCGTGGTCTGGCTGCTCGCTCTTCGACAGGATCACCGTCTTGCTGGTGCTGGAGGTGGCCCCGCCCATGCCGTCGATCTGCTTCTGGTAGGGGTCGGGGCTGCCGATCACCCGCATCAGAAGGCGGTCGCGAGCCTTACCCGGCGAGCGCGCCGCCTCGGGCAGTTCATCGAGCCTGAAGAAGACACCCTTGCTGGTGCCGCCACGCATGTAGGTGGCGGGAATGCGAATCTGGGGAACGTTTGCCATGGAGATCGCTTCCTTGGTTCATCAAAGGGGAAGAAAGATCGACCCGGGCCTTGCGGCACCGGGTCGATGGGATTTCAACGTCGTGAGGCTATCGCCCGGCTCAGCTGACCGCCTCGCCCGTGGACTCCAGGAAGTCCTTGGCGAAGCGCTGCAGCACGCCGCCGGCGGAGTAGACAGTCACCTCCTCGGCGGTATCCAGGCGGCAGATCACGGGCACTCGGTCGACCTCACCGGTCTTACGATGGATGACCAGTTCGAGCGTCGCGCCCGGCGACGCAGCGCCCTCCACGTCATAGGTCTCGGTACCGTCCAACTGCAGGGTGTGGCGTGTGGTGCCCTCGTGGAACTGCAGCGGCATCACTCCCATGCCGATCAGGTTGGTGCGATGGATGCGCTCGAAGCCCTCGGCGACGATCGCCTCGACCCCGGCCAGGGCCACGCCCTTGGCTGCCCAGTCACGAGAGGAGCCCTGACCGTAGTCGGCGCCAGCGATGACGATCAGGGGCTGCTTGCGCTCCATGTAGGTCTCGATGGCCTCCCACATGCGAGTCACCTCGCCCTCCGGCTCGATGCGCGCCAGTGAGCCCTGCTTCACTTCACCCTTCTCGTCACGGACCATCTCGTTGAAGAGCTTGGGGTTGGCCAGGGTGGCCCGCAAGGCCGTGAGGTGATCACCGCGGTGGGTGGCGTAGGAGTTGAAGTCCTCCTCCGGCAGGCCCATCTTGTGCAGGTACTCCCCCGCCGCGCTGTCCATCATGATGGCGTTGGACGGCGAAAGGTGGTCGGTGGTGATGTTGTCCGGCAGGATCGCCAGTGGCCGCATCCCCTTGAGGGCACGCACTTCCGCCATGTTGCCTTCCCAGTAGGGCGGGCGTCGGATGTAGGTGCTCTGCGGACGCCAGTCGTAGAGCGGGCTCTCGGCCGGTTCAAAGGCGTCCAGGTCGAACATCGGGATATAGACCTGCTTGAACTGCTCCGGCCTGACGAATTCGGCGACGATGGCATCGATCTCCTCGTCGGAGGGCCAGAGGTCCTTGAGGGTCACCGGGTTGCCGTTCTGATCCGTGCCCAGCACGTCCTTCTCGATGTCGAAGCGCACGGTACCGGCGATGGCATAGGCAACCACCAGTGCCGGCGAGGCCAGGAAGGCCTGCTTGGCATAGGGGTGGATACGGCCATCGAAGTTGCGGTTGCCGGAGAGCACGGCAGTGGCATACAGATCGCGGTCGATGATTTCCTGCTGGATCTGAGGATCCAGTGCACCGGACATGCCGTTACAGGTGGTGCAGGCATAGGCGACGATGCCGAAGCCGAGTTTCTCCAGCTCGGACAGCAGGCCGGCCTCTTCCAGGTAGAGGCGCGCGACCTTCGATCCCGGTGCGAATGACGACTTCACCCAGGGCTTGCGAATCAGACCGAGCTCGTTGGCCTTCTTGGCCAGCAGCGCGGCGCCCACCACGTTGCGCGGGTTGGAGGTGTTGGTGCAGCTGGTGATGGCAGCGATGATCACCGCACCATCGGGCATCCTGCCCGCCTTCTCTTCCGCCTGGGCCTTGTCGTAGTTCACGGCAACCCCGCGCTCATGCAGGGCGCTGGTGGGCAGGCGGCGATGGGGGTTCGAGGGACCGGCCAGGTTGCGCTCGACGCTGGACAGATCGAAGGTCAACACCCGCTCGTACTGGGCATCGACCAGGCTGTCGGCCCACAGGCCGGTCTGCTTGGCATAGGTCTCGACCAGCGCGACCTGCTCCGGCTCGCGGCCGGTCAGCGTCAGATAGTCGAGGGTCTGCTCATCGATGTAGAACATCGCCGCGGAAGCACCATACTCCGGGGTCATGTTGGAGATGGTGGCGCGGTCGCCGATGGTCAGACTCTTGGATCCCTCGCCGAAGAACTCGAGATAGGCCCCGACCACTCGCTCCTTGCGCAGGAACTCGGTGATCGCCAGCACGATATCGGTGGCGGTGATGCCTGGCTTGGGCTTGCCGGTCAGGTCCACGCCGACGATATCGGGCAGGCGCATCATGGAGGGGCGACCCAGCATCACGGTCTCGGCTTCGAGGCCGCCCACCCCGATGGCGATAACACCCAGGCAGTCGATGTGCGGGGTATGGCTGTCGGTGCCTACGCAGGTATCGGGATAGGCCACCCCGTCGCGAGCCTGCACCACCGGCGACATCTTCTCCAGATTGATCTGGTGCATGATGCCGTTGCCGGCGGGAATCACGTCGACGTTCTCGAAGGCGGTCTTGGTCCACTCGATGAAGTGGAAGCGATCCTCGTTACGGCGATCCTCGATGGCGCGGTTCTTGTCGAAGGCGTCAGGGTCGAAACCGGCGTGCTCCACGGCCAGGGAGTGATCGACGATCAGCTGGGTCGGGACTACCGGGTTGACCTTGGAGGGGTCGCCGCCCTGCTCGGCGATGGCGTCGCGCAGACCGGCCAGGTCGACCAGTGCCGTCTGACCGAGGATGTCGTGGCACACCACCCGGGCCGGGTACCAGGGAAAGTCCAGGTCTCGGCGGCGCTCGATCAGCTGCTTGAGCGCGTCAGTGAGCATTTCCGGCTCACAGCGACGCACCAGTTGCTCGGCGAGCACCCGGGAAGTGTAGGGAAGGGTGTCATAGGCGCCCGTCTGGATCTCTTCAACGGCCTCACGCACGTCGAAGTAGTCCAGCTCGGTGCCGGGAAGCGGTTTACGATAGTCGGTATTCATGGCTCAGTCCCGCTGCTCGATCGGCACCCATTCGCTGTGCTCCGGGCCTACGTAGTCGGCACTCGGGCGAATGATGCGGTTGTTGGCACGCTGCTCGAAGACATGGGCCGCCCAGCCGGTCAGGCGCGAGCAGACGAAGATCGGCGTGAACAGCTTGGTGGGAATGTCCATGAAGTGGTAGGCGCTGGCATGGAAGAAGTCCGCATTGCAGAACAGCTTCTTCTCGCGCCACATGACCGCCTCGACGCGCTCGGAGACCGGGTAGAGAACCGTGTCGCCCACATCCTCGGACAGCTTCTTCGACCACTCCTTGATGATGGCGTTGCGCGGATCGGACTCGCGATAGACCGCATGGCCGAAGCCCATGATCTTGTCCTTGCGCTCGAGCATGCCCATGACCTCGCGCTCGGCCTCTTCCGCGGAGGTCCAGTCCTCGATCATCGCCATGGCCGCCTCGTTGGCGCCGCCATGCAGCGGGCCGCGCAGGGAGCCGATGGCGCCGGTCACGCAGGAGTGCATGTCTGACAGCGTGGAGGCACAGACGCGGGCGGTGAAGGTCGAGGCGTTGAACTCGTGCTCGGCGTAGAGAATCAGCGAGACGTTCATAACGCGAGCATGCAGCTCGGAGGCAGGCTCACCGCGCAGCATATGCAGGAAGTGACCTCCCACGGACTCGTCATCGGTCTCGGTCTCGATACGCGCACCATCGTGGCTGAAGCGATACCAGTAGCAGATGATCGAGGGCAGCACGGCCAGCAGGCGATCGGCGGCGTCCTGCTGCTCGTCGAAGCTCTGCTCGGTCTCCAGGTTGCCCAGCATGGAGGCGCCGGTCCGCATCACGTCCATGGGGTGGGCGTCGGCGGGGATCTGCTCGAGCACGGTCTTTAGCGCCTCGGGCAGGCCCCGCAGGCCCTTGAGCTTGGTGATGTAGGCATCGAGCTCGGCCTGGTTGGGCAGCTTGCCCTTGAGCAGCAGGTAGGCCACCTCCTCGAACTTCGCCTTTTCGGCCAGCTCCTTGATGTCGAAGCCGCGGTAGGTCAAGCCGGATCCGGTCTTGCCAACGGTGCACAGGGCGGTCGTTCCCGCACTCTGGCCACGCAGGCCGGCGCCACTCAGGTTCTTCTCTGCCATGTCATATCTCCTCGTCTAGCGGGTCGGTCGTGTTCTTTTCAACAATGTCGGTGCCGGACTCAGGCGTCGCTGCCCTTCTCGGCAACCTGAGACTCGGCGAACAGCGCATCGAGCTTCTGCTCGAAGCTGTGGTAGTTCAGGAAATCGTAGAGCTCATCCCGGGTCTGCATCAGGTCGACCACGTCGCGCTGATGACCGGTGTCGTGGATGCTCTGGTAGACCTTGAGGGCCGCGGCGTTCATGGCGCGGAAGGCCGACAGCGGATAGAGCACCATGCGGCAGCCCACCTCGCCCAGCTCCTGCTGGCTGAACAGCGGCGTGGCGCCGAACTCGGTGATGTTGGCGAGGATCGGCGCATCGACGCGCTCGCAGAAGGCCCGGTAGTCATCCAGGGTGTGCACGGCCTCGGCGAAGATGGCGTCGGCACCGGCCTCGATGCAGGCCTGGGCACGCTCGATGGCGGCATCCAGCCCGTCCTTCTGGAAGGCGTCGGTGCGGGCGATCAGGTAGAAGTCAGGATCGATGCGCGCGTCGGCGGCGGCCTTGACGCGGTCAGCCATCTCCTGCTGGGAGACGATGGCCTTGTTGGGACGGTGGCCGCAGCGCTTCTGGGCGACCTGGTCCTCGATGTGCACGGCGGCCACGCCGGCGCGCTGCATCTCCTTGACCGTGCGCGCAATATTGAAGGCACCCCCCCAACCGGTATCGATATCCACCAGCAGCGGCAGGTCGGTGGCGCCGCAGATGCGGTGAGCATCCTCGACCACGTCGTTCATGGTCGTCATGCCCAGGTCAGGCAGGCCGAAGGAAGCATTGGCCACGCCGCCCCCCGAGAGGTAGATGGCCTGATGGCCGACGCGCTGGGCCATCATCGCCGTGTAGGCGTTGATGGTACCGACGATGGGCAGCGGGCGGTTGGCCTCGAGGGCGGCACGGAAACGGGCGCCGGGGGTCTGCTGGGTCATGGTGTCTCTCCTGTGGTGTACGAGCCGGATGGTTTCGGGGGGCGGGTCAGGTCGACTTAGAGGTCTGCCGCAGGGTGGCGGCATAGCGATCTACGACGTTGGCCCTCGAGGCGCTGACGTGGCGACGCATCAGCAACTCGGACAATTCGGCGTCGCCGGCCTCGATGGCATCGACGATGCGGTGATGCTCGACAAACGCGCGCTGGGGGCGTGAGCCGGTCGCACTGAACTGGGTACGGTAGAGCCGCACCAGGTAATAGAGATCATCGCAGAGCATGGTCACCAGCATGCGGTTGTGGCTGCCCTGGACGATGCGATAGTGAAAGTCCAGGTCGCCCTCCCGCTGGAAGTAGGCCTCCCCCTTCTTGAGGTCGCTCTGACGCTCGTGCATCGCCAGCAGTTTGCGCAGCCCGGCGATTTCCGCGGCGGTCATGTGTTCGGCGGCCAGCCGCGCGGCCATGCTCTCCAGCGCCTCGCGGACATCGAACAGCTCGAGCAGCTCCTGCATGGAGAGCTTGACCACCCGGGCACCGACGTGGGGGACCCGTTCGATCAACCGATGCGCCTCGAGGCGACGCATCGCCTCGCGCAGCGGGCCGCGCGAGATACCATATTCCTTGGACAGGCCCGGCTCGGTGATCTTGCTGCCCGGCGCCAGTTCGCCGCGCACGATGGCATCCTGAAGCTGCTGGAAGACACGCTCTGCCAGAGTGCGTGCTTCCGGGATCGACGTTTCAAGTTGGGCTAGGGTCATGATGATTGTCGACAATTATTGGGTAAACAGAGAGTAGCCACTCCGCAGAAAGGGGTCAACACACAGGAACGTCAGGAAGCTTCACCTTTGGTTGTAGACAACGCACCCGACAACAGGGTGACTGTCGACAATACTGAAAGGGCTTTCCAACCTGCAGCCGGTCCGGGCCGGGACAAGAGCCGGGGAGATGCCTAGAATGGGCCGCCTGTCACAGCAAGGCACGGTAATGAGCGCAAGACTTCGGATCACCCCCTGCCCCTACCATGAGCACCCCCTCGGGCACTTCGCTCGTCTTCGCGGGAGACCGGGCGCCGTGCTGCTCGACTGTGGGCGCCCGGCCGCCCCAGCCGGGCGCTTCGACATCCTCTCCAGCGACCCCCTGGCGATGCTCGAGATCGACGACCAGGGTCGAGTCTCCGGCGTGCCCGAGTTGGCGGGGCTTTCCCCCTTCGCCGCCCAGCAGGCACTGCTGGACCGCCTCGAGACGACGACACTCGACAGCGACCTCCCCTTCCTGGGCGGCCTGATCGGCTACTGGAGCTACGATATGGGGCGGCTCCTCGAACCGGTGGGGGAACAGACCCAACCGGCAGTAGCGATCCCGGCGAGCCGGGTCGGCCTCTACGACTGGGCACTGATCCAGGACCACGAGCGCCGCGAAAGCTGGCTGGTGGCCAGCGACGAACGGCGTCGGCAGGTGCTTGACTGGCTGGCACAGCCGCCGGCTGCCCATGGCGCCTTCCGGCTAACCGCCCCCTTCGCCGGCGAGCTCTCCCGCGCCGAGTATCTGGAGCGCTTCGCCACCGTGCAGCGCTATATCCGCTCGGGAGACTGCTACCAGATCAACCTCGCCCAGCGCTTCAACGCCCCCTACGCAGGCGACCTCTGGAGCGCCTACTGTCGTCTACGCGAGGCCACGCCGACGCCCTACGCCGGCTTCATGGCCTGGCCCACCGATCGGGGCGAACAGGCGATTCTGTCTCTCTCACCCGAACGCTTCCTCGAGTGTCGAGACGGCAAGGTGGAGACACGCCCGATCAAGGGAACGCGTCCCCGGGGCGAAACCCCGGAAGCGGACCGCGACCTGGCCGATGAGCTCACTGCCAGCCTCAAGGATCGCGCCGAGAACGTGATGATCGTCGACCTGCTGCGCAACGACCTGGGCCGCGTTTGCCGTCCCGGAAGCGTGTGCGTGCCGCAGCTGTGCGGCCTGGAGAGCTACGCCAACGTGCATCATCTGGTCAGCGTGGTCACCGGCGAACTGGCCTCGGGGCGAACGCCCCTCGAGCTGCTGGCCGCCGCCTTTCCCGGCGGCTCCATCACCGGCGCCCCCAAGGTGCGCGCCATGCAGATCATCGAGGAGTTGGAACCGAGCCGGCGCAGCGCCTACTGCGGTAGCCTGGGCTACGTGGACGTGCGGGGCCGGATGGACACCTCCATCGCCATCCGCACCGCCGTAGTGGATGAGGGTCGACTGCATCTATGGGGCGGCGGTGGACTGGTGGCCGACTCGGTGGGTGAGGCGGAGTATCAGGAGACCCTGGACAAGATCCAACATCTGATGGACGCCCTGACCCGGGAAGCCGACAACCCGACAGAAAGTAAGTAGGAAGAGCTCTTCTTAATGCTTCGAGGTATAGATACCCAAGAAATCGGTATTGGGGCCTGGCGCCGCCGTCTTGCTAGGGTAACCGTCATCGCACCCACGAGAGGCCAGCATGGCGAGCTTCGACCCCAACCGTTTTGTCCTGGAGCACGATCGGGACACCCCCAAGGAGATACTGCGGGCCGCCTACCAGGTCTTCGGTGAACTGACCCTCTCCTTCTCCGGCGCCGAAGACGTGGTGCTGATCGACCTGGCCCTCAAGGTGGCGCCGAGGGAGGCCGTCCGGGTCTTCGCCCTGGACACAGGGAGACTACACCCCGAGACCTACGCCTTCATCGAGCGGGTTCGAGAGCATTACGGCATCGCGATCGATGTGCGCTTCCCCGACCCCGAGGCCGTCCAGACCCTGGTGCACGACAAGGGGCTCTTCAGCTTCTTCCGGGACGGACATCAGGAATGCTGCGGTATCCGCAAGGTAGCACCCCTGCGCCGCCGCCTGGCCGGCCTGCCGATGTGGGTCACCGGACAGCGGCGTGATCAGAGCCCGGGCACGCGCTCCAGCCTGCAGATCGCCGAGAACGATCATGGCTTCGGCAGCGAGTCCAGCCCTCTCGTCAAGGTCAACCCTCTCACCCACTGGAGCAGCGAGGAGGTCTGGACCTACATCCGCATGTTCGACGTACCCTACAACCCGCTCCATGAACGCGGCTTCGTCAGCATTGGCTGCGAGCCGTGCACCCGCCCCACCCTGCCCGGCCAGCATGAACGCGAGGGACGCTGGTGGTGGGAGGATCAGGGGGGCAAGGAGTGCGGCCTGCATACTACCCATCTGCAACCCACCAACCTGTCCTCCACCAACACGGGCGTGCCAGGCTAGCGCACCGGCAGCTCCAGCCCCTCGAACAGCGGGAACTCGTGTCGCGGCCCTGCCGCCAGGGCAGCGTCCACCAGATCACGATCCAGGTGGGAGGCGAACCCCTGCAGGAAGTCGTACATGTAGCCGCGCATGAAGGTGCCTCGGCGGATGCCGATCTTGGTGGTGGAACTCGCGAACAGGTGGCCCGCATCCAGCGCCAGCAGATCGGTATCCTGCTCGAGATCGACCGCCATGTGAGCGACGATACCCACGCCCATTCCCAGGCGTACATAGGTCTTGATGACATCGGCATCGGCGGCGGTCAGCACCACGTTGGGCTTGAGCCCCCGGGCACGGAAGGCGTCATCGAGTTGGGAACGGCCGGTGAAGCCGAAGACATAGGTCACCAGTGGATAGCGGGCCAGGGCCTCGAGGGTGAGCTCGGGTTCGTCTGCCAGAGGGTGCCCTCGGGGTACCAGAATGCAGCGGTTCCAGCGATAGCAGGGCAGCAGCACCAGGTCGTTGAACAGCTCCAGGGATTCGGTCGCGATGGCGAAGTCCGCCTGGCCGTCGCTGACCATCTGGGCGATCTGCTTGGGGGTGCCCTGCTGCATGTGCAGGGCTACCTCGGGATACTTGCGGGTGAAGTCGCGAATCACCGGCGGCAAGGCATAGCGCGCCTGTGTATGGGTGGTGGCGATGGACAGGCTGCCGCGACGCTCGTCGCTGAACTCCTGGGCCACTTCCTTGATATTCTCGGCCAGACGCAGCACCTCGCCGGCCAGCTCGACGATGGCCTGACCGGCCGGGGTGACACGGGTCAGGTGCTTGCCGCTGCGGGCAAAGATCTCCACTCCCAACTCGTCCTCCAGCAGGCGAATCTGCTTGGAGATTCCCGGCTGAGAGGTGAACAGACTCTGGGCGGTGGCCGATACGTTGAGATTGTGGCGGGTGACTTCCCAGATATAGCGCAGCTGCTGCAGCTTCATGGTGGCAAACTCCCTGACAGCCACCCGATCGCGGGCGCTGGCAATACCAAATAGCGATAAAAGGAATTATTATAATCACTTTGAAGTATATACAACAAGCCGGCGTCTCGCCTAACCGAATCATGACGCCATTTGCCAGCGCCGCAGTCGGCCGCTAACATCTGCCGGCCAGGCACGTCTCGGCGTGCCATGAATACGCTCGATGCAGCGCAACGAAACTGGAGAACCCCATGGCCAATAACGTCGATGTCACCAACGCCAATTTCGAGCAGGAAGTCCTCAAGGCCGATACCCCCGTTCTGCTGAAGTTCTGGGCCCCCTGGTGCGGTCCCTGCAAGGTGATGGCACCGGTGGTCGACGAGGTCGCCGAAGAGCGCGACGGCAACCTCAAGGTCGTCAGCATCAACGTGGACGACGCCCCGGAGATCGCCGCCGAGCAGGGCGTGCGCGGCGTGCCCACCGTCATGCTGTTCAAGTCCGGCTCCAAGGTCGCTTCCCTGGTAGGCGCCCAATCCAAGTCCCAGCTGGCTCAGTTCATCGATCAGAACGCCTGATCGCCAGGTACGTCAGCCTTGAGATCGCCCCGGCCCTGGCCGGGGCGATCGCGTTTAGGAGTTCATTCCCTGTCCGAGTCCGCCCCGTTGTCTTCACCATCCCGCTCCGAAATAGGTCGGTCTGCCTCCTCCAGGGGCTGGTTGTCACCCGGGCCCAGCAGATGCGCTATCCAGCGGGTCTGAGGGTGGCTATCCAGGGCGATCTTAAGCGTCATGGTCAGCAGCACCGAGAGCAGCATTCCGGCAGCACCGAAGATCCACCCCCACACCACCAGCGACAAGAAGGCGATGAAGGTGGAAAGCCCCAGGGCCCGACCCATCCAGCGGGGCTCGACGATGTTGCCGAGCACGAAATTGATCCCCAGATAGGCACCCGACAGCAACAGGGCCTCGACCAGCCCCCCCCCGGGCGACACCAGCAGAAGCAGTACCGGCGGGATAGCGGCAATGGCGGAGCCGATGTTGGGGATGTAGTTGAGGGCGAAGGCCAGCACGGCCCACAGCAGAGGAAAGTCGACCCCCACCAGCAGGCAGGCTATCCATACCAGCACTCCGGTCACCAGGCTGATCAGGGTCTTCACCGCCAGGTAGCGCTTGAGCGTGCGGCTGAACTCGTTGAAGCGCTCGAGGCTGGGCGCCGGATTTCGCAGTGCGCGAGAGATCTTGTCGCGCAGGTTGAGCGTCTCGAAAAGCATGAAAACCACCAGCAGGGTAACCATCACGCTCTGCACCAACAGGTTGCCCAGCTCCCCCAGCAGTGCCGGCGTCGCACTGCCCAGCTGTTCCACATCGAGCAGCTCCGCGAGCCGGGAGGGATCGATATCCAGACCCATCCTTGCCAGGCCATCGAACAGCCCCAGGTAGTAGTCGTAGAGCTTCTCCTCGATCCCCGGCAGCGCCTCCGTGAAGGTCCCGAAGCTGTTGACCAGCAGCAGGGCCAGCAGCGACATCAGGCCGCCGATCACCACCAGGGTGAGCCAGACGGCCAGGCGCAGGCTGAGCCCCAGGCGGTTCAGCCACTGCACCGGAGGGGTACAGACCAGGGCAATGAAGATCGCCAGCATCAGCGGCACCAGCAGGCTCGCGCCTGCCTTCATGCCGGCCACGATCACCACCAGGGCAGCCAGGCCGAGCATGAGATCGAATGGGATGACGCCCGGAGTATCCGGTTCATGCTGAGACATATCGGGTTCCTGTTCGGCCTGGCGAGGTTTCATCATGCCCCCGCACAGTGCCAGCAACAATCCACAAGACATACTCGACGAGCGTCCGGCGGACGAGACCGGGCGCCGTGGGGGGAACCTTTGCACCGGGGCTCCCTCGAACCAGCGTGGCATGCCGCCACGTCATTATCGCAAGGAGGCCACCATGACGCTGTTTTCCCCCGCCCGGCTGCTACTGCTGATCAGCCTGCTCGTAGCGGCTCCCCTGCTGGTGGGCCAGGCGCTGGCCGAGCCTCCGCGCCAGCTCCATGTGCAGGCCGAGGCCACGCTGTCGGTGGTGCCGGACCGGGCCACGCTCAGCGCAAGGCTCTGGGAGCGCACGTCGGCGCTGCCTCAGGAAGAGGAGAGCGGCAGTGACCCCGAGGCGCTGCGTGAAGCCCGTGAACGGCTGGAGACTCGCGCCGGCGAACTGATTCGCACCCTCGAGGCGGCCGGACTCGAGCGCGACGCCATCAGCGCCGGCTCGCTGGCCGTGCAGCCGGAGCATCTTGCCGGCAGCCGCCTGGAAAACGGCGAGCGTGAGATCCTGGTGCGCACACGCCTGGAGCGCCCCTTTCGCGTTCAGATCGATGATCTGGAACGGCTGCCGAAACTGCTCGACGCCCTGACCGAGGCCGGCGTCAACGCCCTCGACGGCGTTGCCTATGATCTCGCCGACCGGGATGCCGCGACCGACGAGGCGCTGGTCAGGGCGCTGGAGAAGGCCCGCCACAAGGCCGCGCTGATGGCCGACACCCTGGACATCTCCCTGGGCCCGGTCGCCAGCGTCAGCGAGACCCGCGTGCCGGTGTTCCAGCCTCGCATGCTGGCCATGGCCGCCGACGCCCGGGAAAGTGCGCCTCGGGCCGAGTACCGCCCCGGCACCATCGATATCGAGGCAGGGGTCAGCGTCAGCTGGGAGATCGAGTAGCGGTGGAGTAGCGCCTGCAGTACCTAGAGGTTGATCACCTCGACACCGCCCATGTAGGGCTGCAGCACCGCGGGCACGTCAATCGAGCCATCGGCATTCTGGTAGTTCTCCAACACCGCCACCAGGCAGCGCCCCACCGCCAGGCCTGAGCCATTCAGCGTGTGAAGCAGCTGGGGCTTCTTCTGTTCCGGGTGGCGAAAGCGGGCCTGCATGCGACGCGCCTGGAACTCCTCGCAGTTGGAGACCGAGGAGATCTCGCGATAGGTCTCCTGGCTGGGAATCCACACCTCCAGGTCGAAGGTCTTGGCGGCGCCGAAGCCCATGTCGCCGGTACACAGGGTGAGGACACGATAGGGCAGCGCCAGCGCCTGGAGGATCGCCTCGGCATGGCCGCGCATCTCCTCCAGGGCGTCGTAGCTGGTGGCCGGGTCGACAAGCTGCACCATTTCCACCTTGTCGAACTGGTGCTGGCGAATCATGCCGCGGGTGTCGCGGCCGTGGGAACCCGCCTCGGAGCGGAAGCAGGGCGTGTGGGCGGTGAGCTTCACCGGCAGCACCTTGTGCTCGAGGATCTCGTCCCGGGCGAAGTTGGTCAGCGGCACCTCGGCGGTGGGGATCAGGTGATAGCCGCGCTCGTCATCCAGGCGGAACAGGTCCTCGCCAAACTTGGGGAGCTGGCCGGTCCCGCGCAGCGAGGCCTCGTTGACCATGTAGGGGACATAGCACTCCTCGTAGCCGTGCTCGAGGGTCTGCTTGTCCAGCATGAACTGGGTCAGCGCCCGATGCATGCGGGCGATGGGGCCGCGCATCACCGCGAAGCGGGCCCCGGTGAGCTTGGCGGCCAGATCGAAGTCCAGATCGCCCTTCAGCGCACCGAGATCGACATGATCGAGCACCTCGAAGTCAAACTCACGGGGCGTGCCCCAGCGGTGCAGCTCCACGTTGTCGTCTTCGCTCTTGCCCACCGGCACGCTCTCGTGGGGCAGGTTGGGCAGGCCGCTCACCGCGTCATCCCACTCGGCCTGCACCTCGGCCAGGCGAGTCTTGGCGGCGTCGAGTCGGTCGCCCAGGTCGGACACCTCATCGAGCAGGGGTTGAATGTCCACGCCCTGAGCCTTGGCCTGGCCGATCGACTTGGAGCGGGTATTGCGCTCGCTCTGCAGGGTCTCGGTCTCGGTCTGGATCTCACGGCGCCGGGACTCCAGCGCCTCGAGTCGCGCGGTGTCGAGCGTGAAGCCACGCTTGGCCAGTCGTTGTGCGACCATCTCGAGGTCGCTGCGCAGCAGTTTGGGATCGAGCATGGAATCCAGTCCGTTGCAGTCGGTGAAGGGGGTCGAACAGGGCGCCCATTGTAGGCAAAAGCCCGCAGGGGCGCCACGCGCCCGCCGCGATGCCCGAACCGAAGCGTCCTCGTGGGATGCGCCCTACCGCTCCGACGCGGTAAAGTAGCCCCACTCCCCTCTTCTCACGACAGAGTGCCATGATCGCAAGACTGGACACCGCCGACGCCGACACCGCCTCGGGGCCTGCCACGCCCTGTTCCGAGCCCTATCTCAGCTTTCTCGAGGCCCTGCGCCAAGCGGGCTTCGAGGGCGAGATCGCCCCGGACTACGCAGCCCGCACGGTGCTGGCCACCGACAACTCCATCTATCAGCGCCTGCCCCAGGCGGTGCTCTACCCGAGGCACGCCGAGGATCTCGAGCGCCTCGCC
>LKMJ01002672.1_pt1 | contig 16460 bp, 14 predicted proteins | sample 643391 | NCBI WGS metagenome assembly LKMJ01 (sample SAMN04112250, study PRJNA286221) | soda lake metagenome | biome: soda lake; feature: Kulunda Steppe; material: water; isolation source: sample PL-Br10 brine of Picturesque Lake | place: Russia: Kulunda steppe | collected 2010-07
CGACCTTCAAAAGAAAAGCAGTATAAAGATGAGCAACTAAGCCTTTTTCCGTAGGGATGTATGGAAGGCACTCTTTAATTGTCTGATTCTCTGAGATGACAAGATTATCATGTGTTTGCTTGAGGTTCTGCTTATTTTTGGGCCCTGCAGGTGGCAAGTGTGGAGTGCTGAAAGGGAGTACCTATGCAAGCAGGCGGAGATTAAGGCAGAAAAAGAGGCATCATATCTGGAAGCCATGAAGCTCAACAGCTTAGGAGGTGAGTGCATGTTTGCTTGTACAAGACCTTGTCAAACAAGTTAAACATGGGTGCATGCAAATAAGCAAAGCCTTTAAATGTGTGTGCCTGCCTGAGTGTGCATGTGCTCCGGTGAAGCTTAGCGCAGCAGTACCATGAAAATAATGGTAAATTTGTCATTGGGCATAGTCTTTTGCACCTTCCATTGATCCATCTGTAGCATTGAGCATCACACGTGCCATGCAATTCTATATTTAGGACTGATAACAAGGGGCTGTGTGGTGGTGTATGCGGCATTACTTAGTGATCAGTTCACAAGATCAGGCACCCCGTGCTGTAATGTTGAGATAGGAGCTTGGTTTACTCAAGTGTGAATACACACATGCACGCATCAGCATGCCCAAGACTTGGGCTTGTGTGCTCAGGCACGCACAATTAACATGCAGCATGTACACGCATTATTATGTAAGAGGCGCACTCAACTTCAATGAGCCAGCGAGATCAAGCAGCTTTTCTAGGAACACCAACTGCTGGTTTTTGCAGTTTGTGCACTGTGTAGAACGTGCGCTGCGTGGTTGCCTGAGCTCAGACTGTACACCTGATTGATAGCAGGTGTGAGGATGAGCATACTGCACTGGACTTTTGGACAGGCATCATTCTAAGGTGCCTGCTGTGCCAGATCTATGGACTATGACTTGCGCCCTTGTGTGACCAAATTAAATCTCCAGTGTAAAGATGAATCACATCCTTGTCTGAGGATCTGCCTGTTGTCGCGTCACAATGACTTGTGCCCATGTGTAGCAGGGGGCTTCCACACAAACATGGCACCCAAACCCCCGCAGCGTAACCTCCCTGCACAAATGGCCCAAGCAAGCCCAAAAGCTGTGCAAGCCAACTTTGCCCAGCTGCACGCAAGCAGGTGAGTTGCAATCAACGCATGTTGCGCAAGGGCAGCTCCAGTACCGTTGGGCTCAGCAACTACAGAACCATTATGCTAAGCAACTACAGTACTGTTGGGCTCAGCGCTCATAATGTGCTAGAGGGGCTCAGCTAGCGCCCCTGATGGTGCCCAAAATGTTTGCCCTCTGATCAGCTTGATTCAAGCAGAGGGTTGCGCTGTGAAGGGTCTTGGCGACCCCTGTATGAGGCAATGTCCTGGTGTCTTAACCTGCACACTCAAAGCAGGGCCAGCAGCAATAGTATTCATGAAGGTGCTATCACCAGCGTGGTCATCTCTGTGCATCCAGTGTTCCCCCCTTCATTTTGGCACTTCGCCATCACTAGAGTACCTGCCTTCGTGTACCTGCAGCCTTGCATTTGCTGATGCCACACGCCCAGCACACCGGCCCTGCCCATCCTATGGGTCAAGCCAGGCAAGCGCTCAAGTCCAAGTGGCCGCACGCACACACCCCAAAGTCCAGGTGTGTGTGACCTAGCGTACACGGGCAGTTCAACGCGTGAAGCAGATCAGTTGTGCAGATTGCCTGCATCCCCTTTTTTTGCCAGCCAAGGCAGAGGCAATGCATGGGCCTGTGTTTCCCAAAATCACATGGGGGGGGTGATTGAAGTATTTTGTTTCACTGTATTGCCCTATGTGCAAGTCTTTATTCTCAGTTGCCAGTGTCAGCCCTGGAGCACCTTGTTGCGCTCTCTGCCATGCGCCACACTTCTGCCGCGCTTGGGGGGAAGAATGTATTGCTTTCACGATATCTGGTCACTGGTGCACAATGCTGTGGTGCTGTGGTGCTTTGCACCAACTTCAGAGAGGCGGTAATGATACGCATAAAGGCCGTCCACCAATGCACCATGCTAACCTTTGGTGCACCTGCAGTCAGGGCCTGCGGCACACAAGTCCAAGCGACCGTCCATTTCATTTGGCATGGATGCAAGCCTCAAACCAAGGCATGCGCTTATGAACGTAAGTTTGCGCTGAGGCATGCGTTTGGTACTGGAGCCTTGTTGGACAGTACTGATGCCTTGTCTACACCCTGTCTGAGCCAAATGGTATTTCTGCTGTTTCCGGATTTGCAAGATTTATATGCAAGCATGCCATTGTGTCATAAGGCCATTATGGTTGATCTCGCCACTTTGTGCGCGTCCTGGCGAGTTGGCGAACGTTGCACGCGAGTGTGCTGTCCCCAACCTGCTGCTGCCGCGCAGTGCCTCCTCCTGTGCCCCCCGCGTGTGATTTGATGCCAAGATTTTCTGCGATGGTGTTTGGGCGACAGGGACGGGCATTGGAGGGGGCGGGCGTGCAGTTTCAACGCGTGCTTGCTTACAGAGTATGCAATGTGTACCTCTGGCCCGTCTTCCCCTCCGTGCAGTCGCCCCCCGTGGCACAACGCGCCCCACATTGCATGCAACAGGCACCCCTAACAGGACTGGTGTGCAGGGTAGGGGGCGGGGCAGCCGTGCTGGCGGACGCCCACTTGATGCCCCTGTTGAGCCAGTTGGGGTCGGTTGGTGTTCAAGCACTGCCAGCAAGCATTAGGCACGTGACCACTGACCAATGGTGCGCCGACTGAGCGGGGGTAAATAAAAAGCACGATAACGCCACTTTTGTGGCAACGCTGGTCTTATGGGGTGCGAACAAGCCGCAGATCACCCGGCCTTCTTGTGGTGACGCACCAACCCTAGGAGAAGGATGCAAGCGCAGAGCCCGGACATGGCACTGGGGCCATTGCGGGCATCAGAGCGGGTGCACGCAAAAGTATATATGGTGCAGTCACACCATTGTAGTAAAGGGGCAGGTGTGCAGATGGGAGTGTGCATCGCGAAGGTCATCTCCCATCTTCTCCCCCCTGGACTGCCAGGGGAGGGCAGGGCAAAGGGAGGGAAGTCAGGAAGGGGGAAACACCTCACTCACTCCAAGGGGCACCCGCGCTGTCCCATGAGGCATCAAGTTGGTGTCCGCAGGCGACATAAGGCAAGGTCAATGTGCCTGCAAGCATGCGGTCCGGCAATGCGCCCTGCTTGCATCTCGGGATAGGGGGAGTGTCCGCGCCCCTTTCCCTTCTCCTTGTCCCTCCCCTGGCATGCGCCTGATGCATTTTCATTTTCTGAACATCTGAGGGCAGACACTCTTGCCTAAATGGCGCCCAACTGACTGCCTCCCTCCTGTCTCCTTCCCTCTCTCTCTATCTGCCTTCCTCTCGACAAACAATTCCCCCTCCCTCTCTCTCTCTCTCTCTCACACTCTCTCTGCCTCTCCCTCTGCTCCCTCTGCCTCTCTCTGCCTGTCTCTCATGGAAGCATGTGTATGGGTGACGTGCTTGTGTGGCGTGCTTGTATTGTATGCTTGTTGTGAGCTTGTCATGTGACACGCGTAGGGTGCATGTATACAGGAATGGTGGGCTTGAGTAAGCTGTGCCTGATGCAGGCGGATCCTTCATTGGAGTCATTAAGCACACTCAACCAAGGGATTTTGTCTGGGATTTTGTGTGAATTTTTGTATGGTCGGTTGGGGGGATACTCTCAGCAATTTTGCAATTCTACAAGTGCCAGCTCTGACAACCTGCTATCTTGCTAACTCTAGCGTGCAAGCGCTACTTCCTTAGGTTTGGTGCTGGCCGTCAGTTATAAGAAATCCAGGCAACAGTATGCCTGCACGCTACCCCCTGACGTGTACATCAAATTTTGTGTGTAAGAGAGCAAACCCCCGTCGCTCTGCGCACCCAGAGCCGCTCCTAGCCACTGGGCTGCCCTCTTAGCAGTTTCAAGCACACCAAGGCAAAGGGTCCGCGCAATCCTTTCTTTCCGCCTGCGTATTACGCAGTGCGTAACACCATCTTCCACTGGTGCCGTGTCCTGCAGGACCCAAGCTCCTTGTTTGACATGCAAAGCCGCACATCATCCTCATGCTCTGGCACCTCACAAGAGGACCTCCCCAGTAACCTGCTGACATCCAGCAAACGCGTCCAGCCTGTGTCTGCACTGAAGTACCTCAGCCCTGAAGAGACCAATGAGCTGCAGCAAGCCCGCCTGTTTGTGCTGCAAAGGGTGAGGCTTGAAGCGAGGCCAAATGTCCAGAGAAGGCTCTGCAAAAAAGAAGTTCAAAAGGGCCTGGTTATGCAAGGAAGAGGGCGTGTCCAATTTTTGGGGGGCTCAAGTCATCACCTCAATCTGCTCCAACATTGTTTGCCTGAGCTGTGAGCAAATCACTAATTCAAGCCAACCTTCACACATGTGTGAAGTGTGTCTTAAAAAATGCAGCAAAAGCCAGGAAGACAGTTGTGCCCAACAAATAAACTTGCATACTGCGTAATATGTATGCCTTTGTGTTTTAGCTGGCATCAAACCGCCTGTCATCGCAAGTCATCGTGAATGTGTGCGCTGCATTTTTTATCAACGCAAACAAGTAGAAAACACAATTTTAGATTGAGCATATCGCTTTCTTCGTCCATCTTTAACCCTGGTTCTGCTCACAGTTGAATTCTTCATGCCTAGCACTTTAGTGGTCAGGCTTCACCCTTGCCCATGTTCAAAATCCTTTGCTGATATCTGAAGTGCCACTCCTGTGACCTCAGCGCTGAAGCGGCTTCCAAATCTGTATTGTCACAATAAGTTTTGTTCTGCTACACGCTCTCCTTCCCTCATATCAAGAGCCTTTGCATGGAAACTGAGCCTATGACGCAATTTTTGCTCATGTCTTTGCAGGAGTTTAATGCCCTCTTTAAAAGGCTGAGGAACACACGCGCAGGTCTATTCTTCACCCTACCTGTGTTCCTTGTCGCCCTGAGGCTCCTGGTGTACCTTCTCTTTTCATGCCTATTTCGACTGTGGGTTCAGTCAGAAGAAGGCGCACAAGCTCTTGAAAAGGTATGCACAGCTAGACAGCTTGCCCATCATCGCACTGCACCTGTTGTATATGCCAGTCTTGCAGCTATGTCAACGGATCTTCTTATCAATACTTGGCGGAAGATAAAAGGCTTTAAGAATAAAGAAGCGCTAAAGCGGCACCATTGTACATGCCTGTATGTTATAACAGTGAACTTAATGAAATTGTTCTTGGTTCTTGCTGCAGATGGATGAAGCCATCGTTTACCTGTTTGACCCATCTGGTTACCTACAGCGCAACCTTACTATTTTGGAGTCCACACCAGCCGCAGTGTCAATCTTGGCAAAGCACCCGCAGCTGGTGAGCTGATTGGGCACAGCTTTATTGAACCATATGTGTCTGACCTACTGAAGCAAGTCATGTGTTTGATTTAGGTTGGAGGCAGAGCTGGCAATGACGTACCAGACTCACATAAACATACACACACGCACGACTCCCTGCATGCAGGCGCATGGGCCTGAGCGCGTGCATATGTCAGATGTTTCTCCCCTTGTGAGAGCTGCAATGCAGCAGCCTGCCAGTCATCAAGCCCGCAAGCTGCTCTTGGACGGCGCCAAACACAAGCCCTCGCGCCACGCATCCAACACGAACCGGGTGGTCAACGCTGCTGGTGCAGCAGCCGTTGCAGGTAGAATATTAGCAGCAGCTGCGTAAGGTGAAGGACGCATAGCAGAGCAGCAAATTTGCAGTTTGCTGTGAGTTTTGGGGATGTTGCATGCTGAGAGCTTTGTACTGGTCAACACAAGTGCTGGGTAGCCAATCAATGGCCCAAGCAGCGCCCTGCACTGCCTACGAGCAGCACGATCTCAATATAGTACCCCTCCAACTCGCTACTAGCACCCAAGGCTACCTATGCCCAAAGTGATCATCACAGTCTTTGCCCAATTTGCGTCTGCCTACTTGAGAGAGCCTTTTTTCGTTAGTGTTACCATGCATGTAAGCTCCACTAACCCCGAGGTGTTGCTTCTCAACATGCACATGCAGGTGCTGAGGTGCCCGTTGATTTTCCCTTTGCCGACAGTTTGCCTGGATATCAGCAACAGCAACACATACAGGGACAGCTACCATGCCCATTTCATACCAAGCTAACACTCGAGCAGACAGATGCCCTATTCAGGGAGGCGCATGCAGGAGTTCTTCAAAGCACTGCGCATGGGGTCAAGCCACTTGCGAGCAGAAGAAGAGAACAATGTATGCCAGCACTAAAAAGAAAGCATTGACTTTAGATAACGATGCTCCTCTGCCTGATTGTTTGATGATAATGGGTACTTGTGTGCATCAAATACCCAGGAGTTTAATAGTGAGCGCAAACGACTTGCAGGGTCCGGACAAAGACAAGGAGGATTAGTAGCACAGACTGGTCATTGGACAGTTGATGAGGTTCTTATCTTGCTCTGCTTGCAAGCGCATGCGCAAACAACATGAGAGAAGTTGGGTTTAATGTCAACGTGCTTGTTCCTCACATTGCTGCTCTCTTCAAACTGCTCATTGCAAAAGCCAACATCCCCAGGCCTTGGAAAGAAGCAAAGTTTACTCCCATCCACAAAAAGGGGCCAGTGACACGGCCAGGGAACTACAGAATGATTGCAACGTGTGGCACATTGTATAGCCTTTACATCAACCTGCTATGCTCCATAATTCAGGACTGGTGCATCCGACACAACAAGATTCAGATGAACAAAACGGTTTTCATCTGGGCAGAAGCACCTTGCAACCCCTCTTCATTCTTCAACATTAAGAGCATGCTGCACAGAGAATGCACTGTGGGTCATCATGGTTGTATGCTGCATTTTTTTTACTTCAAACAAGCTTACGATTGTAGTCCAAAAAACAAGCTTGGGGGCCATTTCCGAATTTGCCAGATGCCTGACCATATCCTGTCCATCTGAAAAGACTTGTATCATGCTGATGAATATACGCTGTTGGAGATGGGGACAAGACAGCTTCTGTGCAGCCACCATTTGATGTTTAACAAGGACGTCCCCTTCAAGGAAGTTCCCCCTCTGCTGTTTGCCATGGATTGAACGACATTGACAGTGTGGCAAATGTGGGTTTAAGGCGCGCTCACTGGTACTCCAGATTCAATTTTGACAAGTTGTCCAGTTACCCACATGCTGTTCGGTGATGACCTTTCCCCCATGCCCAATGACCCTAACCACATGCAGACCATGCTGAACAAACTAAAAAGGTATGCACTGCCAATACACAAAAATCTGAGTTGATGTGTTTCTTCGTGGCACGAAGAAAGTCTTTCATTGCCAATACACATAAGTCTGGGGTGATGTGTTTCAACTTTCACACTTACAATCTGCCCCCTCTAAATGATGGCGTGCTGTTCCCCTACACAGAAACCTTCAAGCTTCTGGGCATGGTTTGTGTTGCCAGCATTGATGTGAGGAGCTTTTTGCTGCTTGCGTAGTTTTTCTGTGTTGCCAGCAGACATGTCAATCTGAATACTGTTTGGATGGGTTTTTCCAGGCGTACTTCTTATTTCCCTGTTTCTGGTGGGGGTTTGGCATTCGGTACTTCAAACCAATTTGTCTCCCTTTCCTCAATTGATGCGGGGGGTCGTTCAACTGCCTGCGTAAATTATCTATTTCTTTGACTGATGCAGTGCTACCTCCGTTCACAGCTGGTACTTTCCGCATCAAACAGTTTATACAGGAGCATGACCTCACCAACAGGTTACACGTTTACATATGGCTCCTTAAGACATACGTAATTCCTGCTGGTTCATAAGCAAGCCAGGTTTGGGCCACCCCTATCTTACGACAGGGCAAAAAAATGGACAAAACAATAGAAAAACGGCTGCTGAAAGTGCTGAAGAGGATAATGATGGTCAGGGTCACTATTCCTTCATGGTGAGCAATGCGCAAGTGTGGTCTAGTGCTTATACAGTTCAACAGGTTCCGGGTAGCGGTGCGGCTGTACAATGCTTCAACTCAAAGCAATAGCTCCACTACAAGAAAGATTTTATTAGCTGACATGCATTGAGCTCATGCCATGTTTGACGCTTGGGTCATTGAAACGCAGCCCAAACATTTCAAATGTTACGTTTGCCTGCGGCAGGCCTGTTTGGCTTCAGCTAAGCTGCCCTTGTTTGGCAGGTACAGCTTTGCACCCTAAATTGTGGTCTCTCTCCGCAGGACTTATGCACTGTCTGTCTCATTCCGCAGGTTTCTACAATGTGTATGTTTTTCTGAGCCAGAACAACAATAAGCTATGATTTTTTCTCAAGCAGGCTAGTCGCACTTCTTGACCTAAGGACATCTCTAGTAAATTCCCTAGTGAGAGCCTCTCAGAAAAGCATGCGCCAAACAATCGTCATCTAAAAAATAACATCTAAAAACAATTAATTCAAAGCCGTTGCCAGAAGGGATGAGGTGCTCCAGAGCCTTTCCAGCTAATATGGTAAAAGGCGTGGACCAGGTGCAAGCACCCAACAGGATCGAACAGGTGAATCTTCATGATAATGGCATTGATCCGAAATCCTTGTTACAGTGTCAAATATGCCATTGAGGCCATAAATAGGCAGAAGGCTAATCAACATGTCTACCTGACATGGGGAAACACGCTGAAGCCTGAGTATAAAGAACACCAATGAAATAATGCAATTTGTGGTAAGGTTGAAGGAGGACGGGGGACCTGGCGTGCCTACAGTGCACATCATTAGTATAGCAACTGCTCCATGTCAGCCACTCTGCTGTTAACATGGAGTACAAGCAACCCATGGACAGAGCAGGGCCCTGCCAAGGACCCTGCTCAGCCCACCAACTCCATCAAGGCTGCATTGGTAAAGGCTCACGCTACAGGAAGGTCAAGTACAGGTGCAGTGGCACAACAGCAGAGCAGCTCCTACACATGACGTATGTACAGCCTGATTGCAGCTGGACTGGCTGCCAAATCCCCGGCCCCGTCATATGTCATGCCTGGTCGGGACATGTCCTATATGTCCCGTTACTGTCAAAGTCAACACTAAGACGCTTGGGACAGGCGCGGGCAGCCTCTGAAATTCAAGGGTCAGAAGCTTTCCCGACATGCACGAAGTCTGTTCATCACAGCATGACATCCTGTGGATGCACCAGACTTCTATGTGGCTGTGCGCTTAAGTCAGGGGACACAGGTCAAAGGCTGTGGCTAATAATGAGCACACGAGCTATATCAGGCTGATCATGACTAAGGAGCTTGCATCTGATGCATTTCTAAAGATGCATTGGATGCAGTCGCCTATTGTAGTACATTCGGTCCCGGTCAGTAGGCTCTCCTCTCTACACACATCTCGGCACTATGAGCAGATTGGGCACACAAAGGCATTGGCTGCATGCCCTGGCCTCAGGATACCAATCATGCTTTCTCTCATCTCTCTCTGATATTCACAGACAGGGGATGGAGCTCAGTAAGCCATAGCCTCGAGCCTCTCAACCTCATGGATTATCACATTGGCAGCATACCGTGCCTTGGTTTCCCGGCTCTCCTCACTTATCTGCTCACTCATTTCCTCAATACCCTTGTAGTATGCCGCATCGCTTCGAGCCTTGCTCAATGCGTATTGTAAACGCTCTGCTTGCCTTGCCTCTGCCTGCAACAGCTTCTCAGCGTTTGCTCGGATTGACTGCAGGCAACAAAAGAGCAGCTCATAGGCTCATACACAATGTCCCATAATACATGTTGGTCATTTTTGCTCCTGCTTGCACACCTGCTGGGAGTTTGATTTAGCCAACAACTATCAATTTGTCTCAAGTAAACGTAACGCACCATTCCATGCAGCACAATGGCGAGCAAGACATGTTGTGCAATCAATGGGCAGGAGATCATTAACATTGAATGAATTGAATGGTATCATACTGAGTTGGCACATGCAAAAGCAGAGGGCCTTACTGACCTCCATCTGAAATACAGACAGAATTTAAGGCGCATAAGGTGCAACGCCAGGTAACTGAAGAAAGCGTTATACCAGGCCAGGGCATGAAAATGGAGCAAAGACATATCAGGCTGCATGGCTGCACTTCGATCACAAAACGTGTGAAGGCAAAGTGCAACAACTCGTGATAGGATATATAAGTATTTGGGCTAAGTCTAGTGTATTTAATGGGCCATGCGGTAGAGCTGTCCTCTGTAAATCTCCTTCCAGGAATTTTATATCATTATTTCATTACTTCTCACCTGCAAACGTGCCAAGTTATTCCTAGACACCTCAAGAGCTGCTAGCAGAACTTGTTCCTGGTCACCTAGAGTTTCCCTGCAAGAAAACATTGACGATTTGCCAGCATTCATTCCCATAAGGATTGTATGCACCCAAGCTAAGTTTGATGCTGTGTGCACAGCCCCAGCGCAAGTTGTTGTCACTGCTGACTTCCTGTGAACTTCTCAGAAGTGTCACACAGACATGCACGTGTGCGCGCAAATACCCGCAAACATATATGCGTACACGCACGCACACACACACACACACACACACACACACACACATACAAACACATGCACATGCGTGGACACACACACACACGCGCGCGCACACACATGAACACATGCACAACTCACTCGTCTTGGCTCTCTAGAATGCTCCTGAGCTCTTTGCCCTGGTGACCACGGTGCAGTGCGTTTGCAAGGGCCGCCTGCAGCAATGCAGCCACAAGCATAATATGAGGAGCCATTGTGCAAGTTGTCGGGACATGTCGGCTGCTTCTTTTTGCTTCTCTCCATATCCCTCTTGTGCAGCTTGTACTGTGATGATGTGTGCACACTTGTATGCAGGGGAAGTGAAGGAAAAAAGGTTCTGCTTCACCAATCCATGCCCTTCGTCTGTAACTGCAGGGACAGCCGACACCAGGTAGGGTTATCACCTTGAACGTTGGCGTGAAGAGGCTTGTGTTGCTTGTTGTGGCAGCAACCTGCAAGGCAAGTTGAATGTTTAGGGCTTGAATCTGGGGAAGACAGGGGAGGTGAGATAAGTGCACCATGAGTAACCTCATCTCCTCAAGCAGCCCAAGGTTTACCCTCACCAGCCGCTCAACCTCGATTACTTCCAGAGTCCCACAGGCGCTATCCCGAGCAGGCTGTAGCTGGTGAGGCCTCCTGGTGTGAGAAGGGCGGTATGCCGAAGGTCGAAGTGCCTGCGTGCGGGCAGGGCGAAGCCCAAGTGAAGTCGGTGCACAAAGCCCTAGGGGCAGACGACAGATCCCTTGAAGCTGCCACGCGTAGCGTGCACACTCATCACTTCCTCCGCCGCACCTTGCCACTGCCCGACGTCCTTCTAAGCACAGAAGGTTGCAGCGCCTGCTGAGAGAGCATGGTGATATTGGCAGAGGGATGCACAAGAGGATCAATGAAAGTAGAAGAATTGTAATTCCAAAATCTCAAATACTTTGCCAATTAAAGCGATGCGTATTACGGGTTTTTGAGGATTTTTTGTGTTGGCGCGGTTACAGAATGCCAAATTTGGCAAACCCACACAAACCGTGGCACTCTGTCTCACAAAGGCAAACCCAAATTCTAAATACGACATCTCATTCAAATCACATCCGGGGCTGTTTGGAGATGGGTGCCACTCACTAACAAACAACATTCCTTAAATTCGACACTATTTTGTTATGATAAAATGTTGATCAATACATAAGTTAGTCCTAAATACAGGTATACATAGGTACCTACATAGGCTGCATGTTTGTTCAGCTATGCAAAGAACATGAGTTGCATGTATGCGACCTTAACCATTCATGCAACCTGAACCATTCATGCTCAACCCTCCCGAGTGCAATGTACATTGGCCTGCAGTTGCGGCAAATGCTTTCTCCGGATCCTGCATCCACAGGTGCAGACAGTCAAACTCTGCATTTGCGTGGCTCCATGGCCACGGCCTCACTGTATACGCAGACAATTTATAATTAATGAAGCCTTGTATTGTCCACAATGTTGGAATGTGACGTACCAACGCACAATTAAACATGTGTCTTGTGCTGAGAGACTGCTGCACACCAGGGTGTCTGTTTGGCCAAGCAGACTAGTAGCATGACCATAACAGCCATTGTCATTCCTTCTCATCCAGCCTGACGGACTGGCTTGCTAAGCAGTGCTGAGGCATGCTCTTCATAAGACTCACAATAGTGCACTGAGCCAGTACTGGACCCAGTACTGGACTCAGTACTGGAATGGGTGGATAGACTGGAGGGGCTTCCACACCTTGTGCGAAAGGCAATTGCTCCATAAGGGCTAGGAGTGTACTCTATGAGGCACACCTTACAAGGTCACCAGAGACAATCAAGGTTTTCTGCGAGTCCATTGTTAACATGCTCAAATACAGCTGTATCCGGAATGTCAACGGGATTGGTTACCCTGCCTGACAACTGACTCAACCAGCCTCAGTTAAGATACAAAAAAATTTTCGCACTGCACTCATCTGGTGTGATAAATGGCAGATCAACTGCAAGTGCAGGGACGCCCTGCCAGCCAGCTTAAATAGCTTTGTCTACAGAAACCCTAGTAAGAAGGTGGTGGCTTGTATGATACAATACATACACGTTGTATCCAAATCCCCTGCTCCATTTGAGTGTGCACACTGCTTCAATGTTCATGAGTCCCCTTATTCCCTCGGATGGTGGGGAGCTGTCTGGTACTTGCCTCATGGGGTAGTCTGGCCAGACAAATGCTTCTATGTAGATACCTCCAGGCTGGGGGGTTGGTAGCTTCATTGAACTATTTCCAGATTGCCAATAGTATCTGGTATTCAGTATTTGGTATAACCAGAGTCTCTGGTGAAGTAGGGATAAGCAATACCATAAAGAGAGCAGAACTGGCCGGTGTAGCATCTGTACCTAGGGCAAAGTTCACTCAAATAGCCACTCCCGTGCCCTTTCTCTATCTCAGATCAGGAAACGCTGTATTTTCCTGAATTTAACTGGACGCATACGCATGCTTAACTCATGGAACAAATTATCTCCATGATTAGCAAACCAGACACTCCCATGCACTTCCACAAGTCAAAGCTTACACTGAAGTAATTGGAATTGAATTTTCCGATGCCACAGCGAAACATGCTGCTATCTATAACAACGGGCATGATGAAGCATTCCCAAAACCCCCACCTGATTTAATCCTCTCTCTCTCTCTCTCTCTCTCTCTCTCTCTCTCTTTCTCTCTCTCATAACTGACTCGCAAAATACCAGGGGGGGCAATCTGACCAAATTTCTGGGCACGCTTGTTACTTATATAACCTTAATTATACCATACAACTAGGCTACTGGTGGAGTTTGGGGTGGAACAGATAACTCTGGGGACCAGGGTGGGTGATCAGCCTCTAATTTTGGCCTATATTGGCAAAGACTGCGCACGCATGGACTCACCATGTCCCAGCCAGAGCTCTTTATACCCCCCAAATACCACCAGCTTACTTCTAATATGGTACAAATCGATATTGGATGTTGAAATCCAGGTTTGGAGGGGGTCAGTAATTGACCCATTTTGGCACTGGATTTTTGTTCGGTAAAATGACCCACAGAATCACATCTCGCCAACCACTGTTTTTTTCACTCCAATTCTTCTCAATGATATTCTTCTAATGTAAGACTTAAAAAGGAATCGTGTAATCTGGTGCCGTAGGTAATCTGGTGCGGAGATTTGCTGTAAACAGTGGGGTTCACGCTGCGGAGGATTAGGTATAGGCCTTCTGATAGGCTAGTTTCAAGGCCAAGAGCTTTGGATAGCTTTTAGACAGGCTTAAAATTGGATGATGAGTTTAAATCTAGCCAATTGGGGGCCTCATACCCTGGGAGCATGCCAAAACCATACCCATTTGGGGCCTCAGATACGCCTCAATGAAAATGACAGGGGCAGGTACATACCACCCTGCAACCTCTACTCCCATCTGTTATAAGACTGTTATAAGAGCTTTTCTTATCAAGAGGTAAAGCTATGCCCATGACTCATGGGCCATGAGTATAACTCTCGAGAGCCATATGACTATGCATGCAAAGGCCTGACTCTGGGATCCTATTGGAGAGCCATTGGCTTTTTTTACACTCAGTCCCCGTCCCCAGACAAACCCTCCTCAGACTGGACAGAAGCGCAGAGGAAGACCGCCTAAAGACCCAAGAAAACGTAGGCAATTTCAGTGATGTCACTTCCACCAGACAATTTCATGTGCAGCCGGGCTGTCCACACCTAGACAGGGGGGAATGTAACTACACGTAGATTTCCTGTCTGTTATGACCACCAGACCTGCCTACCAGACCCGTCCAAGACCCTCTAGACCTATGTATATATTATACTGGACCAAAAGTGCTTTTCAGGACCACCATTCGTTGGTTCTTTCTACAATGTAATGTTTTATATCCCCACCGTTTGGCAAGTGCGGTATCCAAGACGGAGATCTAGCTTTTTACATAGTCTTTGTTGAACCAAACTATATTGGCATCACAAATACCATCTGTAGAGCTGAGCTGGCTGCCATCACAGCCGCCATTTGTTACGGCACTCACATATTGCCACCAACAGCCTCTTACCATTGGAAAAGATAACTAGTGGGGATCTGGAGGGTGGCTGGCAGCCCCCTGCTCCAGACCAAAGCCTTAAGAGTATTCTGTTTTTCAAGTGTGCGTCTTGTTGTTGTGAGTTTGTGTGCATAATGCATGGAGTGAGCATGCAATTGAAGGGCAGTCTTTAAAACAAGTTGTGGATCCTTTGTGAATCAAGTCCTATCTTTTTAAGATGGTGCAGAGTGTTGGAGGTATAGATTGAACCTCCTACACCAAGAAGGATGGTGTGGAGTGTAACCTTCTTGGCTTTCAAGTGCAAGCATGGAGTCTTGTGTTGTTTGCTAGCATAGTTTAGCCTCTGAGAGGCCTCCAGCTGGTGACTAGGCCTGTTGTCTTCACAGTATTGACCTCTATCAGATGTACCTCCCTTTTCTCATTCTTGGTTTGCCTGTCCACTCTTAGATCTTCATGCACTCGGGTGCAGAATGGAGGTGCTCCCCTAATGCCACCCCGCTACCTGCACCTTGATCTCCCTAAGCATGTTATGAGGAATGTGAGCAGGTTTCGTCTACGAGCACATTCTCTCGCGATGGAATCCTCCATCTGGTGCAGTGGAAATGGGCATCGTAACAAGTGTTACTGTGCTGCTGTACAAATTGAGGTGCATGTTCTTTTCCAATGTCAAGACTTGTTTGTGTGCTCTCTCAGAAGAAGGAACTCGTTCCTTTTCTTCCCTTTTTTCTAATCCTTTTTCTTTGGAGGCCCCTTATATTTGAAAGGAAAAAAAGGAGAAACTACATAGGCAGTGAAACACACCCTACATCAAATAAGGAAAAGGAGACACTTTGGTCCAAAGTACCGTATGTCTACCCCCACCCCTTATATTTTACATGCCTTGCCTAGTCAGACTGTCTTTGATTTTCTTTCTCAATGGCAGAACACGCTCTGCCATTTCATTTCGGACACAATGGACTTTGTTTTTTGTTGGCTAAAACCAGCAACAAAACAATCAGCTTAACGACCTGGCTGGCGATTAACCCTAAGTTGTAACTTGTAACTCCCTTTACTCAGCCCTGAGATTTTGAGCTCTGCACAATTGCCCGTGAGATCTAGCGTGCTGGACCTAATGAAAGAGGGAAGTGGAAGTCCTCGGAGGTTTGGATTTTATGGGTATGGTCTCCCGGGGAGTAACCACTGGCAGAATGACATCAGGGTGACTTGAGGTAAGCCTGTCTCTGACAGATAAACAGGCATCAAAAAGCCAGCTGGGTAATGTGACATTGCTGTACCAGTGATACCCTTGTGGACAGGCTAGGTCAGCACTGCATGCAGCACTGCTGTGGGACGGTACTTACACTGGCCCTGGCCTGGCCTGGCCTGGCCTGGCCTGGGCGCTGCCACGCCTGTTGCCCTCCAAGGGCTAGAGGGGTCTTCTCCCTGGCCTTCATCTTACAAGGTCGCTAGGAGCAAGCAAGGCAGTACTATGAGCTTGTCTTTGACGCGCTCAATACAGCTATATGTGAACTGACATCAGGATCAAGTAATCCACCAACTGACTCAAGTTGAGTCATTTAGCCAACCTCCTGGTCACAATGCAGCATAAATCTGGCACTAATCTGACGTGGCAAGAGAGTCTTCCTTAATGTAAATAAGACTGCTTACGTAACTTCCCTTTCCATTGTCACGCTGAGAGACTGCTGCATCCAAACTAGACTCGTGGCATGACCATAACTAGAAAATCAATTGGTTTGTCGAGTATTGCCAATGCCTGGAATCTATCTTGTTAATTACTGTGCCTCCATCATGTTGGACACACCTGCGTCGCAGTCAGGATGGATCATCTTTGCAGCATGTCAGCCAGGGAAGTAAACAGCTAGCAATTGAGCAGGTGGAACCAGTGCCCATGGTTCTAGCAGC
>LKMJ01002674.1_pt1 | contig 16452 bp, 21 predicted proteins | sample 643391 | NCBI WGS metagenome assembly LKMJ01 (sample SAMN04112250, study PRJNA286221) | soda lake metagenome | biome: soda lake; feature: Kulunda Steppe; material: water; isolation source: sample PL-Br10 brine of Picturesque Lake | place: Russia: Kulunda steppe | collected 2010-07
AACCCATTGGGAACGGGGAATTCAGATACTGCTTGCTGGAAGTTGAACCGGCAATCACCGAAGCGGAGTAGCCCACCGTCATCGGTCTTCTGTGGAACTGGTTTGATAGCGTTTATACTTGTAAAGACAGTAACGTGGTGTAAGAGTCACTGTTATGCATCGGGAAGGACATCACGGGTTTAATGCGTTGCTCTACGCGCCAATAGCGCTTGTTACAGCGTTCGTTGTCTCTGTCGAGCTCGCTATTGTTGGCGCAGTTCTATTTGTCGGGTTGTCAAGCGTCCCTGACTTCGACCGGCATTTCGATAAGAATATGAACTCAAATCGGTCTGACCTTTGGACCCTCGTCCCGATTAAACATCGAGGGTTTACACACACCGTCTGGTTCGCAGGGATCGCTGGCGCATTCGGTGTCGTGTTATCTGTCGTGATGGCTCCGCAACACCCGGTAGAAGTTACTGCACCGTTCGGCTTCCTCATGGCGTTCGGTGGGATTATCGGCCACATCATCGGTGACGCCTTCACTCCAATGGGCGTGCGGCCATTCCGGCCAGTGAAACAGACACGGTATTCGCTCGCGTGGTTCAAAGCGAAAAACCCGATCGCTAACTACGGGTTCTTACTCATCGGATTCATCGCGCTGTTATCCGCACTCGGATACGCATTCACCCATGTCGGCATCGACTTAGCAACATACGGCGCAATGATCACACCGGCCATATGGTGAGTGAAACTGAACACATTGTCTCAATCACCGATGCTCGTAACCGTGTTGTAGAAGATGAGAGTGTTGACCTTGTTGTTACATCCCCGCCGTACCCGATGGTAGAGATGTGGGATTCCGTGTTCACCTCGATGAACAACGACATTCAAACAGCACTCAGTGACGGGGATGGAACGCGTGCATTCGAATTAATGCACTGCGAGTTAGACCGTGTGTGGGAACACGTTGCCGATGCAGTCCGGCCTGGTGGAATTGTTTGTGTCAACGTTGGCGATGCAACCCGAAGTCTTCACGGAAGATTCCAGTCGTACCCGAACACATCACGGATCACGCAATGGTTTTTCAACGCCGGATTCGACGTGCTTCCACGAATCTATTGGCAGAAACCGACAAACAGCCCGACCTCGTTTCTGGGATCGGGGACACTTCCCCCGAATGCGTACCCAAAAGCAGAGCATGAACACATTCTCTTATTCCGTAACGGTGAGCAGAGAACGTTCCCAGCGAAAGATGAGCAACGGTATGAGTCAGCATATTTCTTCGAAGAACGAAACACGTGGTTTTCCGACCAGTGGGATCGCGTCGGGACCGCCTCACAGGATCTCCCACCAGCAACCCAGTACGACCAAGGTGAGAACACACAGAACGATTCCTCGAATGAGAGGGAACGGTCTGGAGCGTACTCTCTTGAAGTTCCATATCGGTTGATTAACATGTTCTCCGTATACGATGATGTCGTGTATGACCCGTTCGTTGGAACCGGAACAACAACAATCGCAGCGATGATTACTGGCCGGAATTCCGTCGGTGCAGAGCTTGATGAGCAGGTAGCAAAATCAGTGACTCGTCGAGTACAGCGCGTTCCACAGCTCTCACGAGAAACACTGCAAGCCCGTATTGATGAGCACATCGCGTTTCTTGAATCGCGTCTCCAAGGTGTTGATGGGAATGGTGATGCGTACACGGCTTCGAATTACCCGTTCCAAGTCGTGACCAGGGCAGAAACTGAGATTAAACTGTACGAGGTTGACGACGTGCGACGTGGAGAGTGTTCACGGGTTCCTGAACTCGTTCGGTGTGATGATCGCCTGCAGTACAGGGTAGCGTACTCCCCGTACTCTCGCGGCGTTCCAACAAAGCTCTCACAGTACCATAACCCGTGACGACCGCCCGTATCATTCCTTCATTGTCTGTAACGTTTTTATTTATGAGTTACAAAAACGGTGTATGTCTGATAAGCAACCATCATTGGCTGACTTCGCGGAGTCTGACGAGTCGGACAATGATTCTTCTGAAACAGAGTCTGAAAAAGATTCAGACGCCGGGGATGAAGACGGTGACGTGGATGAAGCACAGGCGACGTTCGGTGATGTCGAAACGTTCATCGACTCGGAAACGGAGTCAGAACCACAACCCGACAACAACACCGAAAATGATGAACGGAACGAACCCGATACGCAAGATGGTAACGACGAAAGCGAAGATACCGACAACGAACACGGTGTGACCGGCGACAAGGGGACCCAGGTCGGAGTGACGGATTCTGAACGCGATCGTGCGGGGGCAAGCGATGATGAACCCCGCGATGATGCAGCAACCAGCGATCCCTCACTCGAATCCGGGCAGGATACTGTCGAAACTGGTAGGCAGTACTCTGAAATCAGTAGTTCCAGTGATGGGGGAAGTACTGGGTTCCTCGATGACCGCGTTCCACCTGCAATCTCGGACCCGGAAGAATCACTTGGTGTGGATGATTATACATGGCGAGATCTCCACTGGATTGCCCTGTACGGACTTGTTGATATGACGCGAGCAGTGCGTGCTGAGGGGAAACGGTTGTACGACGCTGATACGCGCGCACAGCTTGCGTTCCTTGTTGATGAACTCACACCTGGGGAAGAAGATGACGCCGGTGATGTAGTCATCGCAGTCTTTGTCTACGCGGTTCTCGGTATCTCTCTACTGTTGTTCCTCGGTGCAGTTCTCTTCGCGTGAGAAACGCGAACGTATTTACCAGTCGTGCTCATATACGTACAATAGATGCGTTGCAATGAGACCGCTCACGACGCGGTGTCAGACCAGACCGGGGCGACCGGTTGGCTCGGTAGCGGTGCGTTTGTGGTCTCGTTCCTTCTTTCGTAGGTGACTGTCGGTACCCTGTTCTATCCCGGAACCATCAGCATGAGCGAACTTGCTCACGTGGTGGTTAATGCCGTGCAGGCAACGAGGCACGTTGTTGCGTGGTGACCGGGGAACGTTCAGGGTTGGCGTCTCGGGAGTACTCATCAGTACAACGCCCGGGGCACACGCACCGCATACCCAGTACACCAATCACTACGATTCAACCAATGCCAACCACACCCAACAACGCAGTCGAGGCGGATGATAGATCGATCAACGAAGCACCTGACTTCACGAGTGACGACGCTTTCAGAAAAATTAACAGCGTGTTAGACCGGATTGAAAATGAATCCGGGGCAGGGACAGAACTCGTCAGTATCGCTCACCCCGCTGGAAAATCAATTCAGCAACTCAGGACACGACTCAAACGCGAATACGCCCAAGCAGAGAACATCAAGACTGACACCACACGGAAACACGTCCAGAAAGCCATCCGCGCAGCCCTCGACGCGACGCAAGTATACGACCAGACACCAGACACGGGCCTCGCTATCTATGCAGGCATCATCAACGACGACCTATCCGTTCACGTGTTCGATGATACAGTACTTCCAGCACCAATCACTGACTCGTTGTACGAATGCAGCAACACGTTCAATACCGACCCGGTTCGGCAGGTCACGGGAACCCAAACAACGTACGGGTTAGTGATCGTTGAACGCGGCGCAGCCGCGATCGGCGAAAAGAAAGGAGATGCGATTGTCCTTCATCACGAATTCTCCAGTCACGTAATGGGTAAATCTCGTGCTGGTGGGCAGTCAGCCCAACGATTCGCACGTGACCGTGAACGGCAACTCCACGAATTCTTCACCGAAGTCGGTGACGCAGCAACCACGGCGTTCCTCGACGAGGACACCGTGTCCGTTGACGGGATTGCAGTCGGTGGAACACTTGGGACGGCTAAACAGTTCGTCAACGGGTCGTACCTTGACCATCGACTTGCAGATCACATTCTTGGTGTGTACAGTGTTGAGTACGCCACCGAACGCGGGTTATCACAGATTGCTACAGTTGCTGAAGACCAGTTTACTGCACAGGAAACCAGCGATGCGAGAGAAGTAATGGATACGTTCTTCACAGCACTCGCAACCGACATTGACAGTGTCACGTACGGTGTTGACGAGGTCAGAACCGCCGCTGAATACGGCGCAGTAGACGTACTACTCGTTAGTGAAGAGATAGACATGTCTGGTATTGATGATGTTATCCGTGTTGTTGAAGAGTATGGTGGATCGGTTGTTACTGTCCCAGTCACCGTTGACCGTGGTGATGTGTTCGCATCCACGTTTACTGGCGTCGGCGCACTGTTACGGTTCCCGATGCAGTGAAATGGTGAGCTTGATAACGGTCCCGTAAATATGTAACACTATACTCAATGGCTCGCCGGGATACCTCTGAAGAGCATACTCTTGACTCTGACGCTCCTGTTACTGAATCACATGATAGTGAGGAGACACATACCCATGACCATGGGCATTCTCACGATCACGACCACTCACACGGACACGGTCATGGACATGGGCATGCTCATCATGGAATGTCGACGAGTAGTTGGAAGTTAGGAGCGGTTGCGTTGTTGAACTTCATCGGGTTCATTGCAGAGTTCATTGGCGGACTCGTTTTCGGATCCGTCGCGTTACTCAGCGATGCGATTCACATGCTGTTCGATACGCTCTCGTACGTGGTCGCGTTCGCCGCCTCGTTCGTCGCCGACCAGTACGACGGGAATCCATCTTGGACGTACGGATTCCATCGCCTCGAACCCCTCGCAGCATTCTTGAATGGGATGTTTCTCGTCCCACTCGTCGTGTTCATCGTATGGACAGCGTATCAACGGTTCCTCAACCCGGTTGAAATCGCTACCGGCCCCACAATAGCGATCGCGTTCTTCGGCCTTGCTATCAACGTTATTTCTATCGTCGTGCTGCATAGCGATGAGATGAGTTTAAACGAAAAGGGAGCGTTCTACCACTTACTCGGTGATACTGCCGGGTCAGTGTTGGTTATTGTATCGGTCACAGTTATTGCAGCAACTGGCGTAACAGCAATCGACCCGGTTGCTGCGGTTCTCATCGCGGTTGTCGTGCTGTGGTCAGCTGGGCGAGTCATTCGCGGAAGTGGTGAGATTTTCTTCTTGAAAGCCCCGTTTGAAGACGGTGATGTTGTTCGTCGCGCTGTTGAAGATGTTGAAGGTGTTTCTTGCGTTGTTGACTGGCACGCCTGGCAGATTTGTAGTCAGATCACGGTTGTCACAGCACACGTTGAAACGTCTGTTGAAACGGTTGTCGAAGTTGATGACCTCACCCAACAGATTCACACCGTCCTTCATGAGCACGGCGTTGATCACGCCACGGTTGAGGTAAGCCCATCCTACACTGACCGTGAAGCGTACCTGAACGCACACGACCATTGACGCCTGTCGGCGTTTCAGGCAAGGTCTTTTCTATCATTACAGGTTACAGTGGTCTATGACCGTTGACACCGTTGCCATCGAAGATGCGTTACTCGATGCGCTTCCGGCTGATTCGTACGTCTCTGTTAGCACACGAGCTGACCACCCCGAAGATGATCACTACCAAGTCACGGCTGTCTCACCAGCATTTGAAGGGAAGGCACTCGTGCAACAACACCAACGCGTTCACACCATCGTTCAGGATGCGTTCGGTGATGCGGTTCACGCATTAGAAGTCAAGACGTTCACTCCTGATGAGCACAACGCGGATTCTTGAGTCAGGCGATGCAGTGTACAGAGTTCTCCGTGATTGAGCTCGTTGGGAATGGGAACGGGGTTGTGGATCCCCGTGATTTGAGTGTTAGCGACATCGCTGTCAGTTTATCCCGACCGATTGTCTCTGTTAGCGATGGTGGTGAACAGCCAACGGAACGTATCTGGTTAGCCGAACGTCGGTTTGACCAATGTGTTTCCATTGGCCCACCAGATAATGCTGTTGCATACAAATACGATGCAGTAATCGTTCTGTCTCAGGTCCCTATCCCGCAAGAATTCCACGATACTGACCCGAGCGACCTAGAGGTTGATGTGAGGATTTCTCCAGCAGTTGTTGATCGGGGTGAAGAGTGTCCGCGGTGTGACTCAGAACTTACGTACACTGTTCTGAACGGTGTGTGTACGATGTGCGGGTTCCGTGTTGATGAGAATACGTCCGGGTCTACGCAGTGAATACGTTCGGTTCAGCGTGCCGTGCGTTATCTCGCGGGGTGATAGCCGTGGTTTCTCCGCCGACTGCGAGTGCTGCTTCTGCAGCTGCACGTGATGTCCCATACAACCCTTCAAGAACACCATCCTCGTCCGTAACCAGCCATAATGCCGGGTCGGCGTACTCCCACCGCATGCCGAACACCGCACTATATACCAACAGGACTTTCCCTGGCCGATCGAAGTGTGGTATCGTCTCGATCACGTCCATAATCTCCCCGTCGATGAGCGCTTGCTCGTGTTGATACACATGTTCAAGCCCCGCACCGATTTTCGGAAGGAGTTCCGACTCTCCTGATTTCATCTCTTTAATGCTATCCTCAGGGTTCCTGCCGGATGGACGGGTTACATTCACGGTGTAGTCACCTGTTTCGGCGTACCGTTCTGCGTTATCTTTCCGACCGAATAGTTCTACAAACGATCCGTCTGTGTCTGTCACGATATACAGATCGGTGTCGCTTGCCCAGGAGAACCCGAATAACACGGCTGCATGCATCGCTGATTTTTCAGGCCCATCAAATTCCGGTAGGTCATGGAAAGAGAACTCACCGGACTCTAGCTCATCAACGTGATCGAGATAGTACTCGAAGTTCGCAGCGAGTTTCTCATACAGGTCCGTGTCTTGTGCAGCGAGTTCAGATACACGGTCTCGGAGTTGTGAGACCCCGTCGGTGTTGGAGTGGTCACCCGTCATGAATGATTGGTGTTACCGGGAATACGGGATCCGGGACATTGAACGCTTGGAAAACTACATCCCGTACGTTACCGGGTGTGTTGACCGTGCGTTCAGACGTGTGAGAGGAGATTTCGAACAACGGCCTGGCTATCGCCCTCGTGTTCTTTTGCAGCGAAATACCATGCGCCTTGATTGACGGCCGCATGACTGACGTTATGTTCACTACACGCATTTGCGAGTTTCGTGGCGATGTCGTTATCTGAGGCGGTCCACATCTCTTCGAATAGGATATGCGCAATTCTCCGTGTCCACACATCCATCGGGTGAAGGTACATCGCCTGATCGTCAGGGACACGGTGTTCAGTACCAGTCACCCAGACGGCATCACGGATAAAGAACCTCGATATTTTCTCTCCGAACCCGCGGACATCACTGATTGTCGTGTACGCTGGTGTTATCTCACCCGTTCGCTCCACAGTTTCACCCACCCAGTTGAACAGGTTCCCGTGCGTTTGGACAAGTGCTGCGGTTTCACGGACTGCACCATGGTTCACGCGAGCGTTCACACCGACACCACGATCATCGCACCCGCGTTGGAACGCTTCCCAGATCCCATCCGGGTTGACCGAACCGGTTTCTTCAAGCGCTGCTAACGCGATTTCGTGATACCCTGCTTTCGCCCCGCCCGCCCGATTAAACGCGTAATGCCGATAGAGAAACGATAAGAACTTCTCTGGGGGCACGGTAACAATACTGTCCCGAGAAAGCCCGACATCATTCACTCGTGGTGTGAAATGGTTCTCATCGTACGTCGTGCTGAATTCTTCTAAGCGTGCCAGAACTGCTCCAGTGTGCTCCCGGTTCATGTCCGCACCCCAGTCATACTACTGGGTTTCGGGAGAACTATTGAAAATACTTGGAATGTTGGTCACGAGACACTGCCTACAGTGTTTCTTGTGATGGGTTACTCGACCGTTAGATTACCGTGTGCTGTGATGCTGTGGACTGCATGGAGTGCACGTTTTCGAACGGTTTCATCAGCATCGGTTTCGGCAACGCGTTGTAATTCGGTCACGTATTCGGATGCGTGGTGACCCAGGTGTTGAAACACCCAGCACGCATTCACTCGTGTTGCTGTCTCGTCCGCGTCTAAACACGTTGCGATAGTGTGCGCTGCCGGTGAAACATGTTCTGGATGAGTGATCGCCAACCGGGCAAGAACCGCTGTCGCGTTCCGTTTAGCCTGCGGTGATCCGTCCTGGATCATCGTCGTTAACTGATCGGTATGCTGCACAACGTAGGCTGGGTGGGTGTTGGCGATGCCGTGAAGCACAGCAGCTGCGTTCGATTTCAACTGTTCATCCGGTACGTACAGTTGTGCGGCGATCACGTCTGTGTGTGCAGCGATTTCTTCTGGTGCGATGCGACTGACGTGACTTAACGCGCTTGTGAGCGCGGTTTTCTCTGTATAGAAATCACGAGCATCAGCAACCCGATCGCGGAGTAGTTGGGTGTATGGAACGACGTTTTCGGGCGCTGTTTCTCCGATTGACGCAAGTGTACGCGCAGCCGCAACGCGCGTCTCCGTCGTTTCACTGTGCAATGCTTCCGCGAACGTCTCCTCATACCCGGTGACGAGTGTGGCATCATGTTCAGCGACGGCGGCACAAATATTCAATGCGTCACGGGTCAGATCCGTTCCGTCTTCCGTGAGGTGAGCAAGTACCGTATCGATTGTTGTGGCGACATCTGCTGGTGTATGAGTTGCAAGGCGCGATAAGCAGTACAATACATCACCGTTCGTTGCGGTGTTGTCTTGCCGGAGTATCTCTCGTAATGGAAGTACCGCGTCAACGCAGTGTTCTGTGTACCGGTCGATGATGTAGCGTAGGGCAGCGACAGCAGATTGTTGTGTGCGTTCGTCCGGGTACGAGAGGAGTTTCGTTACGTCGGCCGGTGTGACCGTTCCGGGATGCATCGATGCGTACCACTCGATTTCAGTGGCTTTCTCGCGTGGTGTTGTCCCGGTTGGGTTGAAGTGTTCTGTGAGGTCTGCCACCGGTTCGACGTGGTGGATGTGATCACCGGTAAGGGTTTTCGCCTTACGACCATCGCGTGTCAGGAACAGTACTTCAACGCGCGTATTGTCTGTTGGTGGGTGTGGATCGTCTGTACTCGGATTGTCGTGTTCTGGATGGGTGTTCTGAGTGCAGTCAAGTGTGTGGATTTTCTCAGCGATACCGGTCCGGATCGATGGTTGTTGCTTCGCGGGTTCGGTGGTACGGCGACAGGTTGGGCTGGGAAGCGTCGTACTGGGAGCGGGCTCGCTTGGTGGAGTGTACCTGAGTTTGAATGCGGTGTGTGTCTCGACTGGGTAGTATGTTGTTCCGTTGATTGTTATCGGGGGGTTAGAGAGGTCTGTCGGGATGCTGTGTTCCCATGCTTCCCGTTCTAATTCCCGGTGATTTCGTAGCGTTCCGGTATGGGAAATGTACGTGTGGGCAGTCGTTGACCGGTCCGTGCTCATTCGATACGTGTGTTTATGAGGACTTCATAAGTTAAACTACCGCCTATGGAATATTAGTTCGCTTACGTGTCGAATAGGTCGCGGGCAAGCGCCTGCAGCTCTTCACCCTTCGTTGATTTTAACTCTTCAATCGCAGCCTCACTGAACGTCTCACTTAACCGGGTCTCTTCACGCAACCGATTCAACGCCTCGATTTCAGAAGATGAATACTCATGCTTCCTCACGTACGTCGATAACGCGTTCAGTTCACGATCGGTCATTGCACGTGCTGATGATGGTGTCGCCAGGTCAGAGACAGTCTCGGGCCCTTCAGACGATGCGTTAGGTAGATGCACATGCCCGATCACAAACAGCGTTCGGAACACCGTCCACTGTACAGCATCACCTTCGTCATACCCGAGAACTCCGTGGAAAAATGACTCAGCCCGCCCGGTCACTGAGAAGTAGTACCGACCACCCTTGAAGGATGCTCGGACTCTCAACGCGTCATTCCCATCACGCTTCAACACTGGTGGTTTTCCCATCGATACCTGTAGTTCCAAAGGCCACAATACTAAACTATCGGATTGAGATATTCACTGCTGCGTGGTTCTGATGTACTGTGCTGCTTCAAGTAAATGATCAGGAGTCCCTATATCGAACCACGGTCCTCGAAGCTCACGGTACGCGAGTGAATCACGGTCAATGTACCCGTTGTTCACCGCGGTAATTTCGTACTCGCCACGCCCACTCGGCGTGATCTCACGAATAATATCGAACACGCCGCTATCATAAATGTACACGCCAGTCACCGCTGTGTTCGATTGTGGCGCAGTTGGTTTCTCAGTAATTCGCGTGACTCGCTCCCCGTTTTTCGTCGCCACCCCGAACCGCGATGGATTCTCAACTTCCTTCAAGAACACTTTCGCCCCAGCATCCGTTTCCGGGAACGATTCAACATCGTGCTGGATGTCATCAAAAATGATGTTGTCGCCGAGGATAACGGTCACGTTCGACTCAACGAAATCTTCTGCAAGCGCGAGCGCACCAGCAATCCCGTTCCGTTCAGTCTGCACGCGGTAATGGAACTCCACATCCGGGTACTCTGGTTCAAGTAATGCAGCGTACCGTTTCACGTCATCCAGGTTACTCACGATAAGGATGTCTGTAATCCCTGCATCGATCAGTGTTTCAACTGGGTAAAATAACAGTGGTTTATCGTACACTGGGAGTACCGGTTTGTTGACAGCGTTCGTTAGCGGTTTCAACCGTGTTCCCTTCCCAGCAGCAATAACAACGCCTTTCATGTCTTAAACAATCTACGCAATGGTTCACCTGTAAAACCTTGCCCTCGTCGCCCGTAACACAACTCGAATCCAGGTTGTTGAACCCCGCCCATTCACGGCGACGGGTGAATATCCGCAGTGCGAGTCACACTACTCTTTGTGTTGCGATGTGTGCGTGGACCGGCCAGCGTAATCAATAAAAACACACCTGCCATCATCTGCGATGCCTATATTCCCGGATGTGCAATCTCCAAACCGCCATCCAGCTTCGAAATATTTGCGCTGGTACGGTTCAAAGTAGTTTGTCCCATCAGGATCAGCGACTGTTTCAACTCGTGATTTTCGAGCTTCCTCAACCGTATCAACGACTGGAACACACCGCTCCATAACGTGCCACATCCCATCTGGCGCGGCTGCGAAAATCTCCGCAAACAACTCTTCCGTCCCGAGATCAACCGCTGTTTCGTACGTCGAAAGTTCACTTAGATTACTCTGCGAGTTCGTCCGGTCCATATCGAACTTGTGCATTGATGGAACGTCAACGAATCGTAGCGTCGGATCGACTTTCACAATTAGTCCTCGGCCGTCTGGGACGTGAAATGTTCCCTTCGGTGTTGTCCGGCCAATATCGACGATTACACGTGGTGATGTCCGCCGGATGGTCCTTTGAACGCCATCAATCCCTTCGATCCTGTCGTAAATATCGGTCATTTCCCGGTCATCGAACTCAACCATCCACGTCGTCTCACGAACAATCTTCATCAACAGTAAAATCGTCTCGTCTGCAAATGGTAAATCTACGTCAGTTGGATCAGGTTCCCGTTTTACAAACGAATGTGGGGGTGGGGTTGACGCCAATCGTTCTGGTGTGTACAGTAACTCCGTTATTGCCGAACAGTTGTTACCGTGATCGATTTCTGGGACAGTAAACGCATGTTCGCCACACTCACGGCACGTATGTGTGTCTGCAGAGTCTGGTGACGGGTCATTTGAATCTATCATAAACCCGTGGACAGTCGCCATTGTATAGTTCAAGTTTGTATGGCGCTGACTTTAGACCTACGGGTTCGTAGTGGGATTCCAACGGTTCAAGTAACAGTGAAACTTGGTACTACATATGACGCGGTTCGTTATCTCTGACCATCACTTCGATCATGAGAACATCATTGAGTATACTGACCGGTCATTCCTCGATGTGGATGATATGAACGACGTGATGCAGCAACGGTGGAGTGAAGTCGTTGGGGAAGATGACGTTGTTCTGTACGGCGGTGACCTGTCTTTCGAACCGAAATCAGTGATACTCGATCGTGTCGCGTCACTTCCCGGGTCGTTGTTACTCGTTACGGGGAATCACGACGGGAAACTCAAACCGGAATCAGTGCCGTTCCCAGCGGTTGAATCAACAATCGTTCAGTATGACGGATACCGGTTCTGGTATACCCACCGTCCAGATACTGTCCCTGACTGGTGGACTGAATGGGTGCTTCACGGGCACGTACATACGGACGCGCCGTTCATTGATTACGATGCGAAGCGCGTTAATGTGTCTGTTGAAGCGGTACAGTACACACCGGTTCCACTGCCGCAGATCACGAAAGCGCTTGCGGCGATGGGGCGAGGTGAAGTAGCTGAAACACTTCGGGATAGCCCTATTACGCATCATCAGTGGTTTCAGGAACTCCCGTTAATCTGAAGTACCGTTTGAGCAACACAGGCACCAACACTGTTACATAGGGATGTACACTACTTCACGAAGAACACTGAGTATTAAGCATGTTCGTGTGTAACGTCGACATGTGACGCCTGACACCAGCGGTGAGGTTTGTGTCATTACGGCTGGACCGAGTGCAGGAAAATCATCGACAATCCGAGCGCTGGCTGCGCGTGGATACCGAACGCTCCCTGAAGCTGCTCGTATCCTGTTCGATCAACGCATCAGCGAAGGTGATGATCCGGAAGACGTTCGTCAAGAACCTGATTTTCACGAGCAGGTTGAGACAATCGACCGCCGTATCGAGCAACACATCCCAGTTACGGAATCAGTGTTTCTTGACCGGTCACTTGCCGATAACCTCGCGTACAGGGAACATTTCGGCAACGATGACTGCCCAGAATACGACGCTGTTCACCGTGACGTGATCGACCGGTATGATTACGCATTCATCCTCGACCGACTGACGTTCACTGATGATGCAGTTCGGTCTGAAGATGAACGTGAAGCACGTACAATTCACCGCCGTATCCTCGAAGCGTACGAAGCGTTGAACTGCACGGTGTACAAGGTGCCGGTCATCCCGATTGATCAGCGTGTAGACTACATTCTTGACCGGGTAGAGTGACACAAAATCCGTAGTTACAATTACGGCCAGGTCAGATAATCATCGCAGTCGGAGCCGTCTTGATTTACTTTATTGCTGGGTTCACACTGGCAGTGATAGCGTTCGGTATCGGGATGCTGCTTGAAATGGTGGTGTTCCACACGGTATGGATTTACCGGGAGAACACCGATCGTGACCGGCCAGTGCTGTACGCGATTGGCGTCGAGATTGTGAATCTGGTAATTGGCATCGGCGGGTTTGTTATCCTTCTTGCCGTGGGTATCGGTCTGCAAGAGTACACCGGTATCCCGGCGTTCTACACGTTAATCGCAGCCGCGGTTACTGGGTTCGTGTATTTGTTTGGGAAAGCCGCGTACGTAGTTAGTCAAACTGGAGAAAGTAATTGAGTCGGTCCAGTGCCGGTATTTCTGCGGTGTTATTCTGATGGTGGGGTTGCGATGTCTCGGCGTTCTTCTGGGACGCGGCGTGTGAGCGACTGCTCGCGCGTATAGATGTCGTAGTGTTGGATTGCTGTTTCAACGGCTGTGAGGCGGTATTCAGCGTGCTCCCAGTTACTTGCAGTTTTCTTTATTTTCCGTAGGTTACTGGTTTTCGTTTCTGTGGCCGCTTGCTCACGGAGTTTCGTTGGGGTTTCGACACCGTATTCGTCTTTCCACGCGTCAATGCGTTCTTGAAGATCGGCCTTCAGATCGATGAGTTCGTCGTGTGTGTGCTCATCAATGAGCTCTTGGAGTGTTTTGAGGCGTGTGTGTAGCGGGTTGGGTGCGTAGAATGTTGTTCCAGCGTCCGTGATCTCTTGTAGGACGCTCATTTTGACGAGGCGCTGGAGATGGTTTCGTGCTGTGTTTTCTGCAACGTGTGCTTCGTCAGCGATGTACGCAACGGCTTGTGGACGGTCGATCGTGACTGCAACAGAGTACACGCGATCGAACGCGGTTGTTTCACTTTTCCATGCTGAGACAGCTTCCTCGTGTTCAACGTCGGTTGTATCGTCAGGGTCGTCGTCCTCACCGCTCGCAGTACTGGACATACCAATAATCTGCGGTGCCGTGTAAATAAATCTATCCAAAACTCCGTAACGTTCGGTGCTGTGTTTCCCTGGTCCCCAGTTACCGGAACTCGACGTGAGTGGCAGGGTCACTCAGTGACGTAGTCTGGCCCAGTACCGTAATCAATAAGCACAGTACGCCCATTATCTGTCAACCCAACATTCCCATATTTGTAATCAGGGTTCTCCCACCCATGGTCACGCAACGCCGCACGCAACGGGTTAATGTACTGTTCACCGCCTGGGTCACGAATCATGTCTCGTGATTCCATCGGTGACCGAACGGCAAACGAGATTGGGATACAGTACTCCATTGCGAGCCACATCCCATCCGGTGCGGCCGCGAGTATCTCTGCGAAAAACTGGTCCGTTCCGGTTTCCACAGCTTTCTCCCACGTGAATAACTCATCGAGATTCGAAGAAACCGGCGTGTATTCCTCATCGAATCGGAATCGTGGATCGATTTTCAACACGACACCGCGATGATCATCGCAGTGGAACTCTCCTCGCGGGGACGTGCGACCGAGGCCGATGACTGCGCGGTGTGAACTGCCGCGTGCTGCCCATCGCGCACCGGGTATCGTTTCCAGTTTCTCATTCAATTCATCGGTGGTGTGGTCTTCGAACTCTGCAAGCCACGTCACTTCTCGAATAATATCCGTGATGAGTGTGTTTGTCGTTTCACTAAACGGCAATGCATCGTCCTGGTCACTGACTTCTCGCGTGGCGGCGTCAGGTGGTGATTGTGTGCCGTCGGTGAACAAGTACGCTGCGCCGCTGCACCCGGGTTCATGAGTGATTGCGGCGACCGTCTCGCCCGATGCTCCGCAGTTCCTACACGTATACGTGTACGAATCACCCCACTCCGTCGCGTTTCGAGTGATTGTGAACGCGGTGCTGGACTTCATTACTGGGTCATCATTCGGTGCGAATTGGTATATGTCTGCGGGATTCACTCGTGAAGTGAGGTGCGTGCGGTACCGAGGCCTTCGCCTGCCCATGAATTTACATGAATTCATCTTGAGGTGTGGTGACGTGACTTTCCGTACGGTTAACCATCACGACGCACTACGTATTCACATGGGAGTAACAGCACTACGAGATCTTTCCGTTATCAACGAAACCACCTTAGACGTATATAACGGTGATGTCGTCGCGGTTGACGCACACCACTGGCTCTTCAAATACATGACCGTCCAGGTCAGGTATATGAGCGAAGACTACTACACAACCAGTGACGGCGTTGAAGTCCCAAACCTGATCGGGATTCTTCGCGGGATCCCCACCCTACTCAACGCAAACATTACACCCGTCTTCGTCTTCGATGGGACTGCAGCCGATCTCAAACGCGATGAAATCAACCAGCGCAAAGCAGCCAAACGCGACGCCCAAGAAAAAATGGAGCAGGCGAAAGAACGTGGCGATGTTGAAGCAGCCAGGCGATACAAAGCCCAGTCACAGTACCTGACCGACACGATCCAACAAACCAGTCGTGAACTCCTTGAACTGCTTGGGATCCCGTACGTCGAAGCGACCGGCGCTGGTGAAGGATACGCAGCGGCACTCGCTGCTGATGATACCACCGCAATCACAGCCGCGTTCTCAGGGGATTACGATACACTCCTGTTCGGAAGCCCGCACACCGTCCGCTCATTCACCGGGAACGGACCAGCGGAACACATCCCCCTCGATGAGACACTGGCAACATTAGACCTTACCCGTGAACAACTGGTCGACGCAGCAATCCTCATCGGCACTGACTACAACGAAGGTATTCACGGTATCGGCCCGAAACGTGCCGTCAACTACCTTCAGGATGGGGAAGATGCCGTCAGCATCGCTGCTGACCGCGGTGATGACACACTGACACCAGACGTTATCAACGCTGTCCGTGATATTTTCCTCACCCCGCCAACCGGAACGTACGATCCGGGCGTGTTAGACACGGACCCGGATTACGACGCTGCACAACAGTACCTCGTTCACGACTGGGAACTCCCTGAACAGACAGTCCACGATAACCTCAACCGATTTACGAACCAGGCGTAAAACGTCTTGCGCGGTTACCGATCTGATTCCATGTAGGTGGAAACGCTATCGAACACCGTACCGAAATCGAATTTCACGTCAATCATCTCATCAACTACTTCCGAACGTGGTTCAGAACTACTGTCACTGAACTCAATTCGGTGCGTAACGTGGCGTTCTTCTCGGAGTGCAGCTCCGAACGCAAGCCCGATGATGAACCCAACAACCAGCCACGCAGCTTTCCCGATGACGAATCGTAGCATACGAATCATTCTGTTACTCTCCACAGTACCGTACCACAGCCGTGACCGTCAACGTTTGGGTATCACCTCGCAGTCGTTCAGTCCTCGTGGTCTGTCATCAATCCATTTCCGCAACGGTTTCACGGTACACCGTAAGTAAATCCGTGCCGTCAGTCGCATTGTCTAACTCAATTGTTGCGTG
>LKMJ01002675.1_pt1 | contig 16451 bp, 17 predicted proteins | sample 643391 | NCBI WGS metagenome assembly LKMJ01 (sample SAMN04112250, study PRJNA286221) | soda lake metagenome | biome: soda lake; feature: Kulunda Steppe; material: water; isolation source: sample PL-Br10 brine of Picturesque Lake | place: Russia: Kulunda steppe | collected 2010-07
CAAAAGAGAGACCTCTGCGAGAGACCTAGACTCGCGACAGCGGGTCGCTGTCTCTCGTACTGACGACTTCGTGCAGAGGAGAACCTCCACTCGGTAACCTAGACTCACTACTTCCCTTCAGCCTTGACGATGTCTACGGGCACCAAGTTAAAAAAACACGGAGAATAAAAACTTTAATATTATAAAATGAAGAATGAAAAATTTTGAAAGATTTAAAGATAATAAATTATTGAAAAGATTTCTTTGAGAAAAATTCAAATATCGAAGTCTTTAATAACCATAAGGATTATCAAAAATTAAATATTTATAAAATATAATTAAATTTAATTTTTAAATTTTTCTCTGATAGAAATTTTTTATTAAATTTAAATCTTTCTCCTTAGTTTTTGGTTATTAAAAATAAAAATTCTATATTGATTCTTATTTTAATAACCAAAAATAAAAAATAATAAAAAACAAAAAAAAATATATATGATCAAACCTCAAGCTTATTTAAATGTTGCAGATAATAGCGGTGCACGTAAATTAATGTGTATTCGTGTATTAGGCTCAAATTCAGGTAGTATAGGGGATACTATTATTGCAGTTGTAAAAGATGCTATCCCTAATATGCCTACTAAAAAATCAGATGTTGTACGAGGTGTTATTGTACGTACAAAAAAAGGGGTTCGTAGACCAAACGGTATGAATATTAAATTTGATGATAACGCTGCTGTTATTGTTAATAAAGAAGGTAATTTACGAGGTACTCGTGTTTTTGGTCCTATTGCACGTGAATTAAGAGATCGTAATTTTACTAAAATTATTTCTTTAGCACCAGAAGTATTATAGTACGTAAATGCCAAGGTTATAACGAACTGTAAACTCCGCGTTTTTTTCAAAAAAACGCGGAGAACTGGTGTTGAAATTCTAATAATATGTACAAGGTCTTAAGTACGAGGGGCAGTAGGTCTGAAGACGAAGTCCACGGGTTGCTGTCCCTCGTCGAGGCTGCACTCGGCACCGGTAGATATAGTCACGATTGATCAGTATAGGTTGTCGAGTATAGGTTTACGAAGAAAAATACTACAGGTGAACCTATACAGTTATATAATACATAGCTTTAGCGGTTATACTTAAAGGAAATCCCTTCGTAAATTTTTAAGTCTCGAAGAAACCCCATTAAATTTTTCTATAATATAAAAAAGAATTACTCTTTAATTAATTGGTTATAGTAATTCTTTTTTTATATTAAATATGAGTTAAAATAAAAAATAAAGTGAAAAGCTCACAATATATCAACATTAATAGTTGATTTTGTGTTTAATCAATTGCTAAATGTGGCACGTAGCATCTTTGTGTAGTCGAGATATAGAGGATTATTCTTTAATATCTGGATTCTCTCTTCCCTGGGATGAGCCTGTGCTTTCAACAATCCCCCCAAAAAGGAATATTACAGTAAGCGGAAAGTAAAAAGTAATACTGTACTAATGTCCACCCGCTAGTATTCCCCAGGTCTATAGTGCCTACTTCAAGTTCTAAAAAATAGCCCGTGAGGAGAAAGTAACCACAGGCCCTCCCTAGACGTTATGTCCTCATGAAGATTTCATGGCTAGAGGTATGGGAAAACAAAGCTTCTGGGCGTTAACGGTGAATCTTCTAGGTAAATAGCGTGATTAATATGTATTATAATTTTACAATAGGTTACTGCTAATACTATTGTTATTGACTAACATATTGAACCATGTGGTAGTTTACAGGGTCCATAGGTGGAGGGCTCCCACGTACGAATATAACGCGGGTATGTAATCTCAAGGGAAAGTCTACCCACATTTATAGTTTTTATAAAAACTATAAGTCTGTTTTATGCTGAAAAAAAGCCTATCTTTGTTACACTTCCGTGTTTATTAAACAAGAAGAGTAGTTTTACAAAGTTAGAAGAATTTTAAAATTTATTCGTAATTTTAAAATTGGCATAACATAATATGTAGGCCAGCATAAATAGACCCTCTCTACGAATAAAACGACACTCTGAAAAATCGTTTATTGATTCGCTTCACTTTAAGATAACAAAAATTACATTTAATATGGCACAAACACAAAGATTGAAAAAACAATATGTCGAAACGATAGTACCCACACTTATGAAGAAATTCCAATACAAAAATATTCATCAAGTACCTAAACTTGAAAAAATTGTAATTAACAGAGGTATTGGTAATGCGTCACAGAATCAAAAAATGGTAGATTCAGCTCTTAAAGAATTAGGTATGATTGCTGGACAAAAAGGTGTTATTACACGTTCTAAAAGAGCAATTGCTGGTTTTAAATTAAGAGAACAAATGCCCGTTGGAGTTGCTGTTACTTTAAGAGGTAATCGTATGTATGGTTTTTTAGACCGTTTAATTCATTTAGCATTACCTCGTGTTCGAGATTTTCAAGGTATTAATCCTAAAAGTTTTGATAAAAAAGGAAATTATAGTTTAGGTCTCGAAGAACAATTAATGTTCCCTGAAATTGAATATGATAAAATTGATCAAATTCGTGGTATGGATATTTCAATTGTAACAACAGCAACAAAACAAGAAGAAGGATTTAGTCTTTTACAAGAATTTGGCTTACCTTTTAAATAATTCTAGTTAAAAGGTAAAAGTTTTTTTACTTATTAAGTTTAAGTCAAAGTTCAAAAATATAAAAGTTTAAAAATAATCTTAAAGGTTATTTAAAATTTCGACTTTTTGTTAATTAACGTCTTTAACTGGACGGACCCTTCGTGTTTCTTTAACACGGAGATTTTTTAAAACTCTGGTGCGCCTAACTTCGCGCTCACTTTGTGTTTCGGTGGAAACACAAAAAGAAGGTCTTACTTAACTATACCTTCTCTAAAAATAGAGTTTTATACTTATTTGTTTTATAACAAATAAAAATAAATTTAGAATGAATATTAAAAAAATTTATATATCCTAAATGGGACACAATAAAATGCTTACATCATTAACTAGAGGCTTTATTCATGATAGTATTAGTGATATGCTTACAAGAATCAGAAATGCTTGTTTAGCAAAAAAATCCAATGTTATTGTACCACACACTAGATTAAATCTAGAAATTGCACATATTTTAGAAAAAGAAGGTTTTATCCAGGGATTTCAAATGTCACTAGAATCTAATGACATTATTATTCGTTTAAAATATCGTTCAAAACAAGCTTATCGTGGAAAAACAAAAGAATCTTGTATTACTAATCTTAAACGTATTAGTAAACCTGGTCTTCGTATTTATGCTAATACTAAAGAAATTCCACGTGTTTTAGGTGGTACAGGAATTGTAATTCTTTCAACACCTATTGGTATCATGACGGATCGAGAAGCTCGTTTAAAAAAAACGGGTGGAGAATTACTTTGTTCAGTTTGGTAATTAGTTTTTTCCTTTTTTTTAAAAGGTGACGCTCTTATTCTATTTTACTCTTCTATATATTTTATAAAGTAACTTTTATAAAGTAGCTTTTTAGATATTAGAAGAGCAATTGTAAAAAAAGCCTCCCTCTCTGCGTTGGTTGAAACAAACACGGGAGAGGGCCCCATCAATGTTTTGAAAATTATAATACTTAATTAGTAAACTTTTTGCTATTAAATATTTGTGCGGCATGCCGCATCTCTATGTAGCCGGGGTAGGATACTTGTGCTTCACTACCCTGCTGTTTGCATCTCCACTTGCGGGAGCCTTTGCTTTCCGCAGTGCACAAAAATTAGTTGATAATTATAGTAAAAAAAATACAATTTATAAATAAAAATTATATTATATACTATAATATAGAATGATACGAAAATGTATTAAAAAAAAACGTTTTCAATACATACTAACATAAATAGAATACTATAATACTTTTAGAATTTTTTAAAATAAGTATTTAATGACTTTTATGAAAAAAAAAAAAAAAGACATGACATAAAGTGTAATTATATTTACACTTGTTCGAATTTTTTTAAGATGTTGTAAAAAGTTTTTGTTTGATTTTTAAATGATGTTTTAATTAATTGAAAAAAAAAAAGCGCGTTACAAATCAATAAAAAACCATTATTGATTTGGTAAGTGCAGTTATTCAATTTAATTAAAACAAAATAAATTTTTTTATATTTATTTTTTTTAAGGCCTAGAAAACGAACTCTTTCACATTCAAAATAAAAGGCCAATATTTTAATAAAAAATACATTTAAAAATCGTTAATTGTTATTAAATGGAGTAATCCCATGACAATTAGTTCTCCAGAACGTGAAGCGAAAAAAGTAAAAATTGCGGTTGACCGTAATCCTGTTGAAACAAACTTTGAAAAATGGGCAAAACCTGGACACTTCTCTCGTGCATTAGCTAAAGGTCCAAACACAACTACTTGGATTTGGAACCTTCACGCTGATGCTCACGATTTCGATAACCACACTTCAGATTTAGAAGAAATTTCAAGAAAAGTATTTAGTGCCCATTTCGGTCAATTAGGTATTATTTTAATTTGGTTAAGTGGGTGCGACACGAAGAAACTTCAATTTCAATTATAATTAGAAAGTATAAGAAAAAACGATTTAAGTTTTTTCTTATATAAGCTTTTCTAATTAAAGATAAGTAGTAAAATAAATACACAAAATAATGTTAATGATAATGTATTAAATTTTCCTTTTTAGTAACATACTACTTCCAACTTTAAAGAAGAAAAAGTAATAAACAGTCGATAGTACTTAATAGAAAATACAAGACTGTTTATTAAACTAGAAAACTCAATTTTTGAATTATAGATATTTTTTAATATCTCCAAAAATAAAAATCTACTATTTTATTTTTGGATTATTTTTTTAGATTAGTTTTTAACAAAAACAAATTAAAATAATGAGTTAAGTTTTCTTCTAAAAAAGTTGGAAATTGAAGTTTAACGTGTAAATCTGTTCAAAGTCAAAAATATAATAAAAGAAATTTTTTATAAAATTTTTGACTTTGAACAGAAGGGAAACTCGAATAAAGAATTGATTTTTTATAAATTATTAAATTAGTAATAAAAAAAATAAATAATTTGTTTTTATTAAGGTGCTAAGCACAAGATATAAAAACAAATTATAATCAATATGTGGAATTCGTTCCTTTTTAATTGAAGTTTTCTTCGAAAACTTCAATTAATTTATCAAATTAACTTCGAGTTTGTTCGTTTATTTTTGTTTGAATTTTAATTTATAAATTATAACTGCTTATAGAGCATAAGTGTGCCATACGAAGGTATGGCACACTTAACAAACTATAAGTCTCTATTAAAAATTCCGCTTTTGTTTTACAGAAACGCGGACTCCTTGTTATTGTTATTGAAACAAACAGGGAAAGGGCCCAATACGTTTTTATTCTTTTAAATAAAGACATAACATAAAAGCTTCTTTAAAAATATATAGAATTTTTAGGCATAGCCCTATATATTATATAAAAATAATATATAGGATTTAGCGTTCCCTAAAATCTCAATATTCATAAATTAACTAATTTTTACAACTCTGAAATAGATATAAAATAATAAAAGAAAAAACATACTAGTTTCAAACTATTATTTATAATAATAAGATCGTTTAGGTATAAAAAAATAAAATTTGCAATGTTTAGTTTATGTAATATTGAATAGCAAAAACGAGGACTCATTTTTTAAATAAAATTTTTTATTATTTATCCGTAATAAATTGAACACCTTTTTTTCAAGTACTTTTTGATAATAAAAAAGATGAGTGATTTTGCTTAGTATTTTTGTACCCAATTAGCATTACTTTAATTAGAAAAAGTAGTGTTAGGGTAATAGAAAGTTTTTCCTTAATTTTATGTCAAACATTGGAACTACTGGACGTATTCCTTTATGGCTTGTTGGTACAGTCGTTGGTTTATTAGCTATTGGTTTATTAGCTATTTTCTTCTACGGTTCTTACGTTGGTTTAGGTTCTGCTCAATAAGAAACTAAATTGATTTTTATAAGAGGGGAGAAGTATTAAAACTTTTGTTAGATATTAATAAAAAGGTTTTAATACTTCTCCCCTCTTATAGTTAAACAAAACTATCTTTAACGGCCCTCCGTGTTTATTTAATTAAACACGGAGAATTATTTTTAAGGTATACGTTTTTATACATATAAAGATATATATGTTTATCTTTATATGTTATGTATGGATAATTTTTAAAGTGTGAGCGTAGCTCACTAAAGAACGTTATGTATATAACGTAAAGACTAAAAAATTGCTATAAAAAATTTTTTTCGTAGTATAGTGTTTATTTTTAACATAAAACAAACAAAAATCGTTATAAAAAATTAAACTAGTTTATTATAACAACTAGTTGAGCTTTTTTGTTTAGTTAAAAAAAAACATTAATATATTAATATTAAGTTGTTATAATAAAAAATGTATAAAAGTTACAAAATAAAACCCTTCCGATAGGGTTTTATTAATCAATATAGTTTTTATAACGTTTTTAAAGACTTTATTTAAAAAAAAAAGATTTTTTATTGTCCTATAAAAAAACTCAAAAATAAAAACAATTGTTTTTGGACTATACTTAATTAAAGTCTTAATTCTAACAGTATAGGGTATTAAGCATAGTTAAAAATTAGAACTATAAAAAGATATATATAGTTTGAACTAACGTAATATTTTTAAACTTATGATAGCAGGGTAAAAATTGAAAACTGTTTATTGATTTTAAAAAGATGAAATTTTTACACATAAAATTTTATCTTTCATGTTGACCTTCACGAGGAAACCTAAAAAAAATTAATTTATTGTCTTTTTATTTTTTTATTGAATATACCCTTATAACTTGTTAGATATATTAAAAAGAAAAAAAAAATATTTATATGATTAATCCTTTATTAGAAATTGCTGAAGTTTCAGTAGGACAACATTATTATTGGAACGTGGGCGGTTTTGAACTGCATGGTCAAGTTTTAATTACTACTTGGGTAGTAATTGCTATTTTACTAGTTTTATCATTAGCAGGTAATAGTAATTTAAAACCAACACCAGAGGGTTTACAAAACTTTACGGAATATATTACTGAATATATCCGTGATTTAGCTAAATCGCAAATCGGTGAAGAAGAATATTTAAAATGGGTTCCTTTTTTAGGTACATTATTCTTATTTATTTTTGTATCAAACTGGTCAGGTGCACTATTACCTTGGCATGTTATTGAAATTCCAAATGGAGAACTAGCAGCGCCAACAAATGACATTAATACTACTGTAGCGTTAGCTTTATTAACTTCTATTTCTTACTTTTACGCAGGTATCTCGAAAAAAGGGCTTGGATATTTCAAACGTTACGTTTCGCCAGCAGCTTTTTTATTACCAATTAACATTCTTGAGGATTTTACTAAGCCAGTATCCCTTAGCTTCCGTTTATTCGGTAACATCCTAGCTGACGAATTAGTTGTTGGGGTTTTAGTATCATTAGTTCCTTTAATTATTCCTATTCCTATTATGTTATTAGGTGTCTTTACGAGTGCAGTACAAGCACTTGTTTTTGCAACACTAGCAGGAGCTTATATTGGTGAGTCTCTTGAAGATCACCACTAAAAATTTTTTAAAGTGTTTTAAAACGCTTTATATTAAGTTGTTATCGTGAATATAGCCTAATACTAAAGGCTATATTCACGATAATACTAAAATAAAAAAGTTAAATAAGACCTAAAATAAAAAATTAATAACATCAAAACAGTAGTTTAAAAGGACAAACCTAAAATTAAAATAAATAAAAATTTATATGACACAAGATATTTTAACTAAAATTGAAAACTTACAGGAGAACAATGAATACTCCGTTGGTAATATTATATCCCCTATTCCCGAAGGTTTAAAGAAAATAATTAATTTAAAAAAGTTTTTTGGGACAAAACAGCTAAGTGGAATTTACATAATATATTTTCCTTATAATGAAACTGTATACATAGGTCAATCCGTCAACATTACCAGGGAAGTTTCTATGCTTAGAGGCGGTTTTAGAGGCCAACCTCTTGTTAATAAAGCTTTTAAAGAAAGTGGAGGTAAAGCTGTCGCCTTTTCTATTCTACAGGGCCCTGGCTTAAAAGATAAAAAATTACGCCTGGATTTAGAGAAAAAAATAATACAGCAGGCGGGGGACAAATGTATTAATATTATAGGAAACGATGAAAGAAAAACAAGCGAGTTATTAAATAATACGTCTATTAAACGCGCTGTTTTTCATCCTTTGGAAGGTATTTGGCAACAATATAACCTTAATTATCCTAACTTAAAGCCTAAAACAGGGGAAGGATGCATTTATCTTTACTGTAATATTGGAACAGGTAAATTTTATATAGGTGAAAGTGCGGACTTTGTAACAAATACAAATAAAGTGTTAAAACGCCATCGTGCAGCTATTGCACAAAATCAAAGTTTGTTTCTTCAAAACCAAACAGTAAAGTGCTCAGCCGCAATCATAAATATGGTAAAGGACATTTTAGAAGATGGGGTCAATTTTGCATACTCAGTTATTGAACATACCGGTATTTTATCTCCAGAGGACCGTAAAAAAAAAGAACTGGAATATCGTGTAAAAGCCTTACAACTTTATGGGGACCGTTTATATAACCCACCATCTGTTCTTGCAACGGCCAACTCTAAAAAACGTACTCAAGAAAGTAAAAATATAAGCAAAATGGCTACGTTAATTCAAAACAAGAAAGGAATAAAAATTGATACTACACGCTTTCCTTGTATTATTGACGGCGTTTGGTATGATACTATGGCAGAAGTAGGCAGAGCGCTAGGTTTAACAGTTAAAGGGACTCTTAAAAGACGTTTACTATCACCTTCTTTTCCTACTTATATTTGGTTGAAGGACACTGTTAATAAACAAATACCAACCTCCAAGGAAATACAAGAAAAATTAAAAAATTACTATAAATCATTATGAATTAGTAATGTTATAAGGTGGGTAGCTCAAACGAGCTACCCACCTCCACTCTACAATTGAAAAATTTTTATTGAAACCCCCTATATTATAAAAGAGATACTTGTTAAATTTAACAATAGTATAGAATTTTTTAAAAGATCCAAAAAATAAAATTTTTTGATGCTTTACCCCTATAAAAACGAGGCTTTTTGAATTATAGAGCAATTATACCGCTAGAGATTAATAATAAAAAGAATTTGATTCGAAACCCTTGTAAAAACGACGCTTTCCTTAAAATACTGCAAAATTTACAAAAAGTAAAAAAAAAAATTATTACGACCACTCTAAAAATCAATACAACACGCTTTCCTTGTATTTTTGACGGTATGGTATATGGTATGGTACTATGCGCGGACACAGGTTAAGCACTAGGCCTAACAATTAAAGGAACTATTAAAAGACGTTTACTCTCACCTTATTTCCTTTGTTATATTTGGTTAAAAGATACAGCTAAAAACAAAGAGGAAATACAAGAGAAATTAAAAAATTATTCCAAATCAAAATTCTAATAGAATTTTTCACATTATAAGATAAGAATTTTTTATCTCAACCCCTATAAAAATAAAAATGACGCTTTTTAAAAAAAGTAGGAATTTTCCAAATAGATCCAAAGAATAGAAATTTTTGATGCTTTACCCCTATAAAAATGACGTTTTTTGAAAATAGCGCATATTTTATAGAGAGTAGAGTAAAAAAAAAAATATATACCTATCCGCTATAAAATAAAAGGGAATAATAAATTATAAAAGTTTTGAAACTATCAAAACTTTTTATTTCTATGCTATCTTTATTTTATAAAATAACAATAATAAATTTGTTTTTTGCAAAACCGGACGTAAGAATTAAAAAATTATATCCGTGTTTCTTTTAAAGTTAAAGTAAAGTAAAGAAACACGGAGTTTTTCTATTAGTCTTTTTTGGTTTTTTTTCTTTTTAGGCTTTTCTTTTCTAAAGACTGGTATATGTACTAGTGGCTTATATAATAAACCACTACTGAACAGAAAAATAAAAATAATAAAAAAATAAAAAATGATGTTTGGTTCAAGTGAATTAGCAAATGGGGCATATACTGTGGATGACTTCTTCCTCATCAACCTTTATCAAAGCTTCATGGTTATCTTGGAATGCTACGGTCCAGGTGTTATTACGAACAGCAACGGGATCGATAACACCTCAGCTATAGATTTAGATATTACACCATTGTTTATCTTAAAAAAGAATGGTGTAAATATCTCCTTAATTGAAGTGCTAGACCATAACACAAGAGAAAACTTCTTATTAAAACCCGGAGACTCTATTAAACTGGAGCCTAACTCTAGCTTTTATAACTTCTCATCAGGACCTATAATGTTTCCTTCTTTTACGGTTGTCACTAGTAAAGATAACAGTAAATCTGGTAGTGTTAGAATTCAGTTAAGCTATGACGATATAGTTTTGTTTAACTCTATTACGGAGCACATTCTTGATTACGGGTCTGTTGAAGAATCAGCATTTAAGTAAAGCATAGTTAAATTCTGGGTGAATTACTTTTATAACTCATTCCAAAGCTATATAAATGACGCTCGTTTTGTCCGATTTTACGAAATATGTGCGGACAAGCTGTACTGCTCTTTAAAAAAAGAACTAGTATATGCTTATATTTCAAACAAAGAAAAATCTACATCTGATAATGATGAAGGTTACATCACGTACGGTGATGTCGTAAGCAATATTGAATCTCCGTGTTTAGAAACACGGAGGGACCCTTACAATATAAAAATTAAAAAATAAATAAAGCTATAATAACAATTATTAAAATATACTTTAAAGAAAAGAAAAGAAAAGAAAAGAAAACAAAATTTTTTTTACGGTTGAAAGATAAAAATATAAAGAAAAAAAAATTATTATGAAATTGGCTCCTCAAGTTAATATTGGTACTATTGGTAAACCTTTACGCTACCGTGGTGACACTATTGAAAGATTAGTAACTGTGCCACGTCGTTTAGCTCCACCTTTTCCTATTGCTATTAATGAAGGAACAACGTTCCACGCGGAATTAGTTTATGGTATTCAATATAACCTGATTCGTGAAAAACCATAAATTAGGGCTAAACTGTGCTATTGTAGACATTGAGGTAAACTCAAGAAATCCGCAAGACGCGGAAATTTTCAGTAAAAATGTTTCTACTAGTGTTGTTCTTCAACAACTAGTAGACGGTATGATTGAAGGTCTTTACGCGCCGTTTTTAAGCGTTAGCGTTACCACGCGTGAAACTTTTTTCAAGTATGGCACAGTAACGTTTAAAAATCCACAGCGTTATCAAGGCTACACGTTTCGCTAACAGGAGGTTGTAGATTCATTAGTTAAAACCCTTCAAGATTCTTATAAAGAAGATCTTAAAAGAGACAAAGGAAATTTACAAACTCTTTTATTAAACCGTCAAGCTCAGCGCAATGCTAGCTTACCTACGGACCCTTTACCAGAAAAATTAGCTTCTGCCCCTGAAGTTTCAATGGGAGACCCTGTAAGCGCGGAAAATCCGGAGGAACGTTCAAACAACGCGTTTGATCAGCAGTTTTTCTCTGTTTTCTTAACGCTGCGTAACACTGCCGGTAATCCCTTTTTATATGCGCTAGAGGGCCAAGTTAGAAGTTTTGTTACAACGTTAGTAACAAATTATTTAAACAATTTAAACTTACCTGATGAGGATTCGTTAGAGAGTTTAGACTTTCTATTAGCCTCTTCGCAGGAAGCTTCTACTCGACAGGTTATTTTACTTTCATCTCAGGATATCGCCCAAATGACGAGTTTTTTATTAAAAACTCCTGTTGCAGGCAGAGAACAACGTGAAGCACCTTTAGAAAATCTCCGTGTTTATTTAAATAAACACGGAGGGTCCGCCTTACAAGAAAAGGAGGCGTTAGAAGTTGCCCGCGAACTTGCTGAAGTTCGACTAAACTAAATGACGGATGTAGAACGTAAAAGTGTTGATAATCCCGTTTCTTTAGGGATACTGGATGAACAAGCGTTGAATCTTTGTAGAAGAAAATTCAGAGAAAAAAACGCGGAGGTTTCTTCTTTAGTTCGTTCAATTCAGACTCCTTATAAAGAGCTGCAAGAAAGTCAGCAGCAAAACAGAAATCTCCGTGTTTCTTTAAAGAAACACGGATATAATTTTTTTTCGTAAAAAAAATTATTACGCCCTCAAGAAACTTTAAACAGACTTCAGGCAGAGCGTTCTTTATGCAGCGAGATGCGCACCGTTGCTTACCGTACTGTTGAAGGCAATAATGAGACTATTGAAAATCTAAAAACTCAATTAAACAATCCGGCCTACAATATTGCTGGTACATTCTTCTCAGAAAACATTTCGAATCTTCAAGGCGGAATTTCCTCTAGAGAAGAATATACCCGTCGCCAATTTGAATTAATTTCTAATTTAAATAGAAAAATGGAAGATTTAGACAATGAAGTGGCGCAGCTGCAGGTGGACTTTGCGTGAGTCCCCGGCTCCGCGGAAGCCTCACGGAGTCCAGACTCCGTCGTCAGACAGGGACTTCGTGTGGACTCCGCTTGGGCTCCCGACCAAGTGGAAGCCTCGCGAAGTCCAGACTCCGTCGTCAGACGGGGTTGACGACTTCGTGCTGTTTCAAAGAATGCCTTAAACCTAAGTGACAGTTACCGTAGACAGGTAAACGCAGACACTGCAGCTAAAAAAGAGCGCTTACAAGAAATTCGTTCAGAAGTAGCCGGTTTAGAAAAAGCTTTAGCTCAAGGCAACTTAGCGGCCGTAGAGAATAGTTCCCTTATCGTAAGAGAGGGAATTATGTGTTGCACTAATATTCACAAAAATACTTCGTTAGCCTTCACAAACGAGCTATTAAAAAGTTTCTTAGAAGAAACTGAAAAAATTAAACCAGGTTTAGCTAATGCAGGCTGGTATGTAGATGATTCCACTCGTGGTGGTTTTTTACCGAAGGAATATTTAGAATGCGCCTCACGCGTGAAGCCTTATCCGTTCCGAGTAACAGAAACAAATAATTTTAGGGGTTCTCTGTTACCTCCAAAAGACGCCTTACCGGAAGATACTAATAGGATCTTCTACACTTACGGAGACTAACGTGTCCAAAACGTTCGTCGTGTGTTATACGGTCACCGCTTCTATCACAACGCGGAAGCTTTAGATTTTGCTTCATCTAAAGAAGGCTTGTAGTTTTTAGAAAGTTTAGTTTCACCTTTCGAAGTTGCAGTTGATCTTTTAACTCCAGGTGAAAGCTAATTAGTTACTTGTATCTCAATTTATTTTATTCTTTTTCAGACAAAATTGCCCTCCCTGACCGTGTTCTTATTGACGGTATTAGACCACTTCGTCCATCTCGCCGCGAAGGAAACTTTATACCTAAACAAAGAATCCGCCCTAATTACTAATTTTAGTATAAAAATTGGGCGTTAATTTTTAAAGTAGATGGTTGGAACTTCGCGTTTTTTGGGAAAACGCTAAGTTCCGGTTTGAAAAAAGGAAGATAATACTTAAGATTTTGTTTTTAAGCATACAGAATTTTAAGTATTATCTTCCTTTTTTCCTACATAAATTTTTACACCAATTTTTTTCTCAGTTTCGACAGTTTTAACTCTCCGCTTTTTTTTAAAAAAAAAAACGCGGAGGTCCCGTTTAAGGTTTTTTAACTTTTCCCCCTTTTTTTGTTAGTCTTTTACTAGTTTTTTAGTAATTTAGAAAAAGAGTAATAAATGGTAAAATTTAGTTTTTTTCTTTTACTCCGTGTTTCTTTTAAAGAAACACGGATATAATTTTTTTTCGTAATAAAAAATTATTACACCGCTTAAAAAAACACACTAAATCTACAAAAAAAGTTTATTTTATAAATAGAAATATAGTAACAATTTTACTATGACCCTGTTTGTTTTCAAGAAATAATAAGTTTACTAAGACACTAAATAAAAGTTTAAAATTTTCATTCCTTACTGGATTCTTAGAAGAATAAAGGGATATTACAAGAAAGTTATTCTAAATCTTTTTAAATTTGCATTTTTCTTTTTTTTTAAGTTATAATAAAAGTATAAAAACACAAAAAAAATTTTTTTTACAAGGCTCTTTTGTCTCTTTTTCTCTGGGTTTTGTTTTTTTGTAAAGAAACTATGTGTCTCTTTTTTTATAAAAATTTTTCTGATATTACAGGAAAAATTTGAATTTATTTATTGAGAGATGTTTTACGGGAATACTATTTTTTTATTAAAAAATAGTTCTTAAACTAAGAAAAAAACAATAAAATATTATAGGATTAAATACGATGGGAATTTTAGAGAAAAAATATAATATATTAAAAAACCTTTAACTTTAAAAAAGGTTTTAATATATTAAACTTTATGTCATTTAGCTAACTTTCCTTTATTTCATGACACTCGTTTTTTAGGAAAAGTAAAATGAGTGTTAAAAACAATAACAGTATTATTAAAACGTTAAAAAGCAAATTAAGTATTATAAAAAATAATACTTTGGGTTTATTAAAAAAAATTTATAATGAAAGACTTTACAACATATTTATCAACAGCTCCGGTTGTTGGTTTAGGATGGGCTATCTTTACAGCAGGATTATTAATTGAAATTAACAGATTTTTCCCAGATCCATTAGTTTTCTCTTTTTAATCTTTAAATATTAAATAAGAATATCAATCAAAAGTCGAAGTTTTTAATTTACCCGTAAAGGGATGTAAAAACTTCGACTTTTCTCAAAAAAAACTTTTTCCGTCTAGTATTTTTAATTTACAAATAATACTCTTTTTATCCTTTTAGAACCCGAACGATATAAAAAAAGTTTATTTTTATATCGTTGAAAAAGTTTAACACTAATGAATAAAAATTTCTATAAAAAAAATACATAAAAAAAATTTAAAGTTTTTCTCAAAAATTTTCTTTTAAAAATGCCTACAATTCAACAATTAATACGTTCAGCACGTAAAAAACAAACATCAAAAAGTAAAGCACCAGCTTTAAAATCTTGTCCACAACGAAGAGGTATTTGTTTACGTGTTTATACTGTAACACCGAAAAAGCCAAACTCAGCACTTCGTAAAGTAGCTCGTATTCGATTAACTTCTGGTTTTGAAGTTACTGCTTATATTCCTGGTATTGGACATAACCTTCAAGAACACGCAGTTGTTTTAGTTCGTGGGGGAAGGGTTAAAGATTTACCAGGTGTACGTTACCACATTGTACGTGGTACGTTAGATACTGCTGGTGTAAAAAATCGTACTCAAAGTCGTAGTAAATATGGTGCTAAAATGGCGTCTAAAACAGCAGCTAAAAAATAATAAAAAATTTTTTTAGTAAATTTTTTTTGCGAAACCTACATAGTACTATAGTTTAAAGAACCTTAAACTCCTTGTTTTTTTACAGAAAAAAGGAGAGTCCGGTTCTTTCCAAATTCGACTTTTGAAGTTATATTATAGACAGTACTCCGTGTTTTTAGAAAAAACACGGAGATCGTTTCAAACAAAACGATGGTCTATTCTATTCTATAATGTATAAAAAAGGGTGATAATAAAAATAATGTGTTATTCTTAGTTTGTTTTTATAAATATCACACTTTTCTTTTTTTTTTAATGAGAAAGAAGCAATTTTTATTTAAAGAACTTAATACTAGCTTAAAAAAATAAAGAAAAATTTTTATCCCCCTAGGAAAAAAATTGTATCATATATAAAATATGATATACTTCAAAAAGGGTTAGATTATTCGTTTAATTAATCATTCTCCGCGTTTTTGAAAAACGCGGACTCCGTGTTTTAAAACACGGAGGGAACCCGGTGCGGTTTTTTTTTACTAAAACCTAAATAATTGTAGTGTATAATCAATAACTAAAACAAAACCTATTTTATTGGTTATGTTTCTTTATATGGCGGGCGTAGCCAAGTGGTAAGGCAGTGGATTGTGACTCCACCATTCGCGGGTTCAATTCCCGTCGTTCGCCTAAAAAACAAAAGGAATTTCATTAAATTTTTAATAAGAATAATTTTTTGTCATTTTACCCTCATAGTTTAGTTCAATTACTTGAGATTAACCTCTACAGGTGATCCCAGAAAACGAAGAAAAAAATAAAACTAAATTGTGAAATAATTATATAATTAATAGTTATATTAATAGTTTAATAGAATGATATTTAACACTAAAAAAGTTTTTGAATTGTTACGAATAATTTGTTAATAATCTACTTTTAAAAGGATCACTACAAAAATAAAGAAAACATCCTGATTGTTTGTTGAAAAAATCACTCCGTGTTTTTTATAAAAAACACGGAGTATAGGCTTAGAAGAAAATGTTAGCTTAATGGTAATGTCAAAATATATATATATAATAGAATTAACTTATGAGTAAAATTTACGATTGGTTCGAAGAACGTTTAGAAATTCAAGCTATTGCTGATGATATTACAAGTAAATACGTTCCTCCACACGTAAACATTTTCTATTGTTTAGGTGGTATTACATTTAC
>LKMJ01002676.1_pt1 | contig 16450 bp, 23 predicted proteins | sample 643391 | NCBI WGS metagenome assembly LKMJ01 (sample SAMN04112250, study PRJNA286221) | soda lake metagenome | biome: soda lake; feature: Kulunda Steppe; material: water; isolation source: sample PL-Br10 brine of Picturesque Lake | place: Russia: Kulunda steppe | collected 2010-07
AACAAACTAATGATTCCTATCGTTTTATTTCAAAGCTTATGGATGTTTATATGATGGCTGGTGTTCACCAGCAACCTGATCAGTCAAACTACCTGGCTGAAGGTCAAACTTAAACTTGTAAACTTGCTAGTACATGGAGTCTTGGAGAGGAAAGCTATGTAGATCTAAGCCAATAATAAAAAAGAAAAAAGAATTAGAAAAGAAAGCTCAGTCGTGTTTTGGGAAGACATGTTGCAGTTGAGGGGTATCACGGCATTGTCGGGTTGCTGAGCTAATACATCCTGGGCATGAACATATAAGCACGTATCCCTGCACAAGGGGCTGGTCAACAGTGAAAAATGCGTTTTGGCACAATACCACTGAGAATTGCAATAGTATTGTAAGGAAGACACTTATCAATAAACACAGTCCCATGTGTCATGAAAACGTCAAAAGCATGTTTTGGGTTGAACATCTCAGAGGGAAGTCCAAGATTTTTCCAGATTTTCCCAGATTTTCCCATTTTTTTTGAGATTTTTCTGTATAATGCTTAATCATGATCAGCTGGTCTTCACCTCCGCCCTAGTGGGAAGTTCTACAGGCTGCATGCTGCAGTTTCATAAATTGCACACGACTGTTCATGGTCCCCTGAACACAACGACAGCGCTAAGCCATAGGAGCTATCGTATGACATCAGGTTGACCAACGAGTCCAAAGCAAACAACAGGTTCCTTCAAACAACAAAATGCACAAGACTCAAACCAGCTTCCAGGGTTAACTGGAAGCTGTTGAGAAGGTGTTGGTCTGAGCAGCCCTGCTGAGCTCTCAGGTAGCCCTGCTACACTAAGGTGCACCTAAAAGCTGAGCAGCCCTGCTGGGCTCTCAGGTATCTACAGAAACACAAGCGAGGTGCATCTTGCGGACTGCTTTAAGGTGCATTTTGCAGACTGCTCTAAGGTGCATCTTGCAGACTGCTCTCAGGTGCATTTTGCGGACTGCTCTCAGGTGCATCTTGCGGACTGCTCTCAGGTGCATCTTGCGGACTGCTCTAAGGTGCATCTTGCGGACTGCTCTAAGGTGCATCTTGCGGACTGCTTTAAGGTGCATCTTGCGGATTGCTTCAAGGTGCATCTTGCGGACTGCTTCAAGGTGCATCTTGCGGACTGCAAGGTGGATCTTGCGGACTGCTGTAGACGAAATGCATGGCCTCAGTTACCTCACTCTCAGGCACAGCGGCAAGGCACTCACTCATTTCCTCGCAAAATCCTCACTTCCCAGCGCACGGGGCACTGAGCGGCCAAGGAAGCCCAGACCAAACGCGGTAACGCACCCCACACCCGGACGCTGCTCAGGCTTCTTCGCACAGACAGGAACTGCATTTCCACTGGAACGGACGGCAGCAATAACAGCAAAAAAATCCGCACGCAACAGGATTGCACCGCTGTTCCGACTTGAGTTCAAAACCCTGTGCCCCCAACCTATGTTATGCGCCTGTGGCTCTTATGCATGAGACAAAGCTGCGCGCCACAAGGGTCACACACAAGCGCACAAAGCCTCACGCCCTTAGGGTCACAATCAAGCTGCGTGTCCCGTGAGATGCACACACACGCACCAAGCGCGCAAGTTGGTGTGTTGCCAAATGGGGTGGTGAACAGGCTGACGCACGCGCTTGAGTGTGCGTAGAAGATGGCAGAGTGACACAAGGAACAACAGCAGACACACAAGGCCAAGCAGCTGAGTAGCCGCTGCCCGCACCAACCATGACGCCATGCCATGTTGGTACCATGTGCAAGGAACCGTGCACGCGCGTGCGTGTGTGTGTGCCTTGTGCTAGGCAGGCACAGGGTCAGAGGGGGAACAGGCGTGTTGCAGCGTGCCGGGCCATATGGACGAGGGGTGGGCTCAGGGGCGCAGCAGGGGGGCAGGCCTAGGTGGGCTCACTGCATACGGCTGGGGCCAAGGGCTCAAGAGGACAGCGGGGGCAGGCCCAAGGACATGATGTCCTGAGAGGGACAGCGCTCCGGGTAGCCCGTTTCCCCGCCCTCGTCCCCATCCACGCCACCACCACCACCACCACTGCCGCCGCGATCGCCATGGGCCCCATCCTGCCCACGAGAGCCGCTGCAGCCGCCGCTGCCGCCGCCGCCGTCCCCGAGCCCGCGGGGGCCGCCGTGGCCGTCGCCTGTGCCGCCGCTGCTGACGCTGTTGTCATCCTTGTCCAGCACGCACGGCAGGGTCGGCGTGCGGGTGGGCGGGGCTCTGGCTCTGCACTGCCCTAAAGACTTCTTGCCCTTGCGCATGGGCTGCAGGGGCGGCGTGACCTCTGGGATGCCCTCCCGCAGCGCCTGCAGCTCCTCCAGCGCCTGCGCAAAGGTGGGCCTGCGCAGGCACACACGCAGCAGTGGCGCGAGCAGCGCAGGTGGGTCCCTCAAGGAGTGAGCGCGGGTGCACGCACGTGCGCCTCACTGCCTGGGTGCCCAAGACTATGCTGGAGCTTCGGAGTTTCTGCCCTAGCCAGCCCATGCGGAAAGGCTGGAATGCAATGAAGCAGGAATGCAATAAAGCAGGCATGCAATGAAGTAAGGATTTATGCCATGGGCATGCAGCGAGGCTGGAATGCAATGAAGAGATCCGGGTAGGGCTGCACTGGAAAAGAGAGGCCCGGGCGGGGCTGAACCAAGTTAGACAGGCCTGAGCAGGGCTGGATTCAGACAGAGGTCCGCGTAACGCATGAATCAGGGAGGCCTTGGCAGAGGGCTGCAAATAAATTGGACAGGTCCCAGCAGGGCAGGACTAAGGCAGAGCGGTCTGGTCAGGGCAGGATTGAAGCAAAAAAAGGAGTTCAGGGCAAACTAATATAGAGAAGCCTTGGCAGGGCTGCAGTTAGAGAGGTTTTTGGCGGGGCTGCAATTTTATTAAGAGAGGCCTTGGCAGGCAATTGAGATAGAACGGTCTGTTCAGGGCAGGTTCGAGAGGATGGGCCTGGGCTTGGGGATGAGGCCCTCCCAGCCACATTGGAGACCCTGTTGCCAAAAGTGCTGTGTGTGTCCGCACGTGCAGATGTGTGTGTATGTGTGTGAATGCGTGTGTGTGTATGCGTGTGTATGTGTGTACGTGTGTGTATGTGTGTATGTGTGTGTGCGCGTATGTGTGCGTGTGTGTGCGTGTGTGTGCATGTGTGTATGAGTGTATGTGTGTGTGTGTGTGTGTTTGTGTGAATGTGTGTGTATGTGTGTGTATGCGTGCGTATCTGCGTGCGTATGTGTGTGTGTGCTGCCCACAAGAGCAACACAATGGGATGCATTTCAGCCCTCTTCAACCTCAGCAATCACTTCTGCGTAAGGGCAGGCCACATTGTGCGGGGCCGACTGCGGCTGGGTGGCTGGAGGCCAGACCAACAAATGCAGGCAGCAGCACTATAAAGCTGACAGCAATGTTGCACCCTGAAGCTGAAGGCAGTGCTGCACTGTGTGACTAACCTTGGACTAATTTGTGTCATGCTTGCTTTGCAAAAGCATTTCAGGACTGGGGTGAATTTGATTGCCATTGATTGGCAGGCGACTTTTGATCATGGTGTAGCTGTCAAGATGGTGGTAGCACCTTTGATGAAGAAGCGGTTTAACGCTGAGGAACTTACTGATGCCTAGATTACTAGTATTTTAGACTTAAACACTATGACAGATTGCCAAGAGGAGTTTTGTACCCAACCATGTTCTGACTCAACCCATGCTCGAGGGTGACAGCCACAGCAGATCTGCTTTGCTCCCTTTCCTGCACATGCTGCCTGTCCTCTGGCCTGTGGCTCCAGCACCTGATCTAATGAGCGCCGTGGAGGCATCTCCAGTGCATGCCTGACATTGACAAAGAACGCACATGCACGCACACACACACCTGTCCTCTGGCCTGTGGCTCCAGCACCTCGTCATGAGTGCCTTGTAGCCTTCGGGGATGACTACAGGTATTGTAGGTCTGGACTTCTGCTTGGCAACCTTGTGCCCCAGCAACGCCTTGGGCACGCCTGTAGCAGAGCGTGAAGCGCGCATGTGTATGTGTGCACACACACTTACTTTATATTCATAGGGCAAGCATGTGTGTGAATGTGTATGCGTGTGTGAGATAAAGAATGATGCGGAGCAAACGCAAACCCACACCTTCTCCAAAGCACACACACTTATGCCTCGATTCCATGCAACACCCACATCCTCAAACCCAACACCACAAAATAACTTAAGTTCCCAGTGGCCATAAATAACTAGGGATCGGCTTGTAGCACTTTATAACCTAGGCCTCGGTCACACTGGGCCATTTCATCCCCCAGGTATCCAACTTTCGATTGTCCAACGTCTCTTTTCAAGCCAACAGGCTGCAGGACGATCAAATAAGCTACCTAAAAAATTCTGTGCTAAATTTGTTCCGGAATTTTGACTGCGGTTGCAGGGGAAGTGCGAATGCTGAATTGGCAAGCGGTTACACAGAGAGTTCATACCAGTAAGGTGGCTAAAAGAATAATTGAAACTGATAAAGTTTTAGTGCCCACACACCATCGGGTCACAATGATCCCAAAAATAATGATGCTGCTGCTTTCAAGTAGCTTGTGGTCCATGGACGACAATCCTGATGTGTGGATCACCCCCAGCTTTCTTTATCTGCATAGGTTTCATGGCAGCCATTAAGCCAAGTCCCCTGTCTTTACCAGCAACTCAGCACGTCTTCCCTGCTGTTCAGGGTACTGTGCCTCAGGCACCCTGTGCCTATGGCGCATAGGTGACTTTCTAGATTGAGGTACAGGTTGCAGGCCTGATAGGCTTAAGCTGGGCTGCCCTTGTCCAACGGATACAGCTATGTAACATACCTTAATCTATGGAAGCGTTGCCTGTGCTGCTGCTGCTGTTGCTGCTGCTGCGCATGCTGTCTCAGAATTGGATGGTCTGCCACATTTGCGCTCCCCAAGCTGGGGCTGCATGCTTTAAGTGCTGCGCTCCTTTGGGCTTGACTGTGGGCTGTGCTGCTGGGTGTGTGTGCGTGATCCTGCTGTGAGGGGGAGGCAGTCAACGCCCTCCTCATGCATGAAATCCTGGTCCTCATACCCTTCAGAACCCTTCCCCTTTGCCTGCCCCTGTCCTAGTTTAGGAACCAGTTTGGAGTGGACTCATTCATTGAAGGATCAAGAATCCTCTACCCCTCAGGCACGCAACTGGCTGACCCCATCTGAGGCTGCGTGAACCGGTCTTCCCCCCTGGGACGCCTGTCTGACCCCGCCTGTTGACCCATTCCATTATAATCAGAATTTTGCACTTTACTACTGATGCCGTCAGCCGTCAGAAATTGAGTTGCAGGCGTAATTTACAGTGATTTTAATCTTTGACGTCAGACAGTCGGGTTTCCGGATGTTTACGGTGCAAAACCGTCAGAAATTACAGATAGGCAATTTAAGAGCACAGTTTGGCAGCAATCTGTGACAGAATTTGTCTCCTTTGCTCCATCCAACTGTTTCCAAAGGTCTCCTCTGAAATTAAAATCCCCCATGCCCACTCCTCGAGGTGAGCTCACCCCTCCCACTCTTCGTCTCCCTACCGCTGGTCACCCCCCTGCTGCTTATTTCCCCCCTTCATCCACTTGCATCTGCTCCACATCTATGTGCACTGCTGCAACCCCCTCTGCAACTGGCTCTGCAGCATCCGGATGCTGCAGTCCAGCTGGACAGTCGACAGACGTCTCCATGGACTGGCCAGTCCTGCATGGTGCAAACTCCTGGCGCTGTCATCATGATCAACTCAGGCACCTGCTTTGCCACCTGTTGTGCAGAGGGGCTGTACAAGAACTTGCAGGTGCCAGGATTGAGCAGGTGGTTCTTGAGCCGCGTTGCGTTCAGCCCAGTGATCACTCATGAGCATCCTTTGGCAGTGCAGGCATGCGCAGCTGTACTCCACAGTTGTCTTGCCATCCTGCTGCATCTCCTAACTCTCAAACTCTGCCTTTACCCAGCTGCTCTTGACCTTCTTGCCACCCCTCCTCCTCTGCCCACCCACTACTAGGCCTGTAGGAGGTGGTGCCTGCAGCAGCTGGCCAGGCCAGGCCAAGCTCGATGACCCAGGTCCACACGACCCTCTTAGCTTGATTGTCGGAGGATATGTTGCTTTAAAATTTTGTTCGTGAGGAGTAGGGGCAATGAGCGCGCTTCTTGAGCTTGAGCTCGCTCGCCTCTGAGCCACAGAGTTCCTGACGCAGCACCGTCACTTACGATTTTCCGCCGTCAGTATGAATTTCACCGTAATTGACAGTAGTATGACATCAACGTCAATTATGCACTGTAATTCACGGTGCCAATTCTGATTGATGCCGTATTCGCACAACTATGATTATAATGCGCTCGTATGAATACGTTGTAAAGCAGCAAAAGTTCTCTCGGGATACCTGTATTACACAATCCCCCTGGTAAATTCCTATAATTCGCTACTTGCGTGGAGGCCTCTTGACCCTCCCAGCCTAGGTTTACATTCAAAAGGGGGCTGATTTGGTCCCCACTCTCCAAATCAGCCCCCCCTGAATTGAGCAACGTCTGGGAGATTCAATTGGGAGCGGTCAGACAGGTGAATTGACTAAATCCTGAATTGCGGATTGAATTGACAATCGCCAGTGGAGGTTGAATTGGCCCAGTGTGACCGCCGCCTGATATAGCGCCAAACTGTTTTCAGGATACCGTACTGCTCCTTGGTTTATCGCGAGTGATTAGTTATTGGGGGTATCTGCATTTGGAAATCCATTTGAAATTAAGTTTAAGAAAGTTCCTGCAGATTGTTAAGGTTGAACCAGTGCCAGGCTCGGGCCTGATTATGGAGCTCTATGCTCCAAAAGTGGCAAAGGATGCCATTTGATGTAAGTAGCACAAAGCAGAAGCGTTCAGAGACGGATGGGCAGCCCAGGGAGCTTTGGATTGCCTTGATTTTGCCTGCCAGGTTGAGGAGCATAAGAAGCAGCACGCAGCTGCCACTGCAGCCAGACCCCCACCTCGCAGGCCTGTGGGCAGGCCCAGGAAGTTGCTTGTTGTAAAGGCAGGCACAAGATAGATGCTCCTGATCCAAGTAATTGAGGCAGAAACAGGGCCAGGGGGAGGGGCAGAGGGAGGGGGAGGGGGAGCCTAAGGAGGTGTCCTCGGAGTCAAAGGAGGTCACGTTTGAAGAACAGACATGCAAGAACCTAAATATATTCAGATTTAAATGAAAAAGTCTCAGGGTGTTTTGAGTGTGTATGAAATGCAGTTAAGCAGTTTGATTACGACAATGCACCACCAAGGCCCTCTCTGTGAAGGCCGAGACTTTGCAAAGGCTCAACGAGCCTCTTCGGAATTTTGATACACCCTATTTACCCATCCTTAAGGATAAGCCTGAACCCTAACCCTTCACGCCTTTGCATACAAACAGCTAAAGTCATACCCCTACAATCATAAAGAACTCCCGGTCTCCTCCTCGCCTTCGTGCAGCCGCCTGCTTATAAATAAATCACACACGCGCATGCGCATACGCACGAACACACACACACATACACAGACATGCAGCCCCCTCCCCCGCACCTTTGTAGGGCTGGCCTCCGGTGTACAGCTCCCACAGGGTGATGCCGAAGGCATACACATCCGCAGCTTTGGATACACGACCTTCTAACAGGATCTCTGGGCTCATGTGGCTGCGAATGCAGGGACGGGGCAGCACACGCTCGAGTGTAGGGGTAACCATGCCCTGTGTGTCTCCTCAGGCATCATATTATGACAAGAGTCGGGTCATGCATTGTGCATGCTTAGATCCATGTGCATTCAACAATAAGAAGTGCACGTTATCCAATCCCAATATCAAGTTTGGCTGCACTGGGGCGCTTCAAAAAGAGGGGTGCGTTGTTGCGTTGTTGCGTTGTTGCGTTGTTGCGTGGTGCGTTGTTGCGTTGTTGCGTTGTTGCGTTGTTGCGTTGTTGCGTGGTGCGTTGGTGCGTTGGTGCGTTGGTGCGTTGGTGCGTTGGTGCGTGCTGTGCATATGTGGGCATATACTGCACTCACGTGTTCGTGCCTTGGTGCATCCCTGAGACGTGTGTCTCGCTTGGGTCCATGCGCACAGCCAGGCCTGCGCGTGCATGTGATTGGTTTATGTTGGTCCATGGCCACACAGCCAGGCCTGCAAGCACACATGGTTGGGTCCATGGTCCCACGGCCAGGCCTGCATGCAAATGAGGGGATCACAAGGACACCTCAGGCAGAGGCATCCCACGATCACAGCTCTCAGACAAAAAGGTGGTTGCACTGCCCCTGCACATACTTTGGGCGCGGTCCTCGAGTTTTGGTTCAGGGAAGGCTGAGGCTCAAGGCAACATAGCAGCACCGTGGCTTTGTTTGGGTTATGAGGTCCCTTTTGGGTCGGCGAGTAGATCCCTGTGCACGACCGGTGTTGACCATAATGCCTGCTCACCAAAGTCTGAGACTTTGCAGCTCACGCCACGCTCCTCCGTGCCTGAGCTGGCCAGCAGCACGTTGCGTGCTTTGAGGTCCATGTGGAGCACGTTGTTGCAGTGCAGGTGCAGCATCGCGCGCGCAATGTCGATCGCGCTGTCCAGGATGGCAGGGTAATTGAGACCCGCGGGGCCCATGAACACGCCTTGGTCCAGCGCGTCCCTCAGGCACCCCTTGTCGCAGTACTCCAGCACTAGCTGGACCTGCGCGCAGGAGTGGGGCGCAGCAAGGTCATGTGTGCGCATGCATGCAGGGTGTGCACGTTTGTGCGTTTGTGTTGGGTGTGTAGGGATGTGTGTGTTGCTGCATTTGATAAGACTTAAACCAAATGGGCCCACCCCCACAAGGGGCAGCAGGCTTTGCAGGGCATGTATATTTGCAGCCACTGCACGCACCACACCTCTTGGCAGGCCTGCTTTCTGCTGAGCGTTGAAGCAGTTTTTTGAAGGCGATATGCGATGGCGCGGGTGCACTGGCTTCACATTAGACATAGCCAGCCACCTCTGCTGCACTCTGCTGTGCACCAGCCACCTCTGCTGTGCACCAGCAGAAAAAGGGGGTGAGCGCCCACCGCATCCACTGCCTGGCTGCAGCTGCAGCGCCAGAGGCTGCAGTGCCACAGCTTTGTGTGCTACGCTGCTGTACCACAGCTATGTGCGCCAGCCTGCAGTACCATGGCTATGTGCGCCAAGCTGCAGTACCAGCTTTTTGTGCACAGGCTGCAGTACCAGCTCTTTGCAGGCTCTGTGCATTACCAGCTTTATGAGCTAGGCTGCACCAGCCTTGCGCGCGAGGCTGCAGTGCCAGCTGTTTGTGCACACTCACCTCAAAGCTGTGGTTTGATTCACGCTGGTCGCCGGAACTGAACTTCGGGCTGTCTGTCTTACTCCTGTCTGTCTCTTTGGCCTTTTCATCAAGGGCCCGCGAGCTGCAAAGGGCAGCACAATCATCATCGTGCTCACAACTGGCAAGGTACAAGTGTTGGCTAATGGTGTTCGAGGGTGCCTTTCCACTGATGGCACTCAGGCTGCAAAGGGCAGCACAATCACTCACCATCGTGCTCACAACTGGCAAGGCATCAGTGGTGGTTAATGGTGCCCAAGGGTGCCTTTTCACTGATGGCTCATGTCGCGCTCACGACTGGCAAGGCATTACTGATCGCTCTTGGGCTCCAAGGGGCAAAGCAGCAAAGCAGCACGACTGGCAAGGCATTACTGATCGCTCTTGGGCTCCAAGGGGCAAAGTAGCATGCCTTGCAATATTGCCATGCTCATGGCACGCAGCGCGTCGCAGGTGTCTAGTGCTTTCTGAGCAGCAAAGCATGGTTTTGCCACCTTGCAAGAGAGAAGAAGATGGTTTGGCCACCGCAAGCCGCTGAATCCAGCAAATGCACAAGCACATGCTTATGCTAATTATTGAGTGAGACAGGGCAGCAGCCATCGAATACAACAACATGGATCTAGCTGCCCGTGCAATGTCTATGCACTCATAAAAATGCACAGCTTGTAAGCTAAGGCAGGAATTTGCTGCCAATGCCAAACGGCTGCAAACACTTACTTGCAGATGTGGACAGCTGAACCGAAGTCTTGGAGGTCAGCACTTGAGCAATCCTGCTTATCTCTGTCTTTCAAAGGCTTTATGTTGTATGTGTAGGTCTGCACTATGTTTGGATGTGTGAGAGAGGAGCTGATGGCTGCCTCCCACACTACCATCTTCTCCCGCTTCTCAGCGCCACTCATGTTGGCTGGGAGCTGCATGCCAAGCAACAAGCTGTACGTCGTGAGGCCACACAAAAGAAGTTCAAAGGCACAAGGGGACATCAAGAAGCAAACATCTGGAAAACACTTTATCAATGATTTTGCAGGTGTAAGTCCACAAATGTAAACCAACAGGGCCTCAAGGAGGGCTCCTTGAACATCACACAAAGAAAGTTGGGGCTGCGGCCTCCTGCTGGGTGGCTTCTGGCAAAAAGGGGCAAATCCTAGCAAAAAGGGGCTGCGGCCTCTTGCTGAGTGGCTTCAAGCAAAAAGGGGCAAATCCTTGCAAAAAGGAGCTGCGGCCTCTTGCTGGGTGGCTTCTAGCAAAAAAGCACAAATCTCCAAGGTTCAAACACAGAGCAGCATGTAGCTGGACCATAGATTGAATGGAGCAGTGTTGGAGCTTGCTGAATTGAATTGAAATTGAAATTGAATTGAAATATTGAAAGCGTCAGGCTGCGGTTTTGTAAGAATAACACCCAAGTCTGATAAAGCAGCTAAAGGTTTGCTGCTATTATACTGCAGCCAAGAGCTTGCATTAGCCTACATCTGCCACAAGCCATAAGCATGGACTATCATTTTTAACACTATAGCTTGAAAGCCAAACAAGAGTGACCTGCAAAGAACCCACCAGCACGATCTTGACAGCTACTAAAGTGCTCCTCCACAAGCCTTTGTGTACCTTGCCAAACTGCAAGTGCGCACATGCAGCGACTTGTCTTCTCCAATTCACAGAAGTTAGAAAACAACAAAGAGCTCCCATTCATGCTCCTTGACGCGTCTGGCTAGGCAGGGATCAAGGACCAGCCTTTGCTGACATACAGCAGCATGCATGCCTGTGTGCATGCATGCAAGTATGTCAAGCAACCTACTACTTTTATTTTTTGATCGAACCGCAAGGACAACACTTTCAGAGTTGTGCAAATACGGCGTTGTTTAGAAATGGCACCGTAAATTACGATGCTTAAATGACCTCTACGTCAATTATGGTGAAATTCATACTGACAGCGGGAAATCGTTAGAAACGGTGCTGCATCAGGAACTCTGTGGCTCAGAGGCCAGCTTAAGCTCAAGAGGCGCGCTCATCGCCCCAACTTCTCATGAACAAAATTTTAAAGCAACGTGTCCTCCGAAAATCAAGCTAAGAGGGTCTTGTGGCCCTGGGTCAGTCAAGCTTGGCTCGGCCTGGCCAGCTGCTGCAAGCACCACCTCCCACAAGCCTGGTAGTGGGTGGGCAGAGGAGGAGGGGTGGCAAGAAGGTCGAGAGCAGCTGGGAAAAGGCAGAGTTTGAGAGGAAGGAGACGCAGCAGGATGGCATGACAATTGTGGAGTACAGCTGCCTGCACTGCCAGAGGACGCTCATGAGTGATCACTGGGCTGAACGCAACGCGGCTCAAGAACCACCTGCTCAACCCTGGCGCGCGCAAGTTCCTGTAAAGCCCCTCTGCACATTAAGTGGCAAAGTAGGTGCCTGAGTTGATCATGACAACAGCGCCAGGAGTTTGCATGACTGGAGACGTCTGTCGACAGTCCAGCTGGACTGCAGGATGCTGCAGAGCCAGTTGCGGAGGGGGTTGCAGCAGTGCACATAGATGTGGAGCAGATTGAAGTGGATGAAGGGGGGGAAAGAGCAGTAGGGGGATTAGCAGTAGGAGGGAGACGAGGAGGGGGAGGGTTGAGGAGCGGGAATGGGGAATTTGAATTTCTGGGGAGACCTTTGAAAACAGTTGGATGGAGCAAAGGAGACAAATTCTGTCTCAGATTGCTGCTGAACTGTGCTATTGAATTGCCTGTCTGTAATTTCTGACGGTTTTGCACCGTAAATATCCAAAAACCTGATCGTCTGACGTCAAAAATTAAAATCACCGTAAATGACGCCTGCAGCTCACTGTCTGTAATTTCTGACTGTCAAAACCGTAAATTACGCCGTACCGTCAAATGACGGTTGACGGCGTCATTAGTAAAGTGCAAAAATCTGGACACATTTGTGCATACGTGTGCAGAGAACGCCACTCACATCTACATCTCCTCACACCCACCCACCGTCCCATCTCCAAGGAGCTCCATGAACTGCACCTCATCATTTGAGTGGTGGCATGCTTTGGTGGCGGTCATAACGTTCCTCACTTCTGCAATACGATCTGCAGTAATAGCAAGCAGGCTCAACTGGACAGCACCTCATGATTGGCATCGTCAGCATTTTGACTGTGTTTGTAATCACTTGTGAAGAAGTGGGATCAAATATTGACAATGAGTGTGCACGCCCATGGAACCATATATTTAATATATATACTCCATACACACATGGGATGCAAGGCAGCAAGCCACATTTACCTAACGTCAGCGGCTTCCTATTTTGCTTTGCTTGGCCTTCTTCGAAACATGCCAGCAATGTCAGCTGCAGGAAAATTTAAGCACATTTATGTGTTTCAGCTATTGGGGCTGGAAATATTTCAAAAATTGTAACAAGCCGTTTCCAGTCTCAAGCCATTCGGCGCACGAGCCATCACACCGTTTTGAATGTGCTTCACACACAAAGGCAGTACATCAGTCAGGATAGGATAGATGTGCATTATTGCTACACCTGGGTTGGCCTGTGTAGGGCGCAGCAGGGTTTCCTGAAATAGAACCCTTCCGATAGCTAAGCAAGTACCACATCTCTGCAGGCTCTCCCCGTTTCTGTTTTGAACTTGTGAAGGCACTTTTTACGCTGTTTTCTTGCAGACCTCTTATCTCACCTTCCATCACAAGGATGACATAACAAGCAAAACTAACCCACGGATCATTTCTCAATCTTTAAATATGCCCTTTCAAAGGCTCACAACAAATGCTGCAAACACCAGGACAGGCATGAATTTGAGGCTTGCCACCAGGAAAGAGGATAGCGGAAACGATGTAAATGTTCTTGTGACACAGGCAGAGAGACACAAAAAAGCTTTTCCACTTTTATATTAGTGCAGCAGACACTGAGTTGGGGGCAGGGAGAAGGGAGGTCAATCCAGGGATGCTGATTCGACTTTCAAAAGTTTTCTTAAAGCTTCTGTGCAGTTTTAGTCCGAATACAAGGCGGAGACCATTGCACGTAATACCTCTTCCCTTGATGTGCGCTTCCCCGTCGTTGCATGGCATGCTAAATCAAAACATATGCATGGGATGCTGGAACAATGTTCCAATCATGTTTTTGGGGCCCATCATAAAGACACAAGTGCCCATCAAAACCATCACAGAGAGGCAAGCTTGTGCCCCTCACAAGTGCCCATCACAAGGACACAGGCTAGTGCCCATCAAAACCATCGCAGAGACGCAAGCTTGTGCCCCTAACAAGTGCCCGTCACAGAGAGACAACTACCAGTGGCAACAGCGCCCCCCATAGAGATGAATTAATCTCCAGCCGGTTTGCACCAACCTGCCTCTCCAAAAGGGTCTCCCTTTGTCTCTTCTCCGTCTCAAGCACAGACTTTGCCTCTGCTAGGTGGGCATTAGCTCTCTCTAAAGCATCAGCGTTGATCTATTATGGCCATAAGCAAGAGAGAATGTTGAGACGATGAAGCGACAGGTTGAGTATGGCAAACCAAAAGTCAGGAATGTGTCTTTTTTGCATGCACAATGCATGCGATTGGACATACAACATTTACCGTAGTCACAAAACAAAACTTATGCCTGCAACAACAGCATGAGCTTGGAACTGCCCTTTAATTCAAAAATGTAGGCATAGGATTCACAGACTTCGCAATTTTCTGGGACAAATGCGCATCCAAGGACCATGCAGAAGTCAAGTGGCACAAAGATGGATCCCGTTTCTAAGGAAGTGCAGAATCGCATGAGCCATGTGAAAAAGTGGTCATGCGTCAAATGCATGCACATAAATTTTCATGAGCACATGTTTATCATGTGCATATTTATACATGACCTGAATGCTGTGCGTGCAGGCCTACTGCGCATGTCAAATGTCAAATGTCTGCCAGTCAGTCAGAGAGGCTGCGCTAGCAGCTGTTGGCAGAGAGGCTGCGCTAGCAGCTGTGCAGAGAGGGGACACGCCTAAAGCTCACCAGCTGCTCCCGCAATAGCTGAACGGCTTCTGTAGTAGAGGCTAGAAGAAGAAGTAAGAAGACTGTGTGGCAAGTAAGCAATTCAAGGAGTGGCAGCGGCTCAAATATACACAAGATTGGCTGGCAGCTTATAAGAGAAAGCTTGTGTGCAGAAGTCAACCTCTTAATTCAAGGTTATACAATCATTCAAGCAATGACCCATGTTAGTTACACTCAATCATGAATCTGCCTAGTAATTTGGATTTGCTTGAAAAAAGGAAGCTGGGGAAAGCAAGGAAATTGCCGCTGTCATAAAATCTGACAAATAAATTATTGCAAGATGCACTCAGCTGCTTTTTTGCCTGATTGACAGCGGCAATTCATAACAACACTTGTGTCAAAAGCTCAAGTGTATGCAAAGCAATTGCTTACAAAGGAGACAGCAGATTCATGCCGAGCCAATTCATGCATACCTGAGAGGAATATGGCCACCACAACAATCATGGCGATCAGCCCATCCTGGACTTTTTTGGCCTGCTCAATCTCTGGATTGAAGACATCGACATACCAGTTGATGCCTTGCACATCAACTCGGTGTGATGCTATTACCTGCAACAGGATGCGCATAGTCCGACTGAATTGAATGGAATTCTTAAGATTTTCATCCTATGTAAAATATCTTAACCATGCCAGCCACGGGATAAACATAGGAAGGGCTTATTGCAACAGACATCCATGTCTAGTCTCTCTCTCTCTCTCTCTCTCTCTCTCTCTCTCTCTCTGTGTCTCTCTTTCTTTCTTATCTCAAGATCTCAACCTACATGTGGTGAAAAGTATATTTTCGCATGCACTGTTGCAGGAAGCTGGACAACATGTCATTTGCATGGACTTCATGCTGCAGACAAGCTTACGATTGTCTACTTAGTCCAGGCACGGAATGACCGGAATGAAGATAAGGCTGGCATAAGAATGACCGGTATAAAGATAAGGCTGGAATGACCAGTCCAGGCACGGAATGAAGATTAGGCTAGCATACAAAGGTGCCTAGGGGTGCATTCCCAAAAAAACTCGAAGGTGAGACTTACTAGCCATAATGCAGGTGATGCCCTGATAGCATGCCTTACCCGCAACATACCTATGATAACAAGAAAGCAGCAGAACTGTGTAGCAACTGCACGCACCCATACTTACATGTGGCTACATACGAATTAGGTAGACGCGGGCACATTAAAAAACAGGCGTGAAAACTCACATTCTGACACACACACATATTCATACAGACCATGATTGGGCCAAGGCAATATTCACCACTAACACAGCTGCAGCAGCAGCATTGGTGTCTTGAGTGCGGCGCTCTTTCCAGCAATGGTAGTCCCAGGCATTGAATGAACCACTGGATCACATCACCTTATCCCCAAAGGAGCCACTTTCTGACAATTTGTTTTCCTCCATGCTGCCTGTCGATGGGTTTTCCTCACGTCGAACCACCCTGTGTGTGTATTTGAAAGTGAAGTTCACGGCTGCTTCTTTGGCCTGAAGGTCTAATGCTAGCAGAGGGATGTTTCAATGAGAGTTGCAGTCGGCTCTGTTATAACTCCATAACCCAAACAATGCTGGGCGTTTACGCCTGACGGTGTCATTACGTCACGTCAGCGCATTACGATTTTGACCGTAAGGCTGGGTCTACGCAAAATATAGTATACGCAAAATTTTTCATGATTCAGGCAAAATTTTTTGGTAATTCGGGCTAAACTTTTCGGGAAATTGGCAAAACTTTTCGGAATCACAAAAAAACTGAATTATGAACAGAGGATCGGGGTGCATGATTGGCCCCCTTTTTTGGGGAATTCCAAAAGAGGATTGCCATGGGAACTTCACCAAACGACTTCCCCATGAATAAAATGCCCCTGACACAGTTTTTTTGCTTGAAACCTGCATATCTCCATGCATTCACAATATCTCAAGATGGTGAGGCTTAGAGAGGAAAACCTCACTGAAAAGGGCAGACAGGGCCAGGCCAAGATGCCCCACCTGGCTGCAGCCCATACCAAGGTGCCATGAGTGTGTGCAAGCCTGCAGCCAGGCTTCCCAGCCTGCCCAGGGGCCCAACCCAGTCTGCGTTTTCCAATGCTGAAGCATGATAAAGAGATAGCTCAACCAAGCAGGCCACAGCACAGGGCAACCCCCTATTCTGA
>LKMJ01002679.1_pt1 | contig 16439 bp, 25 predicted proteins | sample 643391 | NCBI WGS metagenome assembly LKMJ01 (sample SAMN04112250, study PRJNA286221) | soda lake metagenome | biome: soda lake; feature: Kulunda Steppe; material: water; isolation source: sample PL-Br10 brine of Picturesque Lake | place: Russia: Kulunda steppe | collected 2010-07
GGGGCGTGCCCCTAAGCCTGGGGCCTGCTACGCTGTGCGCAGGCATGGTGCTCCTGAAGTCCCTTCTCGCTGGCGCCTGCCGTCCAGGTTGCTTTCAGGCACTGCTCCCCTTGTAACTGCTTTCCGCTTGCCAGGCAAAAGGAGCGTGTGCACATGGCATGGCCCGCAAGTTGGATTGCCTCGTTCTCTCTCTCTAGATCACCATGTCCCACCAGCACCGGTGTCTGTAGCCCAAATAAAGACCGGCTGGGCTCTTGATTGCCTAGATGCTGCGAGTGCTTATGACGTGTGCACGCATCTGCCATGTGCCATGTGTCATCAGATGCACTGCACCCTGAGAGCTGACTCCTGACAGGCCATGCTCCACCGGCAAGACGACCTTAGGCCAGCTTGCAAGCAGCACCTGCAGCACCCGGCACACGACAAGAACCCTCCTAAATCTTCAACATCACTGCGCGCTAAATCAACAACTGCGCGCTAAATCTTCAACATCACTGCGCGCTGGGCGCACCCAATGCGCACACGTTGACTCCCATTAGTCCACCCACCTGCTGATCCAGCGCCAGCTTGCGCACAGGCTGCTCTTCTTGTACCAGAAGCTCCGCAGTGCGCGATGCGAGGTGCGTGCGGTACACACAGCCATCGCGGCCCCCGCTGTAAATCATGGACCAGTCCTGAGATGCTTGGAGGGCCCACACTGAGTCTGAGTGCACGTTGTATGTCTGCGTGTGAGGAAGGGGCACAACAGGGTTCGGATGAACCTGGCTGTGGTTGAGCAGAGTCAGGTGGACATACGCCTACGAGCATGTGAGTGTCCGAAGACATGCAGCTATGCTCGCGCATCTGAAGTGAGAGACCAGAGGGGCACAAGGACTGTTCGTCCGAAGGCATGCACCTATGCTAGGGCAACTGATATGGAGGCAGAGAGGCATCCAAACTGGATGACTTTCGCATGTATGTATAAGCTTTGCCTAGAGGGGCCAGAGCAAGGGCATAAGGAGGCAGATCTTCCTCCTGAACACTTGCTGTGTGAATGCGAGGGGTTGCAAGACCAGGGTGGGGCGAGCTCACTTGTCCAGCTCTTGGCATGCACCCATGCGGCGAGGACAGGACAAAAGATGAGGCCTGGTCCTTGAAGTGCACAGGCTTGCCGGTACGTAGGAAGTTGGAATTAGGCTACTAGGACACTGCGTAAGGTGTGACAGCTAAAAAGGCCCAAGTCGAGGCACAACAGCATCTGCGCTGCAGAGCATCTTTCTTGCACCTAGGCGCGTCCTCAGTTGCAGTGAGAGCTCTGCTCACACTGGAACTGTAGTAAAAGCATGCAGGGTGATTAGGCACCCTTCCTATCCATCGACCCAGGATGACCCCACCTGCACGCAGCGTTGCATGCACAGATCCCACAGCTTGATGGTGCCATCAGCAGCCCCTGACAGCAGCACGCTCCCATCTAGATGTAGCAGCAGGGCGCGCACATTCTCAGTGTGTCCTCGCAGCTTGCCAATCTGCGAACGCAAAGCATCACACTTTTGAGGGCTCAACTGTCCGCTACACAAAGCGGGAGCATAGCTCAAAGCAGTCACCAGAGCTGACAGGGCATGCTGCATGCTGCGCATTGGCCGGGACGATCACAGGTGCTAACTAGAAATGCTCCTCCCGCTTACGTTCCATTCAAATCAAATCATGTTCATACATACACATGTAGCTGGCCTAGAAGCATTTGTTTTCTCCTGATGCATTGTGGGACAGTGCTTGGGCCTCGTCTAGCCTCTGCGCCAATTCGAATGCATCACCAGTCTTAGATTTCCCGTTTAAATGAGCACACCTTTTCATACGAGCGCGTGTCCCAGAGTCGAATCACATGATCATTACTGCCTGACGCAACCACATTCCCTGAAGGGTTGAGGGCCACCGCGTAAATGCTGGCTTTGTGCGGCTGCTGTTGCATGCTGCTGCTTGGGGCTGACTCCTCAGGCTGCAGTCCTGCATGCGTGCTGCTCCCAGGGGAGTGGGTCCCAGCAGCGTTCGCAGCCAAAGATGGCACTGGAGGGCTGGCTTGTGCAGCTGGTCTAGGTGGCCGCAATTGGACGCCTGTAGAGGCCTGGTGCAAGACAGGGGCGGGCGGATTGAAACCCAAGTCATACATAGGCATCCTTGTCAGCAAGTGTACATGCAATGAGCCCACGGTAAAGGAGGGTTCTCAGATGCATGTGAAAAAATATGTAAGCACACAGGGCAGGTATGAGAAGAGGGAGTGAAATTGCAGGCAAGCCTGCGAGCTTCGTCACAGCTCTGGTGCGATCACAAGACACCTCTTGCTTGCTGCGTAGGACCTGGGGCCCCAGACCCAGCAAGCCATCAAACTCACTGCAAGGTCCAGAAGGAACAGCTCGCCGCGGAGGCCCCCAGATGCAGCCACCTGGTTCCCGGGGGCCACAGCAAGGCTGGTAACGTAGTCGCTGTGGTGGACCATCGTGTTCAAGAGTCCGCCTGCCAAGGTTCAGGTCCATAGGGGCAAGTAGATAATGAGGCCACACTGCAAGAAACACCTGCAATATCATGCACTTTGGCATTGTCCTCTCAAGCCCAGGCACAGACAACAAGCTCCTGGGAGCAGAGACAGCAGAGGATGCCGTTTTTCCATCACCCAGCCTCATTCCTGCGTAGACTCCAGACCCACGCTCACCCGTCGCGCCATTCCACACCCTCACGGTCCTGTCGTTTGAGCAGGACAGCACGCGGTCGCCCAGGACGGCCACGTCGTTCACCCAGTCCGTGTGACCCTCCAAGCTCCCCTTGTACACTGGCTGTTGCTTGCCTTGCCCAGGCAGAGTGCCCCATCTGAGAGCACCAATTTGCAAATGTGATGAGTTAGATGGCACCGGTGATTAGGCTGTTAGCTGGCCAGGTTGTGCAGCAGCAGGGTAGGGGAAGAGTGCACCCCAGCGGGCATGCTTTATTTGTGCCGCTCCTGCTGCTCCTCCACGCTTCCTTTTAGCCCACCTTCTGATACAAGAGTCTCGGGAGGCTGTGTACAGTGTGCTACCATCAGGAGTTAGGGCCAAGGACTCGATGCCTGAGCAGTGCTGCGCGCCAAGGGTGGAGGGAATATAGGGGGCAGGTCAGGATCATGGCTCGGCACGCAAGCAGAGGGAATACTAGAGCTGGCCTGCATCACGTAGTAACAAGTACTGGGAGATGGAAGTGCTGGCACAAGCTGTCGTCTCACACGCCACTGATGCTATAATGGACTAGGGCTGTCAGGCCTGGCCCTGAGCATACCTCAGGCCCATCAGATCTCCTCAGCACAACACTGATAGACCTCTCTTTCCTTCTGGTCACAGGAAAGGTCCCAGGTATCATGGGAAGTCATGCCATGCTGGGTTGTGCTCCCGCTGTTTGCTAGTTAAAAGTACTAAATACTTTCGGTTCTACAAATAATTTAATAATCTAATTTCGGCAGGTGGGCTTTTTTATAAATTCCAACAATCAGTTAGCCCTGGGAATTTGAAATCGTTGCTGCCTGCACCAGATATTCTGAAAATCAGCAAGGCATCCAGGCGCAACCCTCTGGGTTAGGCCCTGTGCTAACTGCAACAGTGTACAGCCGATTGGTCGAATTGAACGAAAAGACTGGTGTGCACCAGCAGGGACATCCCTGTTGGTCAGGAAAAAGGTTCGCAGCTTATGCAAGCACCAGACAAACCCCTCCATGAGCCAGGGAAGCCTCACATCAGTGGGGCTGAGGATGCTTCTTGAGCCATGCTAATTTGCGTCAGCCTTCTACTTATGCAATGTGTATCTCCTTTCTGCTCTTCAAAGCCTATGTGCTGGCGACCATTACCTCCTGCAATACGGGCATAGAGCTGCAAGGGTTAAGCCTGCTGTGCCCACCAGTGTGAAACCACCAGTGTGAAACAAGGATGCCCTTCGTCTCCACAGCTGTTTTCCTTGTACATTAACAATGGTATGATTGTAGAGGGAGTGCAAGGTACAGTCACCAAGTCAGAGGATGTGCGGATCACGCACATGTTGTATGCGGATGACCTGACTCTGCTAACTAATGCCCCTGCTGCCTTGCAAACCATGCTTAACAGGCTTGTGGTGTGTGCACGCTCCAGACACCTTTCCATGAACACTGCAAAATCAGATGTGGTCCATTTCAACTCGAAGCGCGGTACTCAGGTGCCTATTTTTACACTAGCAGGGGGTGCTTAAAAGTGCTCTGACTTTTATGGGTACCTTGGCGTGACTTTTCACCGGACACTAACCTCATCTCAGCATGCAGCCACAATGCTTGCAGCAGCTCATCGTATACGTGGGTTTGTACGGGACACTGCCCTATACGACAGACCTTATGCTTCCCTTTTGCTATCTAAGGCGTACGTAGCTCCGAGTTCCGGCTGGTTTGTACGGCTGTCAGGTTTGGAGCTCAGGGTGATCGCGCAAAGGTGATGTATTTAGACCTACCCTGCAGAATTGCACTTGAATTTCTTTATGGGCACCATAGGTGTGAAGCAGTCACTGCCTAATTGGGCTGTGCTACATGAGTGTGGGCAAGAACCTCTGCAATTTTATTGGTTTGGAGCTGCAACGGCTTGTTGTACTCCAGTAGTGCCACTCTTAAGCAGGCCCTTCATGCAGACCTCAAGCTGCTGCCTCGGGCTGAAACATGTTGGGCTTCAGACATCTTGCACGCCACGCAAAGGGATTGCGAGGCTGTGACACATGTACACAAGCTGTCTTGCAGGGGCACCCTATTTGTTACCCAGAGTTCACTGCTGACCTGAGGTATAGGATGAGGAAAGTGTGGAGGGACATTGCTGATATGAACCCTCTGGAAAGCGACAACAAACTGGTGACTTATCATTCTTGGTTTGCTTCTCCCCTCCCAAATCTCCAAGCCGACTCACGCACTTGTGTGCGGATGGGGGGTGCCCCCCTGATGCCACCTCGCTATCTGTACCTTGCCCTCCCCAAGCATGTTATGAGAAATGTGAGCAGGCTTCGTTTGCGGACACATTACTTTTGCTGTGGAATCCTCCATCTGGCCCGGTGGAAATAGACACTGTGGCAAGTGCTCTTGTGCAAAATGAGGTGCATGTTTTTTTCCACTGTCAAGACGTGTATGTGTGCTCTCTCAGAAAGAAACTTTCATTGCTTTTCCTCCCTTGCTGCAGTCCTTTTCTGTGAAGGCCCCTTAAATTGTGCATGCCTTGCCTAATCAGACTCAGTCTTTGATTTTCTCTCTCAATGGCACAACTAACTCATTTCAATTCATCTCAGACATCATGAAACTTTTTTTGGCTGGCGAAGACCAGCAACAGACCAATCAGCCTGACGACCAGGCTGGCAGTTAACCCTAACTTTTGAAAAAGATAAAGATAAAGAAAAGACTTCGCCAACCTTGTAACCCCTTGTTTGCGTGAATTAAGGAAGAAATTTACATCTGGTGCAAGCACCAGGCAAACCTCCACCATCAAACTTGGAAAAAGGTCATTAGTGGTCATTAGGAAGGTTCTGAAAAGAGCCACATGTTCTTCCCGTGTTATTTTTCAACCTGTCACGTAGTGCAGTGCCAGATTTATGCTTCATTGTGACCCGGAGATTGGTTGAGTCAGTTGGTGAAGTATTTGATACTGTTGTCAGTTCATATATAGCTGTATTTGATTACGTCAATGACGAACTTACTGTAATACCTTGTTTGCTCCTAGCGACCTTGTAACATGTACACCAGGGAGTAGACCCCTCAAGCCCTCGGGGGGCAACAGGCGTGGCAGCGCCATCCAGTCCAGTCCAGTCCACTGTCCAGTGTGAATGCATTTGACAGCAGCTTCGTGCAGCGCTGAATCTGCTTGTCATCAAGCCGCTAAATAGGCATGCTAAATTGGCTTGTGGTCTATGCACGCTCCAAACACCTGACCATTAACACTGCAAAATCAGAGGTGGTCCATTCCAACTCAAGGCGCGGTGCTCAGGTGCCCAATTTTATGTTAGCCGGCGCTGCCTTGCACTGCTCTGACTTGTTTAAGTACCTTGGCATGACGTATCACCGGACACTCAACATAACAGCCTCGTCTGAGCATGCTGCCATACCAATGCTTGCAGCAGCTCATCGAATATGTGGGTTTGTACGGGACACTGCCCTATACGACAGACATTTTGCTTCCCTTTGGCTAGCTAAGGCATATGTAGTTCCTGCTGGTATTTCTGGCTGTCAGGTTTGGAGCTCAGGTTTTTTGCACGAAGGTGATGTATTTAGGCCTACCCTTCAGACATTGCATTTGAATTTCTTAAAGGGCACCCTAGGTGTGAAGCGGTCTGCGCCTAACTGGGCTGTACTACGTGAGTGCGCAGCACGAACCTCTGCAATTATATTGGTATAGAGCTGCCATAGGTTTTACAACGGCTCGTTGTCCTCTAACAGTGCCACTCCTAAGCAGGCCCTTCATGCAGCCCTGAAGCTGGTGCCTCGGGCTAAAACATCTTGGGCTTTGGATGTTTCGCGCGCCTTTGAGGGATTGCAAGGCTGTGACACATATACACAAGCTGCCTTGCAGGGGCACCCTGTTTGTTACTCAGATTGCACTGGTGACCTGAGGTTTAGGATGAGGAAAGTGTGGAGGGACATTGCTGATATGAACCCTCTGGAAAGCGACAACAAACTGGTGACTTGTCATTTTGGGTTTGCTTCTCCCCTCCCAGATCTCCAAGCCGACTCACGCACTTGTGTGCGGATGGGGGGTGCCCCCCTCATGCCACCTCGCTATCTGTACCTTGCCCTCCTTAAGTATGCTCTGGGGAATGTGAGCAGGTTTCACTTGCGAGCACAACTCTCGCGGTGGAATCCTCCATCTGGCGCGGTAGAAATGGCCACTGTGACAAGTGTTCCTGTTCTGCTGTTCAAAATGAGGTGCATTGTCACGCCAGGTTTATGCAGTGCCAGATTTATGCTGCAATGTGACCCGGAGGTCGGTTGAGTCAGTTGGAGGAGTATTTGATCCTATTGGCAGTTCAGCAATAGCTGTATTTGAGCACGGCAAAGACGAACTCACAGTAATACCTTATTTGCACCTAGCGACCTTATAACATGTACGCCAGGAAGTAGGACCCTCTAGGCCTTGGGGGCCAACAGGCGTGGCAGCGCCCAGTCCAGTCCAGTCCACCGTCCAGTCCACCGTCCAGTGTAAGTGCATCTGACAGCAGCTGCATGCCGCGCTGACCTTGCCTATTTGCAGGCTGAAGCGAGAGAGAGAACGCGTAGGGAAGGATAAGGGTATCAGAGGCTCCGAGCCTGAGGCTCCGGGCCTGAAGAGTCCTCAGTCTCATCGCGGGCAACCTGTCGTCTGCTTGGTGTACACTGTCGCTGACCGCAGCCAGTCCACACACCACATTTGCTCAAATACTCAAATGTTATGGCCATGCTACAAGTCTAGTTTAGATGCAGCAATCTCTCAGCGTGACAGCATGTTGTCATGCCGAATCACCGTCATGAACAGTTCAGCGTTTCAGGATGTGAGGAGCTTTTTGCTGCTTGCGTAGTTTTTCTTTTCTTTTCTAATTGGGGGGCCGGCGAGGAGAGGCGGTCTTGCCCGTCCAGAGTAGCCTCAAACCATGCTACAAAAGACCTATACTCAACTATGTACACACTATCTGGATCTGCGCCAGGGCATATGATGCTGCTGCCACCCATCCATATCCCACAGGCGCCTCTGCCTCTCTGCTCTCATCCTTACTCAGACCCAACCAGACTCGTGTTGCGCGGGGACGCCAGGCCCCTGGCCGGGCGGCCAACGCCTTTAAGGAGTGCTCCAGGCTCAAGGGAGGAAGGTTTGACTTATCGAAGAGAGTGATCCTGTCACAATAACAAATATCAACCATCAACGCAAACAGGGGTTACCTGGTTGGCATAGTCTTTCTTTCTTTCAAATATCAATTAACCAACTAACTGCAAATGAATAGTGACACTGATTCGGCAATCACACTAATCTGGCATGACAATGTTTCTTGATCACTGTCAAGACAGTGCTCTGTCAGAAAAAAGTACTCGTTCCTTTTCTTTCCTTTCTGCCAATCCTTTTCTATGGAGGCCCCTTTTATTTTACACTACCCTTCTTCTGATTTGAGCGCTTTTAGTTTTGGTTTAGGGTTGCAGGCCTTTTAGGCTTCAGCTAAGCTGCCCTCGTTCGGCGGATACAGCTACAAGCTGTACATAGTATGTAACCTAACCTAACGGCCCCTATTATTTTACATGCGTTGCCTAGCCAGACTGTCTTTGATTTCCTTCTCAAGGGCACAACAAATTCTGCCATTTCATCTCGGATGGCGGCTGGCTGGTTGAAGTAGCTAGTTTTCCTTACTTAGCCTGCTCTTCCCGTCTGACCTTGTCTTTGCGCGCCCTAAGACTGCCCTTGCTAGTTTGTCTCTCAGAGTTTCGTGTTTTCACCAAATTTTCTAGTTTCCAGACACTACCTTTCTTCTTGAGTTTGCGCCCCTTTAGATAAGGCCCAGGTTACAGGCCTTCTTGATTTCAGCTAAGCTGCCCTCGTTCGGCGGGTACAGCTATGTAACCTAACCTAACCTAACCTGCCATTTCATCTCGGACATCATGGACTCCTTTTTAGCTGGCGAAGACCAGCAACAAACCAATCTGCCTTACAACCTGGCTGGTGTCCAACCCTAACTTGGTAAGGTTTCAAGGTTTTAACTTTAACTAACCCTAACTTGTCATCATGCTGAACAGAAAGGGAAAGTATAGGGAAGGACAAGGAATCAGAGACTCCGCAGTCTCATTGCGGGTAACCTGTTGTCTGCTTGGTGTACACTGTCGCTGTCCGCAGCCATTCCACACGCCACATTTGCTCAAATATCGTTATGGTCATACCACTGTTCAGTGTGCAGCAGTCTATCGGCGCGACAAACCTCCTATTTGTATTATGATTCTGGTTGTTAAATAGAATCGAGTGTTTTGAACTTTTAACTTATAGTCTCGGTTAAGCCCGCACCAGGTCCTGAATTCCTACATGGTTGGGTGCTTACAAATCCTTTCATTTCCATCTCATCTGTCAGTGGCACTTGCTGGGCAAACCAGGACTGTCAACAGACATGCAACAGACATCAGGCACAAAATAACAGGACCCAAAGGGAAGAATCAGACAGCTTTAATGGTAAAGCAAATCTACATGGTCCATTGTATAAATTACCAAAAGAGAAACGTAGCATAGCATACATTAGACGGCATGATCACTTTTCCAGTCCAGAGCAGCAGTATCATGTCCACGCAGCATCTGGTAAAACGCCTGCAGACCTTCTTCCGCCTGCCCCACACCACACACAAGTTTTGTACAAGGCCACAAGCTCTCATTGAACCCAACCCAGCAAGGAAAACTGGAATCCATTGGAAGTCTGGCACCTGAAGCAGCACAAGCTAAGGCAGCTGCGCAGTCAGACAGTTACTGTGGAACACTTCTGCATGCCTAGCACTTGCCCTTCTTGGGCTTTATGACAATGGCGTCTCTACCTGGTCCGACACCGATCCAACGACAGTAGATTCCTGTCAAATCTTCGATCCGTTGCACATAGTCCCTGGCTTGCTGCGGCAAGTCCTCCCACCTGCGCACGTGGCTGATGTCACACATCCAGCCAGGCATCGTCTCATAATCCACCTGCGAGAGGAAGCAAGTAGCACATGCTGGTCAGATAAGGATGGATGCAAAGACATATTGTGAGAGCTGGTGCACCACCAACTGATTAAATGCGCCCTTTGTGCTCATTCAATCTGGGCCAGGAGAAAGGTTTTTACGCCAGCATATGGCTGGCTTGCCTGGAAGATGGCTTGCCAATGCTGCACTAGCATCTGCTACAGCTCAGCGCCATTCCAACAATCTAAAATTCACTATGATTTCTTTACCTGTACTTCTTCTAAGACCTCCAGATTAGCTGGCATGGAGTTGATAGGATTTCCAGCCTTGCTGCGGTACTGCTTTCCAATCTGCAAAGGAAAAAGAGACAATCGTCTGCTAAGGCCGATTACAGGAACGTGTCATTCCATTGAGGACTCCAGGCTTATGTGAGCAGGAGTACTGCTGGCTTGTGGACTTAGGGGTCGCATATCTTCTGCAGGATAAGCTGTAGCTTAACAGGAGTAGCTCTCTACACCCAGACTTATTTTGCCAACATGCATGCCAGGAACCAGGAAAGCCTGATACAAGACAGGCACTTGCTCTGCGCCCTTACCTGTATTTCAGGTTGATCAGACAGCACGTCCAGTTTGGTGAGGTTGATGTGTGTAAGACCATTGATGCGGCAAACGTACCGCAAGGCAGGGATGTCCTGAAGCAGGCACAAAATACAATTGTGAGATCTCAGCAGCAACAGCGTTCAGGATGATGTATAGCACGAAACTGAAGTCCAAGAAATTCAGCATGAGGCCATTGCGTGCATGACCCATGATGTTGCAGGCTGTGCTTTGATATCCTGCACTTGTCCAAATAACTTAATGCGCACAACAGGTAGGGTATGCCAAGCAAGTTGCCCGTAGGGGCACAAGCATCCCATTGCAGGACCAGCCGTGCTGCAGGCGAGCTCGTGAGTGACAACAGTACAGTACAGTGTCTGCAGTAAAAATCCAACATGGTCATGCAGTGTTTGTTGTTAGCCTAAAAAGCACGCACTTGTAAAAAGGGCTGCAATAAGTTGACACCTTGGAACTATGACAGTTAGGCCCAAAAACGTGCTTGACTCTGCATCACACTCACCATCCATCCCACCCTGCGCGGCCGGCCAGTGGTTGTTCCATACTCTCGGCCAATCTCTCGCAAATTGTCAGCAGCGGGGCCAAAGAGCTCAGTGGGGTAGGGGCCTGCACCGACGCGCGTTGTGTAGGCCTTGACCTGCGGCGGGCAGTCAAAAAGAGCAGGGCAAAAGGCAACATCAAGAGGTATGCCCAAGATGAGGCTCATATGTGCGTAATAGCTTAGGTCGCGATGTTGTCATGTTCAGTCAATGCTCACACAAGGAGCCAATCCCTTGGCACAAGAGTAACAAGACCAAGACCTGACCAGCACATCACATCTAAACGCATCACAGCTAACCTTTCCTGAGTGACAATAGTCAAGAATCAGGCGCATAACTAGGCTCACACACACACTGACACACACCGACACACACAAACATACTCACCACGCCAACAAGGGCCTCGTATTTGTTGGGGGCCAGGCCCAGGCCAGACGCGATGCCACCAATTGAAGGGTTTGAGGAAGTGACGAAGGGGTAGGTGCCAAAGTCCAAGTCCAGCATCGTGGCATTCGCGCCCTCAATGAGGATGCGCTTCCCAGACTCATGGGCAACATTCAAGTACTCCACAGTGTCGGTGATGAATGGCTTGAGCTGCTCCGCCAACTCAGCGTACGTCTTGATCTCAGCCTCTACATCGTAGTGGAAGTCATCCCCAAAGCGCTTGTGGCCATCCATGGCCAGCTTGCGCAGCTTGTCAGCAAAGGTGTCCATGAACATCAGGTCACCCACGCGGATGCCATTCCGGATGGCCTTAGAGGAGTAGGCTGGCCCAATGCCGCGCTTGGTGGTGCCGATCTGCTTGCCACTGCCGGCCAGCTCAGCCTCCCGCAGTCCATCAATCTCCTTGTGCAGGTCAAACAGCAAGTGGGCACGGTCAGAGATGAGCAGGCGCCCCTGCACCTGCACACCCCTGGCCTCCAGGGCCTTGATCTCGCTGAACATGCCGGGCAGGTGCACCACCACGCCGTTGCCGATCACGCACACTGCGTCCGGGTTCAAGATGCCGGAGGGCACCAGGTGCAGTGCATATTTGTTGCCCTGGGCGTCGTAAATGGTGTGCCCCGCGTTGGCACCACCCTGCGCACGAGGGACAGGGCAACAATTTGGCCTTGGAAAACGCAAAGCTGACGGTTCGAAATATACCCGAGACTGCGGACGCGCACCAAGACAGAGCGCGGCGGAGTGCGGAAGCGACAGCCAGGGCAAGATGAATCTCAGCTCATGCAAGCAGCAGCCGTTTTACCCCCGTTCTCCCCCGGGCCCAGGGATGCAGCAGCAAGCAGGTATGAACCAACTGTGGCAGGAAAAGGCTCACTAGCAACACCAAGCGCAAGATTGGCTATGGGTTGCCCACAGGCAGGTAGTAACTGGGCCCAGATGCACTCACCTGTGCCCTTGCAACGACCTCATACTGGCCAGCCAGAATGTCCACGAGCTTGCCCTTGCCCTCATCACCCCACTGTGTTCCCAACACCACAGCCACCTGCCAGGGGCAAGCACGCACATGCAGCAAAGGTAAGGACAGAGGCAATTAACCCAGGTGATTAAATTTCCTAGCACTACCCTGCCCTCCCCACCTGGGCATCCAGCCTTTCCTGGGTCACGGGAGCTGCAGCGGCAGGCTGCTGGGCCACAGCCCTCAAAAGCTGCATGGAGGGAGCGCGCAGCTGCAGGGCGGGCGATGGGCATGCTGCCCTCCTCCGCCCAGACAGCGCAGCGGCTCCCTGTCTACTGTGTAATTGCATCCTGTAATAACAGGTGTGCGCAACAGCGCGAAAAGAAAGACTGCCGGAAGGTTTAACAGCGTACAAAACGATGTCGGAAAGTGGGGCAAAGCTGCACGACAAACGTACACTCAAAATCAAGGAAATGCTGAAATACAACCAGGCCGCCAGCAAAGATCAACGCCAGTGCGTGAGCGCACGGACGGGGCTTATACAAATTTACAAATTTACAAGAATATCAAGGAAAACTACTTATCTTTAGAGAGGAGGCAGGTGCCTCTATCGCTGAGCCAGATAAGGGGCTGAGCAAGAAAATGTGCGCATGTCACACGCTCCTGCTGGTATAAAATAGAAATTCATAATTTATCATACCTTGTTTAAAATGGGCTAGCATTTTACTCGAGGAATCCCCTTTATTGATGAATACAGGGACATTACCACCGGTGTCCCTAGAGGGAGCTTCAGTCTGGCTGGTGGGATTATGGATAACGAGCAGCTAAACCAACTTAGAACTACGACAAAATATCTCCAATCATCCCCTTATGGGATACGCATGCTCCCTTTTGAGATTCAGGCTTCCGGAAGCCAGTCTTCCCTTTCAAGACTCTTGATCGGACATCCACAAAAAATAACACAGTCCACTACAAGCTGAGATCAGCACCAAATGCATCTGGCACTGCATTCAAGATTGATTGTCTGAGCCCAGATCTGACAAATTTTTAAATCGTCAATACCTGATGAAATACCTGCTTTAGACCCATATTCACACATTTATAATGAAACTTAGTAAGTACCGTTTACAAATTGTTAACTAATTTATAATAATCAAGAACCAATAATTGTTCTGCATACATGTAGACTGCAGCCTGGCAGGCTCCAGCTTCGCTACCCTCGTTTGGCAGGTGCAGCTACATAAAAGAGGAAAAGGGAGAAAGACAACGCCTTGGAAGCATAAGAAAGGAAAAAAAGGTCTAAATCAGCAGGGACACCCCTGTTGGCGTGAAGTAGGGGAGAGGTTAACATCTGGTGCAAGCAGGCAAACACTCACCATCAAACTAGGAAGAAGGCTGTTAGTGGGGCAGGAGGGTTTTGCAAAGAGCCATGTGCTCCTCCTGTGTTATTTTCCAATCAGCGCATTCATGATATCTTTTAAATGACTTTGTTTTTGACTCTACACTGGTCGGGGCCAAGCTTACTGAGGGGTAGGTAATATGAGATTTATAGGTGGTCCCCATCACTTCAATCAGGACAGTGTGAAGGTTCACTTTGTGTGGCATTGCCGTGCAAATGTGTATTTCTGTCTAGTATGCTGTTCAGTTGCTCTTGCTAGCTGCTGCTCTGGTCGTTTGTAAATATGAAAAACACGAGGCGCACTTCCCGGCACAAGGGTTGAAAAAGCTTCATTGTTACTTTGATGGCCATTCTACTTTCCAGCTGGCAGAATTTTAACAGCATCTGGTCTATAACATGATCGAAGTTAAGCTGCTGAAGGGTTTGGTGGGAGCCATTGGGTTTTTAAGTCCTGCTAGCTACATGTGCCGGCTCCAAATCCAGACTACGTTGAGCAATTCGGGTGAAGCCCTATGTCTATGGAAATGATGTTTCCTCCAAATTCACGTCTGCTAGAGGTCTTAGTGCTGAGCAAGGAAGCAGTGGTATGTCTTTCAGTGAAGCATTCTGAAAGCAAGAAAGCACATGGATTTGGCTATCTAGCGCGGCAGGCACAATGAACTAGTCATCTCGCTCTGCAGAGGCAGTACCATAAAAAAGGGCCACTTTCTGAGTGTAGACATTGTCCGTTCTGAATTTCATGACATTCCTTTTTGCAAAACTGTTACTATTGTTCCTAATTTGATGGTGGGGGTTTGCGTGGACCACCTGGTGCTTGCACCAGACGTGAACTTCTTCCTTAATTCTCGTTACCCCTGTTTGCGTAGTCTTTTCTTCTTGTTCCGGAAAAGCATCTTGTTCCAGATGCTGCCTGACATCTTGTTCCAGATGCTACCTGACATCAACAATCTTGTCCAATGATTGTAGAAATTTGAGTCGGTATAAGTATCCCCAAGTCTATGATGATTGCACATGTGAGCTTTCAGGTTTATTAGTAGAAAAAGGCTGGTTCTAGTGGTAGTTGTTTACATGGGAGGGGGGTTTGCCATCTGGGAATCATGGTGAGAATGCTTCATCATGCCCACCGTGACAGTGGTAGTACTCTATGTGGGAGGAGGGTTCGCCATCGGGTGAGCATGGTGGGAATGCTTCATCATGCCCACTGTGACAGTTATGGATACCAGCATGTTTTGCTATAGCATTCTTTAGCAAAAGGCCTATGCAGACCCATTTCCCATCAGCGTGGGCTCTGACTTTGTAGAAGTGTATGAGAGTGATTCACTAATAATGGAAATCATTTGTTACAAATTTTATTATTAACTATACATACATGTGCTTCCTGTGTAGTTCTTCAGAAAATAAGAGCTGTTTCCTGATTTAAGATAAGGAACAAGCAGTCTCTGGCTATCATACTTACATGATGTAAGTGCAGAAGGTGTGCAAGTTCTGCTCTATTAAAGGTATTGCTTATCCCAACTTTACTAGAATCAACAAAGGCGGCTGTTTCTGTCAAAGGTATAAAGACTCCTGCTTCAATGCATCGTTGGATTTTACTAGCTTGGCCCATCAGTGTAGGCCACAATCTCCAGTCTGGAACCTTCGGTCTTATATTCTTGTTTGTGAGCACTGTGGGGCTAGGATTTGTAGTGATGAATTAACCTGGGGCTTTTCTTGTCGGAGATGAGTCATTCAGTTAGAAAGAAAAGAAAGAAAACTACGCGAGCAGCAAAAAAGCTGTTCACATCAGTTAAGGAAAAGGGGCCACTTGGGAAGAAAAGCCCCTTCAACAGAAAAGGAAAGGGCGGTCAGTGAGGATCAGAAGGGTTGCGAGCAGACAAGCCAGCAGACCTCTCCTGATTAGTTTGAAAGGGAGGAGAATGCTCAAGAGAAAGTCTGGTCTGCAAAAGCATAAGAGCATAGTGCACAGAATGAGCATGGAGCTTGAGAGCAAGTTTCTTGACTCTTTGTGAATCAAGGCCGAGACTCTTCAGAGGAACCAAGGTGTGAGGAATGTGAATGACACCCCATACACCTAAGAGCATGACATGAAGAACATTGTCTCCTGCGATGCTGCGTCTAATGCTACCGTGCTGAGTCATTCAGTCATTCCTTCTTGAATAATCTTGCCGTTTGAGTTAGTTAAGCGGCTCTGTGAATATGTGTTGTGAGCAGGTCTTGAATTCCCTCAATAATGGATAGTCAAGACTGCATTACACCAGGTTCCTCTTTAAGAGTATGCGTTGTGCCTCTCTATTACACATAACAATCATCCCAAGGTCACATTGAGAAGTTGGGATGCTTACATTGTTTCCAATCCAGAGTTCTTGTTGGCGGTAGGTCACTGAGGTCTGAGAGACAGTGCCTAAAATAGTATATTGCTCTGGATGTCCTCTTAAGATTGGCTTGTAAGCTTTTGCACCAGAAAAAAGAAAGCAGTCAGTGAGGATCAGGAGGGTTGCGGGCAGACAAGCCAGCAGACCTCTCCTGATTGGTTTAAAGGTGAGGAGAATGCTCAAGAGAAAGTCTGGTCTGAACAAGCTTATGAGCATAGTGCACAGAATGAGCATGGAGCTTGAGAGCAAGTTTCTTGACTCTTTGTGAATCAAGGCCGAGACTCTTCAGAGGAACTAAGGTGTGAGGAATGTGAATGACACCCCCTACACCTAAGAGCATGACATGAAGAACATTGTCTCCTGCAATGCTGCGTCTAAGGTGACCATGCTGAGCATGGGCAGCTTGGAGCTGCTGCTCAGGGCGAGCGTCTTCACAGTACTTGATCTCAATGAGATGGGTGGTACGACGCTGCTA
>LKMJ01002680.1_pt1 | contig 16433 bp, 12 predicted proteins | sample 643391 | NCBI WGS metagenome assembly LKMJ01 (sample SAMN04112250, study PRJNA286221) | soda lake metagenome | biome: soda lake; feature: Kulunda Steppe; material: water; isolation source: sample PL-Br10 brine of Picturesque Lake | place: Russia: Kulunda steppe | collected 2010-07
ACGAGCTGTATCATCAGGTTGGTAGCAATGTTGCTGCTGTAGGTGATCATGGCGTAGGTGAGGTCATGAATGGTTGCCATTTCTCCGGCTTTTCTTTCAAAAGGATCATCACTTTCAGGGTCAAGATCGAGAGAAAATGGCGAGCCGTCTACGATACTATAAAATTCGTTTTCTATCCGAATTGAATCTTCCATAGCAAATTCACCCGCCTCAGCCCGCTTGTAAAGTTCAATCATCACAGGTGTTTTCATGGTGCTTGCAGCGTGGAAAACCGTGTCTGCGTTAATGGAAAAATATAAATCAGAGTCTTCAAGATGTTGAAACCAAATTCCGAATACTCCCTCCTGGTTGGAAGTGTAGGCTTCTATCTTTTCGTGAATAGATTCAATGCTATTGTGCTGAGCGGACAGGTTTGTATATGCAAATACAAGAAAAAGTAAAGTGCCTGATATTACCTTAAAGTCCATAACATAAAGTAAATGATTTTAAACTTTTTGAACTAAGATTATTAATCTAATCATCTTTTATGTGAAATATTTTCAAGTTTTTTTCTGAGTTGAACTATTCCCGGGTTACCCGGTGATCCGAGATGGGTTTGCTGTTCGAGGAGCTTATCAAAAGTAAGTGATTTTGTTAATTCAGGTTCAGAAGCAACTTTCTGATATGCCTTTCTGAATGACATCCCCTCTTTTTTAACGAGCTTGTTGGCGGCTTCTGCAGCAAATAGCTCATTTGTACAGGCAGCTTTCAAATTCGTTTCATTTGGTTTGATGTGTTCAACCAGTATTTGAGTTGCATTCAGTAATTGAATGGTTTTTTTGAAAGCTTTTAAAACCGGCTCTTTAGACAGCTGAAGGTCCCGATGATAGCCGCTGCTCAGATTCTGGGTTAACGATTGCAGAGTGGCTGCACAGCCAACAACTTCTGCGTGGCCGCCCCTGATTAATTCGGCAACATCCGGATTTTTTTTCTGAGGCATGATAGAAGAACCCGTACAGACCACATCATCCAGATCAAAAAACGGTTCGGATTCGCTGCTGTACTGGATGACATCTGCGGCAAAGCGGTTCAAAACAATAGTTATTCCACATAAAAACTGTACAAGCTGCAGCTCCGTCCATCCCCGGGATAACTGAGCAGTTGTTGAGCATACAATCGGGCTTGAGAAATTGAGCTCATCTGCCTCAAAATTGCGATCAATATCAAATGTGGTGCCAAAACCGGCTGCGGTTCCGAGTGGTGAGCGATCAATAAGACTCTGAATGCCGGTCGCTGATTCCGCCTGCATAATCAGCATTTCTGCAAAGCCACCCGCCCACAGCGCCACACTGCTGAGCATTGCTTTGCGTGTATGAGTAAAACCGGGCATGGGAATATTTTTTTGCTTTTCAGCAAGAATCAGTAATAGATTTGCACACGTGTTTACTTCTATAATCACCTCGTTGATTTTTTCTTTTTCATACAGCCGCATCGCCGTAAGCACCTGGTCGTTACGCGATCGGCCGGTATGAATTTTTTTTCCTAAATTACCCAGCTTTTCTGTAAGTACGTTTTCGATTGCCGTATGCATATCCTCATCCTGCACGGTAATTTCGAACTCCCCTTTTTCCCATGTTTCCAGAATCTCGTCGAGGCCGGAATGCAGTTTTTGGAGTTCATCCTGCGTTAAAATACCGGCTTTTTGGAGGGCTGATGCGTGAACTTTTGAGGCCTGAACATCATAAGGAACGAGAATTTGATCCAGTTCGTAATCATTGCCTACTGTGAAAGCTTCAACTTTTTTTGCGGTTTCAGATTCAGTATCGGTGCTGCTTTTTTGCCAGAGTTTGGACATTGGTTTGTGCTTATGATTTTGTTAATAGAATATCTCCCCTCGAGGGGGAGTGGATGCTGAAACGAAGTGGAAGCAGACGAGGATAAAGTCAGGTATGAAATATCAGACTAAACCTGTCAGCACCCACTGGATCTGACAGCGTTGAAGTGTGTCAACCTATTTCAGTATAAGCCCCTAGCCCTTCACTTTAAGTTTGACACAACTCCCTCAAGGGGAGACGACTTCCTTCTTCACGGTCTGTTTCAGCTGATATGCTGTTTTCTGCGGCAGATTCCACAGCTCAATAAATCCGGCTGATGCATTCTGGTTAAACGCGGCTGATTTATTAAATGTAGCAAGATTCTCATCAAACAACGAATAGGGGGATTTCAGCGCAACCACATCACAGTTCCCTTTGTAAAGTCGGAGGGTCACTTCGCCGGTCACCTTTTTATTTTGCTCGTTGATGAAGGCACGGATGTTATCCATCACTGGCTCGTAGTATTTGGCTCCATACATAAGGTAAGCCCACTTATCATCCATAAATCCTTTCAGTTCATTCTCTTCCCTGGTTGAAACAAGCTGTTCGAGATTTTTGTGTGCCTGGATCAAAATGGTAGCCGCCGGATTCTCATAAACACCTCTTACTTTGAGGCCTACAATTCTATCCTCAATCAGGTGAAATACACCAACGGCATGTTTACCACCAATTTCATTTAGGAGAAGTATCAGGTCTTTTTTATCGTAATTTATGCCATTTAGGGATACAGGCTCTCCTTTCTCAAATCCGATTTTCACAAGCTCTTCTTCATCCGGAGCCTGCTGTGGAGTGTTTGCCCATTTCAGGATATTTTCAAGCGGGGGAATTAATTCAGGATTTTCAATCTCTCCGCCTTCACCGGTGTTAGCCCACATGTTTTCATCATAAGAGTAGGGGCTTTTATTTGTTTGCTCAACCGGAATTCCATTTTTAATTGCATATGCAATTTGCTCGTCTCTTCCCATACTCCATTCCCGAACAGGTGCAATAATTTTCAGGTTGGGATTTAGTGTGGTGATGTAGCTTTCGAACCGAACCTGGTCATTCCCTTTCCCTGTACATCCGTGGGCAACCACCTCGCAGCCAAATTCAGCCGCGAACTGGACGGCAAGCTGTGAAATCATTACTCTGCCAAGCGGACAGCCAAGCGCATACCCACCCTGATAATCAGCATTGGCTTTGATGGCTTCGGTGCAAAGTTCAGCGAATTCTTCTTTAGCATCGTAAACAATGGCATCTTTTGCGCCGAGTTTAAGAGCCTTTGCTTTTATAGCGTCGAGATTATCAGAGGTTTGGCCAATGTTTATTGTAAGGGCAATTACTTCGCAGTCATATTCTTCCTGTATCCATTTCAGCATCATGCTGGTATCAAGCCCGCCCGAATAGAGAAGCAGGCATGTATTAAAGGTTCCTTTTTCTGCTTCGTGTGAGGCTACTTTTTTGTATGTGGTTTCGTTTTTCATGATGGTATTATTTTAAGTGTGTTTGAATATTTTTTGAAGAATTGGTTCGCTTTCAGGCAGTTATTTTTTGAGTTGAATTCGAATTTTCACCGGAATGTGAGGCTTCAAGATTGTCTTTATGTTCGCTGCTCAAAAGCGCTGCAAAAACTCCTTTTGACACAATCATTCTGTTTTTAGCCTGATCGTAAACCCACGAGTTGGGATTGTCAATAACATCATCGGTTACTTCCACTCCCCTGTGGGCGGGAAGGCAATGCATAAATCCGGTTTCTTTCGTTGCTTGTGAAAAGAGTTTTCCATTTACCTGGTAGGGCTCAAAATGTTTGATCTTTTCTTCATACAAATGCTCCTGCCCCATCGAAATAAATGTATCGGTATAGATGGCATTGGCACCACTTACCGCTTCAGCGGGGTTTGTTGTTACATAAATAGAACCGCCGTATTGCACAGAAAGAAGGGAAAAATAACTCAGCTGTTCTTCATTCCATGAGTACTTTTCGGGTCCTGAATATCGAACAGAGTGGCCGAACATCAGCGAAATTTCAATCAGTGAAAAAGCTACGTTATTGGCATCTCCCACATAACAGATATCCAGCTTAGTTTCAGGCCCGAATTTTTGTTGCAGAGTATAAAGATCGGCGAGTGCCTGCATTGGATGATGCTGATCGCAGAGCGCGTTGACAATTGGAATGGTGCCGTAGGTGCTCATTTTTTCAAGTGTGGAATGGGAGTAAACCCGGGCAAAAACAGCATCACACCATTGTGATACATTCATCATAGCATCATAAAGTGATTCCCGGCAGCTGAATGGCACGGCTTTACCGCTCGAAAGCAGCAGGTCTGCATCGATGTCTACAACATTTCCGCCGAGCTGGTTTATGGCCACTTCTGTGCCAACTTTGGTTCGGAGGGAAGGTTTTTCAAATACAAAAGCTACGTTTTTTGATGTAAGTACCGGCTCAGGATTATTTTCGAGCTGAGTACTGAGATCCAAAATGGATTGAATCTGATTGGGTTCAAGTTCACCGATTCGTAATAGATGGTTCATGGCAATTAATAATTATTTCTTAAGTGGGTTCAGTAAAAAGGGTCGGGTTGGGGATTTACAGGGAAGAAATGCGAACATGAAAAGTTAATCGCAAAAAAAACGCCCGCTCAATGTTAGTTGAGCGGGCGTATGATAAATCCTTAGTAGTATATACTACACACAATCATCACGCGCCCGTAGGGCGGCGACGGCGAAGAGAAATAGCTGGTGTGTGCATTTTTAATTTCATGACTCTAAAGTTCACCGTAATGAGTGTGAAATGCAAATTTAATTATCAAATTTTGCATAAACTATAAATTTTGCTGAATTAGCAATTCAACAAATGGAAGATTTTTTCGTTTTTCATATGTACATCTACTGAAATTTCTCAGCAAAATGTGTTACTATAATAAGTAGATTTAAATGACGATTATTAGGTGTTATGTGGAACCAATTCCGTTTGATTAAGCTTGTTTGTGTATGATGAAAAAAAATATAATTACGGCGATTATTCTTTTTATAGTTGGCTCTGCATTTGTATTGCAGGATGAAGTACCTGAACAAAACCGGGATACTGTTGATGTAAGTTCAGAAACCTCTACGGTGAGTGTAATTCGGGTGGAAGGCACTATCGGCCCAACTGTTACTCAGTATATAGAAAGAAGTATTCGAAAATCGCGGGAGAATGGCGATGAAGTTCTCATTATTGAGTTAGATACACCGGGCGGTTTGCTCGATTCCACGCAGGATATTGTACAGGATTTGCTTGGGAGTACACATCCCACTGTAGTATATGTCTCTCCAAGAGGAGCGAATGCCGGAAGTGCCGGAACGTTTATTACCATGGCTGCACACATTGCAGCAATGGCCCCGGCTACAAATATCGGGGCAGCGTCTCCGGTAAGTATGGGCGGTGGTGAAATGGATACGGTGGCACAGCAGAAAATATTTAACTTTTCAGAAAGCTTTATAGAATCGATTGCAGAAGAGCGTGGCAGAAACCAGGAGTGGGCAAAATCGGCTGTAAGAGACGGTGCATCTATTACGGCAAATGAAGCTCTTGAACTGAACGTAATTGATATAATTGCAGAAGATATCAACGATCTGCTTGACCAAATTCACGGCATGGAAGTGGAGGGAAAAACCCTCAACACCAGAGATGCCGAACAAGAACGGATTCCTCAAACTCTTGCAGAAATATTTTTTAGTTTCATTCTTCGGCCCGAAGTAATGCTTATACTTACAATGGTGGCCATTTATGGAATCATTGGTGAAGTAACAAATCCCGGTGGAATCATACCCGGAGTTTCAGGTGTTATTGCGCTCATATTATTACTGTATGGTGTGGCTGCAATGCCAATTAACCTTGCGGGCTTTCTGTTGATCGGCCTTGCCATTATATTGTTTGTTGCCGAAGCGTTTACACCGGCATTTGGAATTTTAATTACGGGTGGTGCTGTGTCATTCTTTTTAGGGGCTTTAATGTTATTCCAGGATCTGCCTGAGGAGATGCAGGTATCTCTTTACTGGCTGATTCCCGCAACACTGGTTACAGCTGCATTTTTTGCATGGATCGTTACATATGGAGTGAAATCTCTGTTCGCACCTGTCCGGTCGGGACTGGAATCAACGATTGGCAAAACTGCAGAGGTTACCGATTCTATTTTGCCGGGACAGCACGGGCGTGTATTTTTTGATGGAGAATACTGGAAAGCTGAAAGTGATACTCCGCTGAATGAAGGAGATAAGTGTGAAATTTTAGAATACGAAGGATTAAAAGTTAAAGTGAAACCAATAAATAATAAAAATAAGGAGTCTTCCAATGGATGATCCAGGTGCTATTACTAACATGCTGGTATGGGTAATTACAATCGTAATATTCCTGTCAGTTTTTCTGCCGCAAATGTTTAAAATTATGAGGGAATACGAACGGGGTGTTGTATTTCGTCTTGGTAAATTTCAGGCCACAAAAGGCCCGGGGCTTATTGTTCTTATCCCTTTTATTGATAAAGTTGAACGCGTTGATTTACGTGTATTGACTATAAATGTGGACAAACAGGAAGTTATTACAAAAGACAACGTAACCGTAAATGTAGATGCCATTACATTTTTCAGAGTAGTGGATGCAGAGCGGGCAGTTATTCAGGTAGAGCGTTATATCGCAGCAACTTCTATGTTTGCACAAACTACGTTGAGAAGTGTTCTTGGTCAGTTTGAACTTGATGAATTACTTGCTGAGCGCGATAAAATCAATAAGCAAATGCAGGATATAATTGATAAGCACACTGACCCCTGGGGAATTAAGGTAGTTTCTGTTGAGGTGAAAGATGTGATTCTTCCGGAGTCGATGAAACGAGCTATGGCCCGACAGGCTGAAAGTGAACGAGACAGACGTGCTAAGATAATTAATGCTCAGGGTGAATACGAAGCTGCTGCCAAACTGGTAGAAGCCGGTGAAATGATTGAAAAAACACCGACCGCACTTCAGCTCAGATACCTGCAAACAATGGTTGAGCTTAGTGATGAGAACTCAACATTTACATTTATACCTCTGCCAATGGATTTCCTGGAGTCATTCAGGCCAAAAGGCGAGAAAAAAGAATAACCAATCTTTCAAAAAACCGATGGTTCAAAAACCCGGCTCAGCGAGCCGGGTTTTTTTATATTCCCCTCATTCAGCTATTTTCTACCACTCACAATTATTAACAGTAAAAAAATACACATGAAATCGTTACTGAAACCTACTCTCAGCCTTTTCCTTTTTGTCGGTTTGATGGCCGGCTGCTCTCAAAATAATTCCGATTCAGCCACTCAGCAAGAGTGGGCTATTGCACTCCATGGCGGTGCCGGAACCATATCTCAAGATCTGCCTGATTCCATCAGGCAAAATTACTACGACGGACTTGAGGAGGCTCTGAGAACCGGCCAAATAGTGCTGCGTGAAGGTGGTTCAGCTCTTGATGCGGTAGAGCATGTGGTTCGCAACCTGGAAGATAATCCGTTATTTAATGCAGGGCGCGGATCTGTATTTACCAAAGAAGGCAAGCACGAACTGGATGCGGCAATTATGGACGGAAGTACACTGGGAGCCGGAGCGCTTACAGGTTTAACGACCGTGAAAAATCCGATTTCACTGGCCAGAATTGTGATGAATGAATCACCTCATATATTCTTTTCCGGTGTGGGGGCCGAGGAGTTTGCCAATCAAACCGAGGTGGAAAGAGTAGATAACGAATCGTTCCATACCGATCGAAGGTTTGAGCAGTGGCAGCAGGCGCAGGAGCAATCCCAAAACACCCTGAAGCCTAAAAGTGAATGGAATATGGCCGACTGGATTGAAGATGTGAAATTCGGAACAGTTGGGGCTGTAGCCCTCGACGCTGAAGGAAATCTGGCAGCGGCTACATCAACCGGCGGAATGACAAATAAACAATTTGGCCGCGTGGGGGATGTTCCGATAATAGGCTCCGGAACGTTTGCAAACCATGTGGCAGCTATATCGGCAACCGGCTGGGGCGAGCAAATTATGAGAAATGTATCGGCCAATACCATAGCTAACTATATGGAGTTTAACAATGCCACTCTTGATGAGGCAATGGACTTTGTTTTAAATGAGCGTCTCGATCCCGGTGATGCAGGATTTATTGGCGTGGACAACCGTGGGAATATTGTGATGAAGATGAATACCACCGGAATGTTCAGGGCTTCACTGAATTCAGAGGGCGAAAAAACCGTGAAGATCTGGGAAGATATGTAAGACATACGTAAAGATGTTTCATTTTTGTAAACACATTTATTAGAATAGTTTACAAATCAAACCTTTTACATCATGAAGAGATTACCGGTTTTACTAACAATACTACTATTTGCACTATTAGGATGCGATCAAACCACTGATCCCGGAACAGATGAAGATTTTGAAGATCAGGCCTTTCAAGTAGAGCTAATCAATGAAGTTGGGGAGACGATTGAGGTTCTCTCCAACGAAAAAGTTGGTGATATAGATATCAGGGAGGCTGTGGTACTTTTTGGGGATAGTTTCAGGCCGCCGCACGTTGCCGAAAGGTTTGGAATGGATGAAGAAATGCTGAAGAGAGACCAGATTGTTTTACATGCCGAACAGGAAATCGGTGGCGAGCTTTTCTATATATCCATGAGCTTTACATTTCAGAACCAAAGCACTTGGGATGAAGGTATGTTTTATGTACCTGAAATATCAGAAGAGGCTATTATAGATCGGTTTCGAAAAATTTGGGAAATACGCAGGGAAATGGAAAGCAGACGAAGTACGGATAAAGCGTTTAAAACTCCTCAAACAAATCAGAGGATAGTTGTTAACTATGCTCAGTTTGGTTTTGCAGGTGCCGGAACTCCTCACGTCTATCAGAGCCTGAATGGTGAAATTGAACTGAGCAAGGTTTCCGGCAGAAATATTTCTGGTGCTTTTTCGGTAAATCTCCTCGGATTGCCAACAGATATCTATCAAATGGAAGAGCTGCCGGATGAGCTAAATACGTTGAAGCTCCGTATCCGGGGTGAATTTACAGCAAATCACGGTGATTATAGTGATCTCAAAAAATTGGCTGCCGATATGGAAAGCGGTATTTTTATCATGCTCTGACGTTTTTACTCAAACATGTTGTTTGAAGTGGTATAGAAATGTTGCCGTATAGATTTCTAATTCATTCTTTATAGCCGTTTATGTTGTAATTTGAAGTAAATTTTATGATTATCTGTTCAATCAGCTGTAAAGAATACTATGGTACCTATCGAAAAAATTGAGCTTGAATATCTGAAGCGCAGTGAAAGTAAAAAACTGCGTGAACTGATGCTCAAATGCTATCCGAATATCACGGATCCCGCCTGGAGTGAACAGGAAGTTCAAAAACTGATTGATATTTTTCCTAAAGGCCAGGTTGTTATAAAAGCTGACGGAAAACTTGTGGGGTGCGCTTTGTCAATTTTGATTGATTATTCCCTGTTTGAAAATCATCAAAATTACCTGGATATAACAGGAAACGACACATTTAATACCCATAAAACCAGCGGAGATACACTTTACGGCCTTGATATTGTTGTTCATCCCGATTACCGGAAAATGCGCCTGGGCCGCCGACTTTATGATTACAGAAAAGAACTTTGCGAAGAGTTAAACCTGAAAAGCATTGTGCTTGGCGGACGACTTCCGAATTATCATAAATACCAGGATGAAATCAGTGCAAAGGATTATATAGAAAAAGTAAAAAACAAAGAGATTCATGATCCGGTGCTGAACTTTCAGCTCTCCAATGATTTTCATGTCAGGAGGGTTATAAAAAACTATTTGCCGGAAGATGAGGCTTCGCATTCGTATGCGGTGCTTCTGGAATGGTCGAACATGTATTATTCCAAGCCAACGAAAACGTATTCACCTGATAAGTCTGTTGTAAGACTCGGGCTGGTGCAATGGCAAATGCGGCCCTATAAAAGTTTTGATGAGCTGACCGAACAGATCGAATATTTTGTAGATGCCGTTTCAGGATACCGCGCCGATTTTGCCATGTTTCCCGAATACATCAATGCCCCGCTAATGGCTGAGTATAATCACATGTCTGAACCGGATGCAATTCGGGAGCTTGCAGGTTATACGGAACGGATGCGCGATACATTCGCAGAATTTGCCATCACCTACAACACCAATATTATAACAGGGAGTATGCCTGAATTTAAGGATGATACGCTACTAAATGTTGGGTATTTATGTAAGCGAAATGGCGATGTTGAACGATATGAAAAAATACACATCACCCCCGATGAGCAAAAGGTATGGGGGATGAGCGGCGGTACTCAAATAAAAACATTTGATACAGATGCCGGAAAAATCGGGATTTTAATTTGTTATGATGTGGAATTTCCGGAACTGAGCCGCCTGCTGGCCAAAGAAGGAATGGATATCTTATTTGTACCCTTTTTAACCGATACGCAAAATGGGTATTCGCGGGTTAGAAATTGTTCCATGGCGCGTGCAATTGAAAATGAGTGTTATGTGGCTGTTTCCGGCAGCGTGGGCAACCTTCCAAAAGTTCATAATATGGACATTTCTTTTGCACAGTCTGTAGTTTTTACTCCGTGTGATTTTGCCTTTCCAACCACAGGGATTAAGGCAGAAACTACGCCAAATACAGAAATGATATTAATCGTTGATGTGGATCTTGATTTATTGAAAGAGCTTCATGAGCAGGGGTCGGTGCGAACAATGAAAGACCGCAGAACAGATTTGTACGATGTGATATTAAAAAAGGGTTCCTGAGGTACTTATAAACGGGTATGGCTCAGATTTGTTAACATTAATTTAATTTGCTCAATTGTGGATAAAGTGAGAACATTCTTTTCTTGCTTACTAACGCAATCTAATCCGACAATTATTGGATGAATTATACAATATTTGATTTTTTACAGCTTATAGGGGCATTGGGAATTTTCATTTACGGAATGAAAATTTTTAGTGATGGCTTACAAAAAGTTGCGGGCAGTAAACTCAGATCTATTTTAAAAGGGATGACAACCAGCCGGTTTCGTGGTATAATAACCGGTTTTGGTGCCACAACCATCACACAGTCATCTACCACAACTACGGTAATGGTGGTAAGTTTTGTGAATGCCGGCCTGATTACCTTCGTAGAATCAACCGGTGTTATAATGGGGGCAAATATAGGTACTACCGTAACGGCCTGGATGGTGGCAGTTTTTGGCTTTCAGATGAAGATTACCCCGATTGCAGTAAGTCTTATCGGGATATTTTTTCCATTCATGTTTTTCGGGAAGGAGAAGTTCAGAAACCTGGCCGAAGCCATGATTGGATTTGGTATTCTTTTTATAGGGCTTGAATTTATTAAAGATGCTGTTCCCAATATCCAGGAAAACCCGGAAATGTTTGCCGCTCTTGATGGTTTTACCGGTTTTGGTTTTGCTTCCATTCTTTTGTTCGTAGCGGTAGGTACAATACTTACACTTTTAACTCAGTCATCTTCCGCTGCAACGGCAATAACCCTGGTAATGCTTTTTCAGGGATGGATTGATTTTCCTATTGCCGCAGCCATGATTTTGGGGGAAAATATTGGTACTACAGTTACTGCAAATATCGCCGCTGTAATTGGAAATGTTCATGCAAAACGTGCTGCCAGGTTTCACCTAATTTTTAATATGATTGGTGTAACATGGATGCTCTTTCTGATTAATCCCTTCTTAACGGGTATAGACAGTACAATGCAATATTTCTTGCCGGAAGTAGGTTCAATTCTCGGTGATACACAAGAAGCAAGAGCAGCTGCAACGCTTGGCCTGTCGCTTTTTCATACCACGTTTAATGTATTAAATGTGCTCATCTTGATTGCGTTTGTACCAAGGATAATCCGTTTTGTGGAGCGAATTCAAAAAGACAAAGATGAATCAGACAGTGCATTCAGACTAAAATATATTTCTGCCGGGCTGATGTCATCTTCCGAGCTTTCTATTGCACAGGCTTACAAAGAGATTGAGCTTTTTGGCAAACTGATTGAAAAAATGCACTATAGCTTTACAGGCCTGTTCTTCAAAAAACAGAAAAAACAGGAGAAGTTTCTCAAAAAAATTGCCAAACGGGAACAGATTACGGATAACATTGAACTTGAGGTTTCTGATTACCTTACCAAAATATCCGGCGCTTCTTTGTCGGATTCAGCTACCCGAAAAATAAGGGCTATGCACAGTATGGTAAACGATCTGGAAAGGATTGGAGATCTCTACTTTCAGATGTCCAAAACTTATGAGGATTCGCAAAACCTGGGTGTTAAACTCCCGAAAGATGCTGTAAATGAGATCAGTGAATACATGGACATTGTGCGGGAAGCGATTAAGCTTATGAGGCACAACATGGAAAATGCCAACGGTAAGGTTAGCCTGGACGACGCCATTGAGATGGAGAATAAAATTAATGAAATGAGAGACTGGATGAAAAATGCTCACTACCAGCGCCTGGAAGAAGGCGTCTACTCCTCTCAGGCAGGTGTAATTTTTCTCGACTACGTTACCCGCCTCGAAAAAATTGGGGACCACATATTTAACGTACAGGAAGCCGTTGCCGGAAAAAAAATGAAACAGCACAGCGAAATGATTGTTGGCAGGTAAAACTTCAATACAGGATAAAATTTAACATTTCCATAATCTGAAATATCCGACCATTCGCTACATTTCGGTTTATTAGCTTTCTTTTTAATGAACCGTTTAAAAGATGTCTACAGATTTTAAGGTCAAAAAATCCCTTCTGACCAACTACTATAATTTCATTGAAATTATAAAAGAAGAGCGTGTTTTTTTGATCATAGTCAGCCTTTGTTTTTTTGTAGCGGGCTTTTCGCATCCATATGCACATTACGCCATGTGGGTTGGGTTTGCATTTGCAGGATATTCGGCCATTGCGAACGACAGCATCCAAACTATAGGCACATTTCTGGCGTCAAACCAGGATAAAGCCTGGTATAATCTTTGGTTTTATATTGGCGGTATTTTTTTAGTCACAGTTACGTACAGCTGGTTTACATACAGTGGCGATGTAAGTTACCAAAGGCTTGCCACCCCTTCCCTTGCCGATGCTCCTACTAGTTTTACGTTTCTTCAAATCGCGGCTCCTATCTTTTTGTTGATTATTACCAGGCTGAGAATGCCGGTTTCAACAACGTTTTTAATTCTCAGCTGCTTTTCGGCAGATTTATCCGGAATTTTAAGCATGCTTGGTAAAAGCCTGGGAGGCTATATTACGGCTTTTACGGTGGGTATAGTTGTGTGGGGGCTGGTTTCGAGGTGGATTAGCAGTAACTTTACGGGAGAAGCCAGACCTTACTGGAGAGTTATACAGTGGATTACCACCGGATGCCTGTGGTCTGTTTGGGTAATGCAGGATATTGCCAACGTGGCGGTTTATTTGCCGAGAAGCCTGGGAAATACTCAGTTTCTGGCATTTGCGCTTTTTATCTTTTTTGGGCTTGGTGTTATTTTTTACCTCAGAGGTGATAAAATACAGCAAATTGTTACCGAAAAATCACATGTTACGGATGTGAGAGCCGCAACAATTATTGACTTTATTTACGCAATACTGCTTTTCTTTTTTAAAGAGCTCAGCAACATTCCAATGAGCACAACCTGGGTGTTTATCGGTCTATTGGCCGGCAGAGAGCTTGCCATGAGTGTAATGGATCAGGCCGGACACGGTAAACCGTTAAAAAAATCTCTAAAGCTGATTCGCAGAGATATACTTTATGCCGGGATCGGGCTTTTGGTTTCAATAATACTTGCTGTTTCCATCAACCCGGATATAAACCGGGAAGTAATGGAGCTTTTCGGTTTTCAATAGCCTTTATTCGCTATTATTCTTTTTGATGCCCACATCAAGCGGCCGTTTTTTATCACCGGCCAGGTGAATGGTTTGTGTAGGGAATGCGAAGTCAATTCCCTCTTTTTTGAACCGCCGGATGATTTCCCGGTTCACCCACTCCGTAAATGCCATATATTCCCAATAATCAGGCGGATGAAACCAGTAGAAAATTTTGAGATTCAGGGAGTCGTTGTTTAAATCATCAAAAAATACACGCGGCGGATAATCTTCGTGCATTCCTTCGTGGTTGTCGAGAATCTCCTTTAAAATCTCAACAGCGCGGTCTACTTTTTCCGGAGGTGTATCGTAGGTGATGGTCACATCAAACATTCTCCGGATGTACGGGCGTTTACCAATGTTGTGAATAGTCATATTGGCAAGTACGCCATTGGGTACGGTTAGCATATGCCCGTCAAGTGTGCGGATTTTGGTGGTACGAACTCCCACTTCCACAATACTGCCAAGCTTTCCGTCCAGGTTAATGAGCTCACCGACATTAAAGGGTTTATCGGCAAAAATCATCAGTGAGCCAAAGAAGTTTCGGATTGTATCCTGAGCCGCGAGGCCAAGGGCAAGGCCACCAATACCGATACCTGCAAGGATGCTGGTTATAGGCTGATCGCTCAGAGATTGGGCCATCTGCAGAATAATAAGAATAACAATGGCTATACGGATCGATTTGCCCACAATGGGAATCAGCATATCGTCGATTCCGGCATCCTCATTGGCGAAGCGTTGAAGCCATTTGTCCAGCACATCAACCTGCCTGTAAATGAAATTACCGATGGCAAGTATGATCAATACTTCGAGAGTGGTAAACAAAAGGCCATGGAAGTTTTCAGCTACATGCAAAAAAGACATGGCGATTCGCAAGCCAAAGGCAAAAAACAGAAATGTAACGGAGTTTGCTGCAGACATCAGGGAAACAGCCATCAGGTTGCTGCCTTTATCTTCCATTTTGGGAGCTGAACGTTTCAGGACAAACTTCAGAACCTTGCCTAGAAAAAATGAAAGGGCAATAATCCCGATCAGCACAAGTATTCGCCAAAGCTCATTGCCGGCAAATACGTAATTACTCGAGTCTGTTATAAAATCTAATTCCATTAGGAGTATTAATTATGATAAAAAAGACTAACCTCTAAGATAGCCAATTAAGAAGGCCGCATGAAAATTGTTCGGAATGGATGCTGAAATTTAATACTGATTTTGTATGATTTACACTCTATATTCATGCCCTTGTACGAAAATTGGTAAATCCACCCTCTCTGATTGTATTTAGATTGTGAACCTTTTCGTATATTTAAGGCTTACGTTAATTTTTTACACGTTGAACTTTTACGTTCTGTATGGCAAAGAAATTTAAAGAAGTAAAACAACTGGCATATCCCAAAGCAGAAGTTGAAATTCTGAATTGGTGGAATGAGAATAAAGTATTTGAGAAAAGTCTGAAATCGAGGTCAGATGGAATACCTTTTACTTTCTTTGAGGGCCCGCCAACCGCTAACGGCAAACCGGGTATACATCATGTAATGTCCCGCACGGTAAAGGACATGTTTTGCCGATACAAGACCCTGAAAGGGTTCAGGGTTGACCGGAAAGGCGGCTGGGATACACACGGACTGCCCGTTGAAATTGAAATTGAAAAAGAACTGGGGCTCGAAGGCCGATCGCAGGTAGAAGAATACGGCCTGGCTGAATACAATGCCAAATGCCGTGAAAGCGTACTCAAATACAAGCATCTGTGGGATGATTTAACATCACGGATGGGTTATTGGGTTGATCTGGACGATCCGTATATCACGTTTAAAAATGAATATATAGAATCCGTTTGGTGGGCATTTAAACAGCTGTACGAAAAAGGACTTGTTTACCAGGGATATAAAATTCAGTGGTATTCGCCCGGCAGCGGCACGGTTCTCTCATCACATGAGGTTAGCCTTGGCTATAAAGAAACACAGGACCCTTCCATTTATGTAAAATTTCCGCTCGAAGCCGATGAAAACGTCTATTTTCTTGCATGGACTACTACACCATGGACTATTATTTCTAATATGGCCCTGGCCGTAAATCCAAAATTGGATTATGTGAAAATTAAGGTTGAAGAAGATGGCAAAACCGAATATTACATACTTGCCAAAGATTGTCTTGATGCTGCCATCAATCACGATTATGAAATTGTAGAGACGTATAAAGGCAGTGATTTAATTGGCTGGATTTACAATCCCGTTTTTGATTATGCACTTAAGGAATTTGATAAAAAAGATGCGTGGCGTGTAATTGAGGCCGATTATGTAACAACCGATGAGGGCACAGGATTGGTTCACACAGCTCCGGCATTTGGCGCTGATGACTTTGAGACCTGTAAGGATGCAGGTATACCCATGTTTAACCCGGTAGATCGCGAAGGCCGCTTCATGGATATTGTGGACGATTTTGCCGGCCAGTGGTTTAAAGATGCTGACAAAGAGATAAATCGTGCTATTAAAGAGAAAGGCATGATGTACCATCACGAAACGTACGTTCACAACTACCCGTTTGACTGGAGAAAAGGAACTCCATTGATGTCTTATCCTGTAGAATCTTGGTTTATCAGAACTACAGAGGTGAAAGATAAGATGGTGGACCTGAACAAAAAGATTAACTGGAAGCCTGAAAGTACGGGCACCGGACGCTTTGGAACCTGGCTCGAAAACAATGTAGAC
>LKMJ01002681.1_pt1 | contig 16433 bp, 6 predicted proteins | sample 643391 | NCBI WGS metagenome assembly LKMJ01 (sample SAMN04112250, study PRJNA286221) | soda lake metagenome | biome: soda lake; feature: Kulunda Steppe; material: water; isolation source: sample PL-Br10 brine of Picturesque Lake | place: Russia: Kulunda steppe | collected 2010-07
CGACGAAGAGATCGCTGCGGCCTTCGCAGATATTCAGGATGACTTCACGGTGAAGACGGCCGTTTTCGAAGGGGGGCACGTCAGCGCGATGGACGCGAAGTGCAACAAAGACGATCCCTCCGCACCCAGCACACAGACTATGTGGGGAGAACTGGCCTACCAACTCGGTGGGGCGGACGGGTACGCTCTCTTCAGCGATTACGATTCTGACCGCGTGGCACCGGGGGAAGCCGACATTGAAGAGCTGTTCGAGTTACTCGACAATCCTGGGCTCGTCCTTATCGACGAAGTTGCGCAGTATCTCGAACAGGCCGCAGCCGTCGCTGTCGAAGATTCGACGCTTGCCGACCAGACGAACTCGTTCCTCTGGTCGTTGATGCGGGCGACGCAGAACACGGACGACGTGACGGTCGTTCTGAGCGTTGCTGCAACGGCATTCGAGGATAAGGCCCAGCAGGTCCAAGAACTCATCAGCGACCTCGACGCCATTTCGGAGCGGACGGAGCGGTCCGTAACGCCCACCGAGGACGACGAGGTGGCGGAGGTGTTGAAGCATCGGTTGTTCAAGTCGATCGACGAAGGCGCGTCGACACAGGCAGCGGATGCGTACCAATCCTTCTACCGCGACTACGAATCAGACTTACCGGACCGTGTGACGAAAGCAGAGTTCCATGAGCAGCTGGAGCGAACCTATCCGTTCCACCCGACCCTCATCGAACTCCTCGCACAGGAGATCGACACCCTCCCCAACTTCCAGCGAACTCGCGGGGCACTCAAGCTCGTCTCACGCGCTGTTCACCACATTTGGAACGAGCAAGAGGCGAACGAAGGACGATCCTTCATTCGCACCTTCGACATGCACCCGTCCGACGAGTACGTCTGGTCCACGCTACTGGACCTGTTCGGGCAGATTGAGCAAGACCTGCGTACGGCGTCGAAGTCAGACGTCTACACCAGCGACGGGAAGGCGGCGTGCCAGTATGAGGATGAGAACTGGACACCGATGGGCCACCCGCCGATCGCCACGCACCTCGGGACGACGATCCTCTGGAAGAGCATCGTGTCGGGCGGCAATCGTGGTCGTGGGCTTTCCCGGCGGGAACTCTGGGAGATGGTCCTCGAACCCAGCGTGGAGCTCGACCACTACAGGGACGCGTTGAAGAACCTCAGTGAAACCGGGAGCAGCCCGGAGACTGAGGCGTTCTTCCTCTACGAAACCGAGAACGGCCTCCTGCGGTTCAAAGGCGAACCCAAAATCTCGAAGCTGATTACGAACGAAGCCCAGCAGATCGAGGACGGTGTCGCCCGGAACCGACTCGAACAGACCATTCGGGGCGCACTTGGTGGTGGTGAGTTCGATACGATCTACGACCCGCAGGCCCCGTACGAGGTCCCGGACGAGTACGACACGGTCCGGTTGTGCGTGATGGGCTTCAGTGCGGTGACGATATCGAGCGACCAGGACGAGCCGCCCGAGCTTCTTCAGACTCTCGCCACGACGACTGGTTCCTCACCGGGAAGTGAAAAGAAACGGGTGTACCGGAACAACGTCGTCTTCCTGGCGGCTGGCGAGCAGGAGATCGATGGAGCCCTCGACCACGCACGCCGCGTGAAGGCGATGGAGCGAATTCTGAACGGGCAGGCCTGGGAGACCGAGCTAAACAGCGCTCAGCGTGACGACCTCGACGAACGTCTGCAGGAGACGTCAGCGCTGCTCGGGGAATCCGTCCGCCAGGCGTACCGCCATCTCTACTACCCCGGAACCGGCGGCTTGCAGAACGAAGTCATCGACTCCGTCAACGAGAACGACGACCTGCACGACATTGTCTTTGAGAACCTCGACAGCCTCGACCGACTCATCACCAGAGAGAGCAAAGCGCCGAAATCAACGTGGTTCACGACCCGGATCTGGCAGTCCGATCCGGAGTCGATGACCACGCTGGACATCCGGAAGCTGGTTGCAAAGCGAACTGACGTGCGCATCCTCCTCGATCCCAAGCCTCTCCGGGAAACCATCCGAAGCGTAACTACAAGCGATACGACGAGCTACGTGTTCTGGGATGGGACCGCGGAGAGGGGATATTGCTCGGAAGAGGACACGGTATTGACGACAACTGGGGAACGACCCCTCGTGGACGCCGATGAAATGTCCACGGCGCTGTCGATGTCGGACGTCTTGATCAGCGACGATCACGTGGTCTTCGCTGACGGCGAAGCGTTACTCGATGAGCATGGCCTAACGTTCCCAGAGTTCGACGAGGACGAGGAAGAGGAGGATGAAACGGAAGTGGAAGACGAAACTGAGGAAGACGATGACGACGATGACGTGATCATCGAACCCCCTCAGCGGTCCGAGCTGTCATTTACTGCACGGACGGACTCTCCGAGTGCGATTTCGGGGGCTTTCTCCGCGGTGAACAACGATATTGATCAGCAGAAGATGCGATTGCGAGACAACTACGACGTCTCCAGCAGCAAGATCGAAGTTCTCATCGACTCGATCGAGATTGAGCTCGAAGGAGACCAAGTCTGGGAGCGGGCATGGTTCATCAGTGACAAGGTCAAGGATTTAGATAGGATCGGGGAAGCAACCACGGTTGTGTTCGAATACGTCGCTGAATCCGCGGAAGGATCGACTAGCATCTTCGAGGCCGGCTATGAGGGCTCCGCTGAGGAGTTCGCCAATCACTTCGGAACGAACCACATCCCGGAGAGTTTCATCAGCCGAGGCGGTGAGGCCGAAGGAGAAGCTGTGCTCATGATCGATGCTGCTTCCCTCGACGACAACTCACGGGAGAGTACCCTGGAAGTGCTGCAGGAAGCGCTCGAAGGGCTCGGTGGAATCAACAACATTGAATTGGTCGTCTCCGGGATGGTGAAGGAGAAGACGGAAGGGACTGAGGAGGTCGTTCAATGAGCATCGAATCGGAAACAGAATCATTCGCGTACGGAAGCAGTATGCATGGTGGGCGTCCCACGTTCGCCTTAACACGGCGTCTCGGTGACGATACCGGGCTGACGCTTTACGAGTTCATCCCAGAGAATCTCGCCAATGGTCGCCAGAAGCGTCTTCGGCGTGCAAACAGCAACCGCAGACTATCGCGTCTGTCGATTTCGGAGGCACTTCCTGATGTGACTGAAGATTCTGTTGGTCGGTTGGACTTCACTGGTATCGGATCACCGAACGAACGGGCACCGAACGACTGGAACTGGGACGAGTGGTGTGCGCTTAAAGTCACAACGCTTCGAGGGAAGCATCAGCAGGCGGTTCACCGTCTTATTGAGTCGGTTCTTGTGGATGCAGGCGTTGATCCCGCTACGGTCACTCGTGGTGAAGGTTCCGCAGTGCTTTCGGAAAGCGATGGCGTACGGCTCACAATCGCATTCCTCGCCATGAAAGAGTTACAAAAATACGAGAAGCTGACGACAGTCGCCGATAGCATTTCTCGGATGAGTTTGGAAGAGTGCTATTACTGGCACGCGAAGTGCCGTTCCCCGTCAAATCCGAACGGTGTGACAGCTCTTCGTCAACTAATAGTTGGCCATCTTTGAAATATGGAAAACAAAAACACAGAAAGTGGTTCAGAGTACAAGCCGGTAAAAGCAGAAAGCGTTCTGCCTACTAAGACAGTTGGCATCGAGAGCCTTAAAGAATCAAACCCGGAGACGATGTCACCCCACAGAAATATCTTCAAGTGGTTTGCTCGACGTCCTACAGCCGCTACGCGACTCGCAATTCTCGCATCTGTTTTACCTCAGAGTATTTCTAACGAAGAACTCCTAAACTTGATTGGTATAGGGCCAAAAACTGAAATTAATGGCAATCTCACAAATTATGTATTGGAAAAGTTTGCTTCAAAAGATAATAGAAACGGATCAATAGAGGAACATTTTGGTTATGAATACCCCCATCGGAACGTTCCTTCTGAGTCAGAGTTAGACGAATTCCACGACCAATTGCGGTCACAGTGGAACGGAGAGCTACCCACGGTGATTGACCCGACCGCTGGCGGCGGTACCATTCCACTTGAATCGCTCCGTTATGGTCTGCCAACGATTTCAAATGAACTCAACCCAGTTGCCTGGTTGATCAATAAAGTAATTTTGGAATATGCTCCTGAGGTCGGTTCTGTCGAATCTGATATCAAACGTTGGATGGAAGAGATTGAAGATTACGTAAGCAATGAATTAGAAGAGTACTTTCCCCATCGAAATGGTGTAGCTCCGAGTCATTATTACAGAGCATATAGTCTCTCCTGTCCTTCTTGTGGAGATCGAATCCCTATTTCGAACAGGTGGTATTTCAACCGACGCCGGAACGCGGCGGTATATCCCAAATTTGATGATGGAGATCTAACTTTCGAAGTTATCGATCCAACGAAAGTTGAAACCAGAGAGGGATACGATCCAAATCAAGGAACTGTAAGCGGAGGTGACGCAGAATGTCCTCATTGTGGTGTCGTAACAGAGCGTTCTGATTTAGTTGAAATATTCAGGGCTGGTAACTATGATTTCGAGGTCTGTGGTGTACGGTATGAAGAAGAGATTGGAGGGACAAAATATCATTCTCCATCTGAAGCAGACACCAAAGCCATTGAGAAGGTAAAAGAGAAAATTAACTCTGACCTCCGACTATCTACACTTCTTACCGCCGAACGATTTGAGGGATACTACGACCGGGCTGTTCCCTATGGGGTAGAACAGTGGAGAGACGTGTACAGTCCCCGCCAGCTCCTTACGCATGCGACCTATTTAGAGGCCTTTGAAGAGGTTGCTCCTGAAATCCAATCAAAGTATGCAGAATCGAAGGCGCAACTCATCTTGATTCTTTTATCATTTATACCTGTGAAACTTATTAGTCGGAACTCCCGATTGAATCCAATGTCCCCAGATTATGGATCTCCCAGCGATATGCTTGGGGACAATAACTTCTCCTTTAAATATCATTTTGCAGAGAGCAACCAGATGGTGGGTACGTACAGTTACAAGTCAGAAGCAAAGAACATTATTGGGAGCTACGAAGAAACAGCACAATACGTATCACATATTGATGAACCAGCTATAATCTACCGTGGCGATGCTTCAGACCTGCCGATTGATGATTCAGAATTGCAAGCAGTAGTTGTTGATCCACCCTACGGAGACAATATTGTCTACTCAGAGATCTCCGATGCATTCTATGTCTGGTTCCGTGAGTATCTCGGAGACATATTCCCCGAGGCATTCAGTTCCCAGGAGACGAGCAAAAAGGAAGAAGCAGTCGAAAACCCAGCAATAGTTAATCAGAACAACAATTCCTCTAACGGCGATTCTGCACGAGAACACTATGAGAACAAAATGCGTTCTATCTTTACTGAAGCATACCGCGTCCTGGAACCAGGCGGTGTTATTACAATTTACTTCACAGATAAAGAAATTGGCGCATGGGATTCTTTGACGATGTCGATAATGGAGTCGAATTTCACTATCACAGCGACTCACACGATCTCCAGTGAAAGTCCTAGCCGGATTGGTGTCCAGGGACAATCTTCTGCCGATACCTCCCTACTTCTCACTTGCCGAAAACCAGTCAATCCCGCTCAAGAAGATACGCAACCAACTCTTTGGAGTGATATTCAAGATCGCACCTACGAAGCAGCAAGAGAAAAAGCCACAGATTTGTTGGACTCCGATCTTAATTTGACAAAGACAGATGTTATAATAGGAGCCTTCGGCCCAACACTTCGAGTATTCACTGAAGAGTACCCTGTCGTCGATATTCACGACAATCCGGTACGTCCAAAACAAGCATTAGAAGAAGCAAGAAAAGCAGTAACAGAGGTGCTTATAGAACGAGAATTAGAAGATAGCCTTGATGAAGTGGATTCATTAAGTCGATGGTACATCCTTTCTTGGCTCGTTTATGAATCTGAGAGTATTCCCTATGACGAAGCAAAACAACTCGGGATTGGTGTCGGTGTTCAAGTAGACGAAATAAAACAGGACACCAAGATTTGGGGAAAAAGTGGGGATACCCTCGTATTGAAAGGACAGGATTATCGCGTCAGGGATTACACTGCGCTAGAAGCCGGTGAGAAACGACGAGAACGTGCTTATCCAGTGAATCCCCAAGATACATCGTTCGATTATAATATCGATGCGGTCCATGCGGCTTTAAACGTGCTTGAGACCAAGGGCGGAGACTTCACTTGGAATTGGCTGAAGGAACGAGATCTGCAGAACGCCTCTTGGTTCACAAAGACCGTGAAGAGCTTGCTCCAAGTCATCCCACAGGATCATTCGGACTACGACCTACTCGTCAATTTGGCCTCTGGTGAGACTGGACAGTTCTTGGACATCGATACGGACTTCCTGAGCAGAGAGTCCAATAGTGAACAGACTCGAACCACTCTGCAAGACTTCTGAGCCTCCACTCAACCATGTCCTTCCAAGATCATCGCTGGGAACGCGTGTACGAGAGTAACTTCAGGGGCGAGGAGACCTTGGTCGGTGCGTTCTACCAGCCGATGCTCTCGGAAGCGGTGCAGTACGACCGACTTGCGGGATACCTGAGCCTCCAGAATCTCGCTGATGCACTGCAGGGAATCGAGTCTGCATTCGAAACGGATGGAGAAATCCGGATTATCGCCTCGAAGAAACTCGGTCAGGAGAACAAACCAGTCCTGACGGACGCCCCTCTCTCTGAGGAAGGTGAATCTCGCCTTGCGCTCATCGCGCAGATGATGGATGAAGGACGGCTCCAGCTGAAGATCGGTGAACCCCGGAACAGCACCGACGCGGGTATTTTCCATCCGAAGCTCGGTATCGCCACAGACGCTGACGAAAACCGGATTTCGTTCGAGGGAAGCATCAATGAGACGTATAACGCGTGGTACCGCAACTACGAACGGTTCAAAGTTCACCGATCGTGGCACGACGTTGAAGTGGAGTACGTCAAGGAGGACATCGAGACCTTCGACCGACTCTGGAAGGAAGAACACGAAGATGTCGTCGTAACCGATATCGACGAGGCCATCGAGGAAGACATCCTCGACTGGCAACCGGAATCCGATGAGGAAGTCCGGAAGCACGTAGAACGGCTACAGAAGACGAAAGAGCCGCAGGCCTCGGAGGCCGCGGTCGCCCAAATCGTCTCTAATCGGCAGCGCCTTCCGGGAGCGCTGCACATGGCCGAGGACATCAGTTCGATCTCTCCGTGGCCACACCAGCGTGTTACCGCCGATACGGCCGCGAGCATCTACCCGGAGAGTCTCCTCTTCTGTGACGAAGTCGGCCTCGGAAAAACCATCGAAGCCGGACTTACGATCTCCAGATTACTGTCGGTCGGTGAAGTGAGCGACGCGTTGCTCCTCGTGCCCGCGACAGTCCAGCCGCAGTGGCAAGAGGAGCTCCTGGAGAAGTTCAACATCAACTCCTTCTCGTACGATTACAGCGGTGCACAGCGTGTTCTCCGAGACGCATACGGACGCGAGCACGCTCTGTCAGAGTACGAACCAGCCGATCCATGGGATGTCTCTCACATCGGTGAGTTCGTCTCAGAGCGAGATGGACCAACAGTGGTACTCGCCTCTTGGCACACAGCTCGCCGAGGAGGGAACCAGGAGCTGTTCTCTCCGACAGTCCACAGGCAAGAAGAGACGGCAGCAATAGAGCAGGACGAAAAGAACAGCTTTGAGTGGGATCTGACGCTCGTAGACGAAGCACACCACGGACGTGAAGGCACGAACCTCTACGACCTCCTCACCGAGCTCAAGAAGGACACGACGTGCATGTACGTCTTGACGGCTACACCGATGCAGCTCGAAATCACGGAGCTATTCGATCTTCTCCGTCTCTGTGATCTACCGGACGGCTGGAACAACCGTGAGGACTTTGACACCTACTTCGACGTCCAACAGGAACTCCCCGAACTGCTGGACGAAATCAGTGCGGCCCGTTCCAAGACCGTCGAAGAACTCCTACCGGATCTCTCCTCGAAGTGGCACGTCGAACCCTACGAAGGGATGGTTACACTGCGAACGTGGGCGGGCATGATTCAATCGTTCGTCCAGACCCATGACGACGTCGCCCAGCGAGTGGAGGAATCCATCGACGATACCGGCCTGTCACTCAGCGAGCGCCGACGACTGAAGCGCGTCCTCGGTATCGGGCGGATCGGTGCCCGCGATTGGGAAGATCGATTCTCCCAACTGTCCGGTGAGAGCCTTCGGTTCCTACTTGACCTCGGAACTGAAACAACGCCCGTCCAGTCACGAGTCTTCCGGAACACACGGGAGACACTCAGAAAGTTCGCAGAGACTGGTCGCCTCGATCAGACCGTTCCCCGCCGAGACATCGAAGTACGAGAAGTCGAGCTTGGGGACGCCGAACCGCTGTACGACCGTGTCGAGACCTACATCAGCGACGTGTACAACCGCTCCAAGCAAATCCTGGAAGGGAAAGAAAAGACTGCGGTCGGCTTCGTGATGACGACGTACCGCCAACGGCTGACCAGCAGTCTCCACGCGATCGAGCAGTCGCTCAAGCGTCGTCGTGAAAACCTTCGATCGGAACTGCGGAGTATATCGAACGTCTCTGACAGCGATCTTCGTACCGGTGCGCTGGCGGACCGGGAAGAAGTCCTGGAGCGAGAATACGGGGTTTCAGTGGACGAGATTGGTGCTACCGGAGACGCAGGCGAACGAATCCGGGAGTACGAGCTGAGCGAACTGGAGGAATTCATCGCGCAACTGTATGACGTTCCGGAGGACCCGAAGCTCGAACAACTCATTCAGGACCTCCACGAACTCAGCGCCCGCGCTCGGGATACAGTCATCATCTTCACCCAGTACACAGACACACTCGACGCGATCAAGAACAAAGTCTGTCTCAGCCATCCAGATGTCGGAACGTACTCTGGCCGCGGGGGCGAAATCTACGGCTCAGATACTGGCGAGTGGACCGGTACCAGCAAGGAACGGGTGAAGCGTGAATTCACCGACCCTGATGGCGAATTATCAGTTTTAGTATGTACCGATTCTGCAAGTGAAGGACTTAATTTGCAGAGTTGTGATGCGCTAATAAACTACGATTTGCCGTGGAACCCGATGCGCGTCGAACAACGGATCGGTCGCATCGACCGGATCGGCCAAGTGAACGACGAGGTACTCATCTGGAATTACGTCTACGACGACACCGTTGAGGAAGACATCTACGACCGGCTTCGTGAACGGATTAACCTGTTCGAGCAAGCAGTCGGCCCCCTTCGGCCAATTTTGGAGGGGTTAGAAAGCGATGTGGAGAGAGTAGCAATGGGCGAGGCGGATCAAGATAGTGAAGCGCTCGCCAATTCCGCCGAAAGCCGAGCTGCTGAAGCCGCAGAACTGTCGAAGCGGGTGGGCCTTTCCGAAGAAGACCTGGGTGCTACTGAAGAGGAAATTATCGAGTCAGCACGATTAGATGGGTGGACGGAAGCACATCCCGACATTTCCTCGATCGGATATCCCGACAGACGATTCGAACCGATGATCGAACCGGATGTCGTGAAACGGCTCTTCACCCAAAGTCAGGTCTTGAGAGATCAAGGGTGGCGGTTCGAAATGCTGGAGCGACGCCTCACTGAGGACGAAGATGCGCCATACAAGAAGTTGTACCGCATGAAGATACCAGATGATGCCAACCCTCCAATTTCAGCTAATCCTCCTGAGGATACGGTTCAGGCCCTCTATACAGAAGAAAACGAACTGTTGATATCATTCGATCCCGAAGTTCTGGAGTGGTACCCGTCAGTCGTGATTCCGTTACCACAGCACGACTTGTTTGCATATCTCTTGGGAGAAATCCAACGAGGGATGAGTGGCGATGTCGGGACCGAGATCATCCGAATTTTTGGTCAAACGTCCGATTCAGGAATCGAGATCTGGCATGAGGAGCACAAAAAGACCGCCCCGGAGGTCTGCATCTACGCGTCCTCTCAATCAGGACGACGGCTAAGTCTCGATGTCAGCTTGCCCCCACGTAGCGAAGCTGAGCACACCATTCGTGAATGGTTGACGACACGGAGCGATTGAACTTCAAACCTTTCAGGTGGATCGTAGATAGAACGCTCTCGGTAGTTTTGCAAGCGTATTTTATAATCCCTGCAGTAGCGCTTTTGCCGGGTTGGTGGTGTTCCCGGCTTCCCTCGACGCGTCGGAACATAGGTCTCACCTGAAGTCCGGACCGAGGACTGGTTGCCCTCCGGTCCGGCCACTTTTGCCTCCCAACGACCACAATAGAAGCGGAACTCGTAGAATGGCAATCCATTGAACAGACATTTGGATTTTCAAGTTGATAGTGTCATGACAAAAGGGCAACAAACCAAGCTAAGTCCAGTGGTCTGTTAAGACAGCCGATTATTCTTGATGTTCACCTAAATTGATGTAGACTCAACATACACATCTGATCGGATGCTTCTGTTCGACGTCACCTGGGGTGGAATATCGGTAATCGGTGTTCTATCTGCGTTCGTTGCTTTCTATGCAAACAAACGGTGGGACCTCTGGTCGCGGAGGAAAGAAAAGAAACGCGATAGGCTACTCGACTGGCACCGAGAAACGATTGAACTGATGTCTGAAGTCATCTCTGTTGGGCGACGAATGAAGCGATTCCGCCGGCCACCGGAAGAATTTATTGAGGGCCTCATTCCGACCACTGTCAAGCTTGATGCGAAGGTACACTCGTTGCCAATATGGGTCGAAATGAGCATTAACCCCAAGGTTCGACAAAAAGCCGTTGTAGCATCGGGATTAGCATATCACTTGGCTCACCTTCCACAACCTGATCGAAATGAAGACTCGATCGCGGGCATCATGTTCCATTACTACGAGATCATAGAGCTGTTAGACATCGATACAACCGTTCAGGTAAAAAAGGCGATAGAGTTGATTGGCGATTTAGACTATTCCGGTAATTTGGATATGACGGACGAACAAGCCATAGAGATTCTGGAAGAATTTGAAGCCGAGTCGAAACAACGGATGAAAGACTGGGAGGAAATGACTGTCGAGGAGCTAATGCAACTACCTTGGGAGAAAGTGGACGAAGTCGTATCTGAAGAAGACCGGCAGAAGCTAGTTGAGTATTGTATCGACACGTACTACGAGCAGGCGCTAGTTGAGAAGCCAAAAAAAGCGAGGGAGGCCTTACGAAAGTCGGAACAGCAGATTGCAGGTTAGTGCTGATAACGAATGCCCGACATGATTCTCGATACAAGTTACTGGATTGCGTTCAAAGAATACCCAGTCATACTCCGTAATTTCCAACAGTGCACTTTGATGACCAATCGAAGAAGTTGTTTTTGAGTGATTGCCCTTCTTCAAGTGGATTTATTGGAGATAAGAGCGGTTAGCACTAAGGTATGACTACAACATATAACAGCACATGTCACTAGAGACGAGGCTCTCAGAGATGAGCGACGTGGGCCAGTTCGAGCAGCTCGCAACCGAAATTCTCCGCTGGAGTAACGAAAAATACGAGTCCGTCATTCAGACTGGCGTCAACACGGAAGGGAAACCAATTAAAGATCCAGTTGATGGATTAGGACTGATCCCAGACTCAGACCCTCCCCACTACGTCTTTCTGGAGTTCACAACGACTCAAAAGTCTGGACTGGAACGAAAATGGCTTGCCAATCCTGATCCGGAAAGTGACCAATCAAAAGGGGATTTGATCAAGGCAGCAGAGCAGGCAGATGAGATTCGTGACGATATTCCGAATGCAGAATTTTCAGCGGTTCTCGTCTCTAATCGCACATTAGATAGTGACCTAATGAAGGCCGTCTACGGTACGGCCAATACCTTTGATATCTCAGTGGATGTTTGGGATGTTCACCGGCTCACCAATTTTCTCCAGACCGATCCAGATGGACAATATATACGAAAAGAATATTTTGGGATCGACGAAGAGCGACTCTCTGAGTCGCTTCTGTTGGAATTATCGGGTCATAGTCTTCGGTCTTATCAAGAGAGCTTTCATATCCCTGTAGACGAGGCAAAGGTAGAGCGTCCAGAGCTATCAACAATCCTCAATAAAGCCCGTAGCTCTGGTATGGGGAGTTATTTTATTCCTGTGGTTGGAAATTCTGGATTCGGAAAAACGGTTATCTGCTACCAAGCAATGGAACAGTGGATAGCAGATAGAAAGCCAGCACTGAGACTTGATTCGGGAGATATTGAGGATGCAAAGACCTTAGCGCAGGCAATCCAGTCTGGGCTTACGCGTTTACAACCGAGTTTGGAGTCTACAGCAGGTCGGACAGCACTTCAACTCGCTCAGCATACCTCGCAACTTCTTATAGTAGTTGATGATTTTAATCGTGCAGATAATCCTTCTCACCTATTGTCACAGCTGCAAAACTGGATGGGAAAAGCACAAGAAGAGGCCTCAAATGGCCCAGGAGATGAAGAGTCAACTGACTTAGACGGGTTGCCAGTCACCATTTTATGCCCACTGTGGCCCCGAATCTGGTCCAAAGAAAAGCGAAATATAACTCAAAATGAATTTGCCGAAACTATCGAACTCGGACCGCTCTCCGCTGAAAGAGCAGGTCATCTCGTCCAACTGCACGCGAGTACGCAAGGACACGATCTTGGCAATGAGAAAGCTCGTATGCTCGCAGAGAAAGTTGGTCGTGACCCCCATCTAATTGGTCTACTTGGCCAGCTTATGTACGCAAAGGATACTATCGACGATTTACCCGATACATCCAGAGAGGTGCTTAATGAATATACTGAATATGCTTATGAGACAGCGAGTGAGGTATCTGATGAACCACTAATTGTTCCAGATTATGAGCAAGCAGTCGAAGGGTTGTCACTTGATGCGATGGAGACCAGAAATTTAGTACCGACATGGAGGGAGGTATGCGGGTGGCCACGATCTAATTCAAATCTAGATGGCATTCGAATATTGACTGAACAAGAACAGCTATTTACAATTCTGAAACAACGAGCTGAGCGTGTTCTATCATTTCGGCATGATCGAATACGGGATTTCCTCCTTGCTGACGCTAGTCTTAACGAGATCAACAGAACTGGTGGGATTCCTGACTGTTTGAGCGACCCATACTATTATTCAATTCTTGGAACGGGAATCGCGTATTTCCGACCCTCGGGAACTACCCTTTCAGGGCTATGTGACCGAAATCCACTTGCGCTTCTTGAAGCTCTCCGTAGGCTTGGCGGAGATGCGCCAGAATATGAAGAGCAAGTCGGAGCAGAGTTCCAAGAATGGCTGGACAGACAAGGGGGATACACAGAGATTCCTAACAGTTTACTTGGTGAAACAATGGATGTCCTTCGGCAGACAGACTCAGAACAAGTTCTGGAGATCGCGGAAACACTGCCACAATTTCCGCCGGTTCTGTTGGCACGCTTTCGGAATGGGGACCTGGAAGCGGGAATTCAATATTGTACGGGCAACAGGGGTGGATCACCTAACGTGAATAATCCCCAGCGAGATTCTGTATTCAATGACGCAATCCAACGAGGTGGTGAGCAATATACAGATGCACTTTCCGAGGTATTATCGTCAGTAGGGGCTGAGCATGTCCAAGGAGCCCTCCGTCTCGCCGGGTTTTTCGGCCGAACTGAACTAGAGACGGGTCTCAGGGACTGCTGGGAAACACATGGAGATAACCAGGAACTCTTGTCGGCGTTTCTTTGGGCGACTTTCCAATGTTGTATTCCGGAACACCGCTCTCTCGTCAATCAAGTCATCGGTAAATGGGAGTCACTACCGAGTGGGAATTCCATCGATGACACAAGTGTTGAGTTCGGTGCAGGAGATGTTTTTAGACAAATAAAACACTCTCTCGTCCGGGATATCTCTGATGATCAGGTGGAATACCTAATTGAAGCAGTAGAGGAATTCTCGAATGTGGAACACTACCTAGTGTCCCTTCTGAGCGAGGTATCTGATCCAGAAGCATTAGAACTCGTTGTTAAGAAGCGAGGTGAAAATATGCAGGAAATAGATGGAATGTCTCCTTGGGCAATGACTCTCCTTGATCAGTGGAGTCCTAGCCGTCATAGAGGTCAAACTCTTCCCTCTGAATCAAAGGAACGAATGAAAGAGATTTGGACAGACGATGAGAATATTGACGAGGTGAGAACTAGTGCGTTTCAACTGTGGGCTCGAAACGCAGAAATGGACGATCTTGAAGAGTTGAAAGACGCAAGCGAGAGTGATCTATTCGAATATGCAGCCCATTACCATCGGTTGAGAGTAGGTGATGAAACTGCTATTTCCTCCTCTCCACTGGATTTTATTGAGAACAATGGTCTTCTTGATGTTCTACCCAATGCTTGGGGCCCTGAAGCTTACGGGTTGGTTGATGACCTTCTCAGTGAAAATTCACCAGAGGGGTCACAAAACTTGTTTTATAGCTTGGGAACTCTTCTGTTCCGTATACCACGAGACGACGCAGAGAGACTCTTGGAAACCCATTGGGAGAAAGTTGGAACCCATCCAAAATTCTTCCAAGCAGCACTGTATACAGCAACATCTCAAACCGAAGAGCTCGCAGAAGAAGTATACAAAGAGAGCAACAATTCATCTGGACTATTGAACCACCTGGGGATGGATTTCGGGTTCAACACATCTGGCCGATCTCAATTGATCTCAGAACGGCATCTGAAGTCTCTTGAGCCGTATCTAGATGACATTTCTGATCTAGACTTGGTCCGGATTGCAGAAAAAGCGTATGAGCTTGGTATGGAAGATTGGGCCGCTAATCAAGTACAACCCTATTTGCCTGATGACCGGCGACAAGAACACTATCCTACTGACGACGACCTCCTAGCAGAACTCAATGAAATTGAAAATAGCGAGGAGAAAGACATCAGAGGATGGATGATAAGGTTTGATCAACGTCCCGTATCAAAATCTCGTGTCTTCGCAGTTCTGGAAGAATGGTTACAGACTGACCCAACACTGGACAAGTATAGAATGTCTGTAGAAGTAGTCAAAAACTGGGGTACGCGCGAGGAACTAGAAATCTTAGATGGCATTTCGATTGAAGATGATAGTGTCCAGCGGTTATACAAAGATGCGGAATTCGGAGTCAAGGTTCGAACTCTGAACTGACACACATAGATTAGAGGAGTTATCGTAACGAACCATGATACTAGGTCGCCGTTTTGAACAAGGCACTCAATAGATATCGGCTGGGATATGTCAAAGCCGATGCGATCGATGGGGGATTGAGTCACCAAAATTGCGGACAACCCCCGTGGTTGGACTTGCGGACATCTCCGTGTGGAGTTATCGAGTACTATCCCAAGCAAGAAAGGTAATGATTTTCACAAATAATGAGGTATACACCCTTCTGAATCTAGGTTTCGGAATAGAGGCCTTTAGACCCGCTAAACCAGCTGTATTTCATTTGGAATCTGAAGAGTGTACGCTCAGAAAATTCGGGGTGATTCTCAGTATATGTCTGGATGAGTACGATAGTGAACAGTACTAATCAGATATTGTGTTAGGCAGTGACACCCTTAGCTGGTCGCCTCGAATCACAGTAGTTCGCCACCGTTAGAATCGTCTCCATCAATCTGGGAAACACGCTGCGTACTCGATCGTCGTAGAGGCCCGATCCGATAGATCGTGAATGGCAAGGAACTGTACCCGAATGACATAGGGAAAGCGATTATCAGCTGGTGCGACGGGAGTTTGCCAGACAATGTCAAGTGCGGCGAAGAGCTTGACAAGATTTGGTGGCGGTCACACAGGAAGCCGAAGCCGACGAAGATGAGTGGTCAAGCTACCGGGAATTGCGGACACCCCCCGTTAGCAACGGCACTTCAAGGGGCCGGGTTCGAACCGGCGCACTCCTACGGGATAGCCGCGAGTGTCCATAGCACTGCATGCTGTACCGCACTTCATATTTAAGTGAGCAAGTTCCAACTATCTTTCCGCAAGCAAAGATCGCACGGCGGTAAGGTTCGTAGAGGCCGAACACGCACCCACGCAGTTTCGGACACGCGAGCGTGACCGGGACCGCTGAAGGGTGCTCTGCCAAGCAGCGCTTAGGACGCTGTCTTGTAGAGGTCCGAATCTCTTGATCACTCTAGCGCGTTACTCGGGACTTTCAACTGGTGCCGCCTCGTATTGCGCGCCACTCACGCGACGTGTTCCGAAACGCTAACTATTAACATGCAGGGCACGCGAGTATACTTCGGCTCTCAGAAAATCACATGACGGCACGGACCCCCACTTCGATCGCAAGTGAACTCTCGCTCCTAGCGGGGGGCTTGAACCCCCAGAATGGACTCGTGTCTTGCGGATTCGGAACGTGTGCGGGAGAAGTGGGCCGGCGCAGATTCGAACTGCGGTTACGGCCACCCGAAGGCCGAAGGATACCAGGCTACCCCACCGGCCCGCAAAAGTAGTGAGGCCGGCGCGTCTTTTAACGC
>LKMJ01002683.1_pt1 | contig 16426 bp, 17 predicted proteins | sample 643391 | NCBI WGS metagenome assembly LKMJ01 (sample SAMN04112250, study PRJNA286221) | soda lake metagenome | biome: soda lake; feature: Kulunda Steppe; material: water; isolation source: sample PL-Br10 brine of Picturesque Lake | place: Russia: Kulunda steppe | collected 2010-07
CAACAGTGAGTCCTCACGCAATACGTAGAGGTGGTATCACGCATGCACTCCAGGAAGGATGGCCAATGAAAGCTGTAGGTGACCGTGCGAATGTGAGTGAGACTGTCCTTTCGATGCACTACGATTCTCGCACAGAGCAGGAGAAAATGGAACAACGGAGAGAGTACTTAGACGACTACTAACGAACTATCCTGTGGAACCTATTCAAACTAAAATTTGGTGAGAATGCCGACGATGGGTGCGTGATCATGCTTCCGCTTCGGAATTTGACTTACTCAGCTGCACCAATATCGCCAAGCCCAGCTTTGAGCTTCTCTCGTAGTGCTTGGTTAATACTGCGACCCCGACGCCCATAGTGAATTTCCATATGGCACGACGGACACAGTGCAGCAACAAATGACGGATCGTCCGCTCCACCATCTCCCAGTTCATCTACGTGATGAACTTCCAAATACGGGTCACCGTCTGGTTTTATAAACGGTGCGCGGTTGCCGCAGAACTCGCACATACCGTCTGCACGAACCCGTGCATACCGACGAATCTTAGCTGACCGAACATACTTCGCCCTAGATACAGAATCCGATGTTTCAGAACTCTCTACAGACGGGTTTTCTGTTGCATCTTTTTCAGCCTCCAGTCTTAATTCCCGTAACTCCTCAGTCACCTTGATATCTGGAACTGGTGTCGCAGCCAACTCATCTTCATCCACATCGGGACTGTCTACAATAGTCCCAATTTCTTTGTCTGTCCTGATATCCTGTCCTCCAGAATCTGTATCTCGTAATTCTGTACGACTTTCAGACTGTGGAGTTGATTTCACCTCGTCAGATCTCTTATCGGTGGTACTATCAGCTGACGCTGCACTCATGTCCGAATCATCAGATGTTTTATCAATGTCTGTTTTTGATTTAGTTTCCTGTGGACCCGATGCTTGGTTTTCGTTGATTTGATTAAGTGTATTAGAATCTAAATACTCCGATTGATCTGCTCCTCTGTTATTTTCACCTATCTCTACTATTTTTTCACTAGACGCTTGTTTGTCATCAATTTTACCAGTCAGTCCATCTATTTTTGTCTCCATCGAACTGATACTTTGACTGGACTCTACAGTACACACACCGAACTCAGCGGGGACAACTGGGCGAGTCCAAACCTCCGAATCATCATTTGTCTTGCTGAGCCGCCCCTTGGAGATCTCTGTGTCTCCTCCGGAAACGAAATAACTCAGCCAATTTGTATCTGGTTGAGGTTCCGGGATGTGATCTAATTCGTCTACAGAAACAGGGTACGAATTCCTCAAATCCTCAACAATCATACGCAATTCATTCGACGGAACGAATATGTTGAACCCTGTTTTTGAAGTGATGCTTTTTGCGCGGTCAACGTGCGTTACGCCTTCCATCACCTTATCCTTAGAATCATACCCGCGAGCGATACTCTGAAGACTACTTCGAGAATCTTGTGTCGCTTCGTTTGCGGCCCCGATGAAACTCTGCACAGCTTTTAGTTCCAAATTGCAGGCCTTCAAATAGGCGCGAATCTCATCACCGGCATCCGTTTCCTCAATCTCCTCACGTAATTTCACAAACTGTTTCCGCTCGTTTTCAATTTCCTGTATATCAATTTCACTTATATCACTTTCTGATATGATTTTAATTAATGGTGTGTGGGCCGTTAATACAGAATCAAATAATAACTCCTCAATTGGTAACCGCTCATGAGCACGCATCAACATATTGTGTGCTTTCTCGTACTCTTCTTCCCTGTACGCTAATTCGGCGATCTGCAGACAAACGTAGTAATTGTCGAACTGTTCAATGTCTTGTTCATATGCCCCAACTGCAACGCCAGATAAGCGATCACGTGCAACGTTACTAATCTGTATTTTAATCTTATCTGATTCTACGGGAATTAATGATGGAGATTCAATCGGGAGCTCTTCCCCGACACCGATGGCAAATGCATCATCTCGCCCCATTATTGTTGTTGCAACCCGATCACCAAAATCAGGGATGTGTGATTCAGGTAATGCTGTCACTGAGGGAACCACTGAATCAGTGTTTACATCAGACACGCCCAGCGTTACTGGGCTATCAATGTCGGGAAGATGACGCGTTTTGATAGGCAGACCATCAATAATAGTATACCCACCGGTTGTTTTAGGAAGTCGGACGAGCAATAGATTATTATTCGCGCGTAAGAAACTCCGGGCAGCAACGCTCACCTCAGTAATTGGATCTCCGTGATCACTTACAGCAGCAACTAATACATCACCACGAGAGACAACATCTACAGTAGGAAGTTTAATAAGATACCCTTCAGAGATTCCGAAGGCATCTTTTCCGTGCTGTCCCACTATCTCCACATGGATGTCTTCATCGGTTTTAGGGATGTGAGCCAACGAAACAATTAATCGATCCGACTTTTTTTCTTTTATTTGTACTCTAATTTCTTTCCCTTTGCATTCGTCTGAGAACGCTCCGATTCCGGCACAAATTACTGGCAAATTTTGATAATATCCGATTAAATCTCCATTGTAATCGCCAATTTCTAAAATAATCTCATCGCCAACATTAACATCTAAGCATTCACTTGCACTGACTTCTGTAATGTCGCCCTTTTCTTTTGTGACTTTAACAGATACCTCATCACCTACGGAGACGAAACTTGCATCTGGAAGCCTCACTAGATATCCATCAAACACCGCAATCCCATTCTGCCTATGTAAGCCAAGAATTTCCGTTTTCAATTTTCCTGAATTCTCAGGAAGATTCAGTAGCGACACGGTCGCTATATCAGGTTCAATCTTCTCGATCATACCGCGAATTTTTTTGTTCTCACACTCAGGTGGGAACGCATCAACCCCTGAACAGACAACCGGATATCCATGATAAGTACCGACACACATATCATAATTAGTATCCTTAATTTCGAAGGTGATCTTGTCTCCAACCTGTATCGGTATCTCATCTTCAATAGTACTGAGTAAATCCCACCTTGCTTCGATTGCCTCATCATTCTTTCCAGTAACAACTAATCTCTCTGGTTCTAAATCACATGTTCTGACAGGAACTACATCAATTGGCATACCATTACAGATAATCCGTCGATTCTGCGCGCGATTCTCTATAAAGACGCTATCAAGCTCATCAACCCCGATTCCATCTTGATAAACATCAAGGACAGTTTTGCCGACAAAATGGGACTCCGTTTCCTCAGTTACTGTGACTCTCAACTCATTTCCAACTTGATACTGTCCCGTAGATACGAATACAGGAATGTGTGCCTTGGTAATACCTATACATCCTGTTTCCACTTTCTCAACAATATTGACCATGATTTCATCATTAAGAGAAGGATGTTCATCATTGGCCGCCGTGAAACATGACTCAACCGTGATAAACTGACCTTCTCTCCCAGTAACTGTTACTGGTGTCCCACCCATCGGCATAAGTGGACCATTCATTACCGCGAGAAGGTATTGACTACCCTCATCACCACCCACAGACTGTACGATAACCGCGTTTTCGATTTTACGACCTTCATACACGATACTCTCGTGGTGCAACGGTGAACTGACCGTGATCAACAATTCTTTTTGTAGATTCTCTAGTCTATCTTGTGAACCTATTCCAATCGAGTCTTCGATAGAATCTATGCTAACTCCAGTCTTTGCCTGCATCTCAGTCAAATAGTCCTCAGTGACCAAGTGCTTCGTTATACATATTCCAAATGTGCCGGTGTTATACACAAACACGACAGTCTCCCCTGCAACTTTTTGAGGTAACTCGCCCAAATTTACCTCGCTGTTCAGATTCTCTTTTGGCCCAACCTTAATATCGTCTGGCTGAACAATTGCATTACCCGACCCACTCAATCGATCCACCTTCCCAATAAAAAACGGGGTTTGGCTGCTCATGCTCTCTGGAATCCCTTATATTAAATACTCTTACGGAGTCTTAAACCCATGACATTGGCTCAATCTGAAATCTACAGGTAATGTCTATTTTTCTGCGTTTGATAAGATTTTGTCTTGTGGAAGACCCAACAACTCTGCTGTCTGTTTAAGCATATAATTACGGTGCTGACTGATTTCGGACGGCGACCAATCACTATACCGACCATCGGCAACGGCATCAACCAAATCAAATGATGACTTCGGATAATTGCCGTTACCTCGATAGATTTCAATTTTTTCCGGGAATGATCGTTGCCCAACTGATTGGTTTAGCTTATATTGTAGTGGTATAAGATTTCCAATTGTGTGTTTCAAATTTTCCGCCTCTTCTTCACTAAATCGGTCACTCCAATAAGTATGACCACTACTGGCTTCTTTCCATGCCTTGGGGAGAATATGCTCTATGTGGAGGCCAGAGCCGGTAGGTATCCTCTCAACTTTTCTTTCGTTAGATAACTGATACTCAATAGCGACTAACAAATCGCCTTGCCAGTTTTCATGATACACATCATCTGAAGTGAGGCTATTCCTGACCTTAGAAGCAATTTTTTCACGTTGACGTTTATCATCAATATATTCTTTTACACCTTCGACACCTTCTCCAGAATTGATTCGTTTTAGAATGGCACGTGACGGTACCTTTGTTTTCGATCTATAATGTCCTCCAATCATGTATGAGTAGTAAAGCTGTACAAGACATCTCTTTAGCTCATGCAGGTCAGAAATATTCTCAAGTCGAGCTGCGATGAGAATCGTTTGCCAATATCGCCGTTGGCCGTGATTTTCCAACATGAAAATCCACTTATCTGCTTCATTTTGACTAGCGAGATACTGGTTGACAAAGTCTCGAATCGCTCTGATTTCTGTGATTGGGTTAGATACATCTAATTCATCTACTAAATCGTCGTACGAACTGTTATTTACTTCCGACTCTGTGAGGTAGAAGCGGTACCAACTGAGGATACTGTCTAATTGGTCATAGTCTCCGTCAAGTTTGTTAACGATCTCTCGCCATACTTCAATAAAATCACTTTCTCGATCCTCATTAACATAACTAAGTAAATAACTTTTCACCTTATCTGTCAGTGTGAGTTCTTTCCCACGTGTATTTATAGTCTGAAATATCCTGATAGCCTCTTGAACATTCCCAGTTCTGATTCTCACCATATGAACTCTATCATCAATATACTCTAGGAATAATTCTAGCTCACTTTTGTCACCTGAGAATTCATCTTCTATGTAATCTGCAATATGTGACGCACTTCTAGCATACCTGTTGTCCGCGTCCAAATCCAACTTTTCTAGAACAGTTTGACGAAAGTCCGCATTTTCTCTCGTCTTAAGTCGCCATTGTTCTCTTGTCCGGTCTTTCAGTCGTACAGAAACAATATCATCTTCCTTCTTCGAGGGAGTTACTTCATAGTGATGATTTAAGACAGCATACAACAGGGTTAGTGTAGTTATCCTCTGTTGTCCATCGAGTATCTCAAGCCGAGAGTCACGGGCACGATCATCACCTACAACGATAATTGACCCCAAATAGTACGACGAATCGTTCGTACGGGTAGACACTTCAGAGTCCGTCTGAGAAAAGCTGGACTCCTTGAACGCGTTCGTCAGATCATCCATTAATTGAACAACGTGTTTTTCATCCCAACTATATGGCCTCTGATATGCTGGGATTTCATATAGTGCTTTTTCACCGGTGAATAACTCGAAGCATTGGTAATCGTCTGCATCGAATCCTTGTCTCATATCATACCGTTCATTTTGAGTGTATTTATCAGTTAGCCAGATTATCTTCTAATGGTCCTTTTTTGAATCCAATTCACGGGTATGGTAAGTCGAACCTCTAAAATCACCGACTGACGAGATTTCAACAATGCCTCTAGGACCACTTTGCTATTTTGTATTGTACAAAAGCGATCCAACAGTCGGGAACTGCTGTTTCGCTTTCTGTGGAGGGTTGTAGTACCGTGCTTCGATGTCATAGTATCCAAATTCAGGAGGAATAAGGGCACAAGCCTGAGCAAGAGCCTCATCTGCAGTGTGGGTGATAACTCGGATTCGGGTGTTTTGTTCGAATAACCGAATAGCCAACCCGACTATGGATGCATCTCGCCAATTATTGGTATTTGGATATTTACTCTGTTGGTTCAAATATTCGTCTGCGAGATGCTGTGCCTGTTCAGCAGGATCAGTAACCGAATCAAATGCTGTATTCCGGTTATTCGATAACGGAGTTGAGACTCGAATCCACCCTTCCTCGATACCTGTATCAAGATACGGGTTCTTCGGTGGTTCCACCCCGTAATTCGTCAACTCACGGTAGACTGAAGGTGGAACCCAGATTTCTGTACCGGATTCAGAAACAGCCTGTTTCAAGGATTGTAAATGAGAGCTTGGCGATTTTCCCAAACTTCGAAAGATAACTGTATCCACAATGTTAGCCGTGTACAGCTGTTCTGACCGAGTCATCTATTCGTTGGTCGACTCTGACTGGAGTTTGTCGTCGACCACGTCATCGGGAGTATATGTAGTCGGAGCCGGATCGTCGCCACCGAGATCGTGAATCTCGTATAGTGCCTCGACGAGATCGTAGGTTGTTCCATGTGAGAGGTTGGTCAGCGTAGCAATTTGTCGGATCGTGACATCGCCGTCGTTGTGTGCGTTGATCAGATCGTGAGCAAGTGCGAATGTCACAAATCCGTGTTCGTCACAGACACGGTTGATGATTGGATACTCATCAGACTGTGCGATGACTGCAACGAGCTTAGGAGTGACTGTGATTTCTATCCCACGAATCGTTAACGTAAGTTCGAACTCCTCTGCGTCGTAAGCACTTGTGCCACCGCTATTTTCTCTTTCACTAATGAGCCCTGCACGTTCTAACCTATGTAGATACTCGTAGACGGTCTTTTTTGAGACCGCTACTTGATCAATGAGTTCGGGAGCAGTCACACCTGGTGTCTGGCGAATAACGGTGTACAGGTCAGCGAGATTGATATTTGTGAGTAGATCTGTGAACGTAGGAAGCCCAATAATCATGGTGGGACCGTTGCCTGCGTTCCGCACGTGTTCGGTATCGTAACTCATTGTATAGAGTTACGAAACTCGAAACTATAAACGTTGGTGTCAACCTTCCATAACAGCGACTCAATAATTGAGTATCAGTATTGGTTCTGTGGATGCTTGCAGTAGCGTGAGTCCAACTTTTGTAGATTTAATCAATTTACTAACAGTACTGGAAAGTGATTAATATATGTTGCCTCATAGACTATATTGATTAGCTCCAAATCTATGTCGCGTGATGACGAATCCTCCATATTTGAAGAGATATCTGCGTTTGATTTCACTGACGGAATTCACATTGATACGTCAGAGGATAAGGAAGTGAAAATCCAGTTTGATGAACAAACGCTTGGTGTTGTTCACGGTGGGGGAACAACAGGATACTCAATTACAAACGACTGGAATAATCGACACTTCACTATCGGGTTTAATGAGAACAGTATCCTCTACCACGTCACTAGGGAAGACATCGATGACAGAATGTCTGGGAAACAATCTATAAATCGTTCAGAGTATGTTGCTGAGTTGTATGGGTACGTTAGGTGGATAGCACCTCCAATTCCTAAAGATCGTGTACCATTTGATATAGTAGGTATACTTGATTTTGAAGCTACAAAACAGTATTTCACTGAAAAACAAGTTGTGGAATATACTGATGATGGTCTAAGTGTCGATTTTGACAAAGAAGAAACTCTAATTACAGATCTAATTGATAATCCCGGAGAGGTTGGTGAGTTGTTCGAGACCATATTAGACTCTGTTTCGTTTGATAACATCCGAGACTCTGATGAAATCGTGTTTTTCAGACCGTCAGCAACAAAATTGCATATTATATTTTTATATCCTGGCGAGTATGTTGGTGTCGTTGAGGCTCAAGAATTCTTCAAAGCGTTAGAGGGTGGCGGTGGGTCTCAGATTATTGACCACGCTATTCGGTCAATTGCTATAGAATAAATTAGCAGTTTGCAACTGTAGATAGTTAATCATATCATAGTGGTAGATAAATTCCATAATATGACTCACCCGCAACCGGCATTCGATTTTCTAATGTCACTTCCGACAAACACAGATGTCGATGAGTCTATCTTCATCGACTGGTGGGCATACGAATCTATTGACGCTGAGAAAGGAGATGACATAAGAAACCATCCAGAGATTTGGGAAGAATGCTTAGAGCTTCCTAAGAGATTAGAAGAGCTTTCTACCGATAATTATGTGAGCGTGCAACCTTTCAACGGCTCAATTAATCTTAATGCACTCGCAATAGGTCTTGGATTAGAAAATGCGAAATATAAACCAGATACATTTGCTGGGCTGGAATATACACCATCTCAATATAACGCAACGGTATTTGTGTTTCCGAGAGGCGTTCTCTTTTCTATTGGAAATGTGAAGGAGTCCGTTATTAATTCACTCCAATACACTAAACATGAATTAGAAGATCTTGGACTTGATCAGAAGGCTTCTTTTGACGGGAATAGACAGACCAGTAATGTCTCTAATTTTGTGTCTGATCACAATCCACAATAAATATGATCGGATATTATACCGCAGAAGTGTTTAGAGCGTTCTTGTTCGGGGTTGCTGGGCTTGTCGGTGGGGGCTTGTTATTCGAATCGGGAAAGTCGTATGTGAAAACTGCTGGTAGTAACCAATTTAAAGGTAAAGTAGAAGCTCTACCGTTCTTTTTTGCGGTTCTGGTTCTAGGATTGATGTTACAACGTTTAGACCCTTATGTCGACGGAATTGTCTATATGTTTCCGCCATTAACGAGAGCAGGAATAATGATTATCGGAGCAATGTTCCTATTTAATTATTCTGTGAATAATTTCAATTATGACGATGAGAAATCTATGGTTGTATATTTGATTGGAATTGTAGTCGCTGCTTGGCCATTCTTTTAAGAAGTAGCTACGTTATCTCTGTTTGAATCGTCAGTATTTGATAGAAAAGTCTGCTGAATAGAGGGCACGAATTTAGCACGTCAATACGGCGAACACGGGAAGGGATCGAATTGTCGGTCTAGTAGCTATACAAATCACTTGGTGCAAGATCTGAGTACGGGATAGTCTCAGGATGTTGCTCCGACGTGATAGTCGTGGTTAAGGAAGACCGTAGGTCCCACTGGAGAGCTTCACATCACTCAGAAGTTCCACAAAGGACGATCCCGAATCTGCTGGAGCGGAAGGAGCTATACCTAGAGAGGTTCAGTCACTGTTGAAAATATCCTACGTTTCCTCGTCTTTCTCACTGACCAGAACGGATACCTTCAACGAATCCAATTATGCGCGGGCGCAGGTCGCTGTCCGTGGAGTATGTGTGCATCGCTGTCTACCACGTCTCCCACAGCTCTGCTAAACCGTCCACAAAACTATTCGCGTCAGAGGTAGACCACGTCGTATTACCGAAGCCAAACAGGTCGAGCAGGCCGTGTTGCTGCCGATAGTCTCCGAAGTCGTCGTCACTCAGGTAATCAACGACCTCTCTGTACCGTGTGCGGAGGTTGTTGGTGTCGATAACGTGATTCGGGACGTTCCACAGGAGGCACTCGATGTAGTAAGACGGAGCGTCGCCCTTATCGAAGATATCATCCTCATCCATACGATTGCGGGCGTTCTTGAACATTCGCACAGTCGGCTTGTACCGATTGCTTGTATTCTGATGCTTTTTCGTCGCGTTTGATATATGTTGCTCGGGGTAGTTTCGAATGCTACCACCATCTTGGGGCCAGAATATAATGCCCTCAATGTAGTCACGGTCGTTATCGTAGCCAGAGTACTGGTTGTAGTATCGGTACTCCTGAACAGGGACGACATCGGCGTCTAAAAGTAATGCTGACGACTCGACCTTAATGGCATTGTTGCCCTCGTTGACCGCTGTTCGTCCGTAGATATCTTCAATCTCGTCGATGACATCCGTTCGGAACGCGGTGTAGTCGTAATCGTCTCGGGTTTGGTAGTGACCACGCTGATAGAAACGGTCGATCTCAGAGTCGTTGAGTTCGTCTTTGTCTGCTTTGAATGGGTCTTGTAGACGGACGAGGATGTCGACGTCGCTGGAGCTACGGATGATTGTGTCGTTGGCATATGAGCCTTGGAGCAGTGTGTCGAACTCAATGTCGCGGTCGTTAAGGCGGGACGAACTGGCTTCGAGATGATTGCGGATGTGCTCGTGGGTATCTTGCGCGCCGCTAATGGCGGCTGTTTCGTAGCTCGTCCAGCGTTCGAGTTGGCGAGTTGGGATACCCATTTAGTTGGTGATTACTTTCGGGATATATTAGAAGTGGTGATAGTGTATCAGTTGGGGTATTTTTGTGGCCAGTGTTTATACGCTTACATTGTCAGAGAACCTGTTACTGTCTTTAATAGCCATAAAAACGGCGGTAAACCGCCATGCGAGCTGCATTTTGGCGAACACAGGAATCCTGAACGCCGTCATGACAAGTGCCACCGCCCAAAGGACTTCTGCGGACCTGATAGCAACAGCCCTCCTGTTAATGAGGAGAAATATTGTTGCGGATGAGCTCAGTACAGTATATCGGAGATTGGGTTCACCGATAAATGTGCGGTTGACCTGCCGGAGCATACGGGTTGGTACTGCTGACTACATCCTCTATATTCAGCATAGAGGCTCAGACCTATCTCTTTTCGATGGTTTCGACAGGTCCCTTAAATTTAAATTAGATACTTTTCGAACCTGCTGTATGGATACAGCCGACACGACAGTGGTGAGACGTACAATCGAGAAACATGAACCGATTGAGGATCTTGAACTGAACTTTCGATTGTTCGACGAGGGTATAGATCCTCACGATGCAATCGTAATTCAAGATATTTTGGAGAGTCAGGGTAGGATTGAGTATAATACTGAAACTCGATGTTTCACAACAAGCTACGAATCGGATAATCGCTCGGACAACCTGTCGAATTTGTCTTGAGCTGCTTGCCGTCGAAACTCTGTTTTCCCTTCTAAGTAGTCCATTCCGACAATCTCTCCACCTTCGACTCTGAGTTCAAGTACACCTCCCTCACCGGCTTTTGTGGGAAGATTTTCGACAGGAAGATTGTATTCTTCGACAACCTCGCCATCATTTTCTACGAGGATGACAGCAGTCTCCCCGTCGACGATGCGGTCGATGGTCGCTGTGTGGGTACCATCCATCATGGTGCTACTGGGGTCGCAGCCGCATCAAATTCGTCGACGGAAATATGATAGTTATCGAAGTTGTCGTCATCACTGGATTTTGCTTCGAGGACATCCAGTGGGTCGGAACTGAACTCGCTCGCTGGCTGTACGTCTGTCTCTTGGCCATCCGTCGTGAGCACGATATCTCCGTGTATTCCTGTCCAGTATGTCTCAATGCCAAGTTCAGAGAAGGTCTCTAGGGTTTCGTCGTGTGGATGACCATATTGGCTGTCTTGGGTGCTCGAAATAATTGCTATCGATGGGTCTACTTCGTCTATAAACGGTTGTGTCGATGACGTAGACGAGCCGTGATGGCCAGCATGATACGCATCAGCTTCGAGTTCCTCACTCCATTCCTCAACCATTCGATCTTCAGCGTCAACTTCTGCATCACCGGTAGTCAGATACCTAAATTCTCCAAATTCGAACGCGATGGCGACGCTGTTATAGTGCAAATCATCGCCTGAGTCTCCCTCCGGTGGATTGAGTATGGTCCCTGTGAGTTGGTCCTCTTCTATCGGCAGCTCGTCGCCTTCCTGGACCTCGAACAAGTCAACATCGTGTTCTTCGATAGCGTCGAGGTATCGGTCATAAGTCGCTGAGGTGTGAGGTACCCCTGAATCGTACGCCGCTCCAATACCGTCACGCTCGTTCTCGTAGTGTTCTATAATTTCATCATGCCCGCCGATGTGATCTGCGTGGGCGTGCGTGGCAACGAGGTGATCGATTCGATCAATATCGTGTTCATCAAGATAGTCGATGACCCCCTGGCCACTCTGTCTCCAGTCGCCGGTATCGACTAGTATTATTTCTCTCTCCGGCGTAATGATGAGTGTCGAGTCTGCTTGCTCCACATCGATGTGGTGGATCTCTAACTCACCGCCGATGCTTGGATTCGTATCATCACTGTCATCTGTCTCGGTTTCTGAGTCGGGTTCTTCTTCACCGTCTTCGGTTTCAAGTTCGACGCTGTCGGCTTCATCGTCGTTCTCGATATCAATATCATCTGTACCAGCTCCATCGACATCAATGCCTGCACAGCCAGCTAAAATGACTGTGAGGGCAACAGCGAGAATGAGTATAGAGCGGCGCATAATGTTAGGCGTGAGTGATGTAGCAAAGGTGTGTCGGCAAACTCTCCCGGTAGTTACGCCTGGCGCTCAAAGTGCATCTCACCGTAATTTTCTCGACCGGGACCAGTGTAGTAGAATCCATCCAGTACATCTTTTTCCCCGTCCTGTTTGAGAGACAGGTCAGCAGTCCCGTCATGAGATGTCATCGATGGCTCAGTGTCTACACTGGGTTCGTTTCCATATTGGTATGTCAGACTAGGCCACCGCCCATCCTTAGTGAGTATCGTTGCACCCGTACTGTCTGATTCGGAATTGTTTGTAGAGAGATGGATACTGATCTTCCTCCACGTCTGTTTAATGTGTAGCGATGCTGCAACTCGTTGCATATCCGCTTCGGAGTCGTTCGACTCGTGTAGTGCTGCTTCTGGAATGTGGCCATCATATGATGTCTTGATGTAGCCATCCCACTTTCCAGAGAAGTCTGGTGCTTTTGAGGCACCGGTCACACGAACAATATTCGTCTTCCAACCAAAACGGCTGAAAGCCGTCGAAAGGGTCGTGAATGTGAGTCCCCATGAGATCGTGCCTCCTGTGAGGGCGGGTAGACCACTCGCAAATAAAGAGGATGCCTGACCGATTCCAACTACTAAAAACCACGAAATAACGCCTAATAGCCCGTAGACAATGACTCGGGAATCATTATCTGTAGAATATGTATGCATCGACTAGTCTTCCCCGTAAAGAGAGTGTGCTGCTCTGACGAACTCCTGTGCCAGTTCGGCGTTCCACTGGGTCGATTTCTCACCAAAGAGTGGACTCATCCCATGTTGCACTGTGTAGTCTGGAAACTCTTCCTTCGATGCTGATTCGAGTTCTTCGAAGACACTTTCTATTCGGTCTCGGATGTCTCCAAGAGCAATAGTAGACACCTCAACGTTGGAGAGGAGACACTCAATGAAGTACGACGGTGCGTCTACCTTCTCAACCACTCCGTCCTCTATGAGTGCATTTCTGAAGTTTTTGAAAACGCGAACAGTCGCTTTGTAGTTTCCGTCGCATAATCGATTGTATTGTTCACCCATTATCCGGTGTCGGCGAGGGAAATTCACCACCTTCGTTCCCTCCGCAGTCCAGAACACGATTCCCTTCATATGGTTCCCAGACTGACGAGGCCAAAACCGTCGATACTGAAGGCACGGAACTACGTCCGCACCAAGTGGAAGCTCTTCGGCATCGATCTCAATGGCTTTGTCACCTCGTTCGACGTTTCGCGTACCATACTGTGCCTGAAGTGTTCGATACACGCCTTCGGTGTGCTCCTCAAACATCTGCCGTGGATTTTGGATCGGGGAGTGTTTGGTTGAGGTCTCTGGTGTATCTGTGAAATCAGCATGGTACGTGTCCGTTCGGATGACCAGAATATCTACGTCGCCAGAATCGTATACCATCGTCGTGTTTCGGTACGATCCTTGGAGATATGTTGTGAACTCAAGTCCGTCGCTAACGCCTTTGAGCTGCCCGTCTTCAAGCTCGTTTCTAATCGCATGCTGTGTATCTCGTGCTTCTTCCTGATCAGCCGTTTCTGCTTTCGTCCATCGCTCCAGTTTCCTTCGTTTAATCATGTGAATATTTGCTAAAAATACGGCGTTCGTGTTGGTCATACCAATCTTCCCACATCGTCTCAAGATGGTCAAGCATCGTCTTTGCGGAGTCAACATCCCACTGGGTATTATTGGCTCCAAAGAGTAGCTCCATCTCTGAGACCTGATCGAACATGGTTAGGTCGGTACCGTCATCTTGGAGGTGATCAAGTATCTCCTTGAATCGCTCACTCCGTTGTGATCTCTTGATGATGCGCTCAGGAACGTTGTAGATGAGACACTCCACAAAGTAGGAAGGTGCGTTGATAGTGTACGGGGACTTCCAGTTTCTGTTGAAGTAGTCGCGTGCATTCTTGAAGAGTCGAACAGTCTCTTTGAAATTCGTGTGCTGCTCGGTTCCGTTCTGGTAATGCATCTTCGGGAAGTTGACGATGCGTTCAGTGCTGTACCGAGGGCTGAACGCCATTCCGTGGTTGATGTCTGGTTTTCCATTTGCAGGGTACGAATGGTAGATCCGATAGTCACGGCAGGGTACCACGTCGACATCAACCGGGAGCGGGCCGTCGTTGATTTCGATGGCTTTCCCATCCCATACCACTGGTTTCGACGTATGGCTGTTGAAACGTGTTTTTAACGTCTTGAACACGTCTTCGCGGAAGTCCCAGTACGCGTAGTCAGCCTCTGTAGTGTTAAGATCGAAGCGAGTCTGCTCCTCTGGCTTGAGGTCTGACGTATCGGCTAGCCACGCTGATTCGAGCTTAACGACGATGTCGACATCACTTGACCCATACGTGTGAGTGTCGTTCTTGTAGGAACCCTGAAGAAACGTATCAAACTCTATGTCGTCAGGTATTGACGACCGATCCATCTCAAGGGCATTGATAATCCGCTGACGTGCAGTTGCCGACCCGGAATCAGCACCAGTGCTTTTCCAATCGTCGAACTTGGAATTCGGAATACTCACTGGAAGAGCCATCCCTCAGATTCGGAAGTACTTGTCCAGTTGGGTGATTCTTTAGTGGATGAGTGTTCTTTTCGTGACATCCAAAGTTACGTTTAGAATGAAAGTTAATAAATGTCATGTGCCCATGGCAAAAGGCCAATAAAATTGTGGCTGACCGTGCGAATTTGAGTGAAACGGTCCTTTCGATGCACTACGATCTGTATACAAAAGAAGAAATGAATATATCATAGATCAACCGACGTGTATCAACGCTACTGAGATAACTGTATTAGTGAGTAAAGAAGATATTTCAAGATATAATAATAACGGTAGTGTTAGACATCAACAATGGGACGACTGTTATCAGAAAAAGGGGGTTTGCCATCACCACATTTTGCAGGTCCCTCACAGGAAGAATACGTACCTGAGAGGCTTAGGAAAGACGGTGAGATTCCAACATGGGCCGAAGCGACTCGAAAATTCACCGATCTTATTGAATATCTTGAAGACGAGGACGTAGTTGCCCATCGCGCTCTCGACTTTCCACCATTTACAGAAGCTTGGGCAAGTGCTGCATGGAGCGAGTTGTATCGAATTGATCAGAAAGCATGCCAGTGGGCAGAATCAACTGTTTTGCTAATTTTCAGTGGTTCGTATTGGCTTGATAAAGAATCAAATGTGTTTCTTCCCCCTGTTACATACCTAGAAACACTACAAGCATCGAAACAAGCTCGACAAAAGGCACTTAGCCGTGCTCTAAAAGAGATCCCTCAATGGCAGTCAATACGCTGTATTGGAGGGGAAGGATACAATGGCTACCCCCGTATTTTTGTAGGACTCTATCTTTCAAATCAAATCGATAAGACGGTGTTTGAGCCTGTGCTTGAGTCACATATAAACAATTGTCCTATTGCAGATCCGGATGCACACTCACTAGACAATATTGTCAGTATTCGTAGGTCACCAGATCACAAATCACGTTTTATTCATGGAATTGGTGAAAAGGTTCCTGGACTTGAATCAGGAAACGGTCTTCTAAATGAAGATTGGGACAGACAAAAAATGGGCACTGTCTTACATGGTGGTGGATGGCGTCCTTATTCGTTTGGGGCTAATTTATAAGCGTGAAATACACCTATATAAAGAAAAATCATTAACCGCAAGAAGAAGTCGGTGCGTTCGAATTTAGTCATCGCTTAATTACTTACTAGCATGCTGTGTGGTTAGAGTATATATCATTTAATTTATTTTCCTAAAGGGTGAGGTGAATAAGAAGTGCTTGAAAGTAAGTAAGTTGGGTTCGGGTGACAGCAGTTCCTCAACAACCGCGCCGCACGGATGTTCGAATAGCCTTAGAAACAATAATTTCTTAAACAGACAATATCGACGCTGTACTTCGGTTTAGTTCAGCTTAGATAACACAGCAAAATCATGAATGACTTCGCATCACGACAGTGGCAACGCTATCCAAACAAACGATCAGCAGAGGTTGTATTTGAAAAAATCCAGGCGGTGATGCTTGAATGAGTATTTCGCCAGATCTGGCTGACGAGCTTCGAAAAGTGATCGATGAAGATCCATCTTCTTTGGAAGC